>OLNQ01003138.1_pt1 | contig 13643 bp, 9 predicted proteins | sample 1672821 | NCBI WGS metagenome assembly OLNQ01 (sample SAMEA3136727, study PRJEB25190) | human gut metagenome | biome: human gut; feature: human-associated habitat; material: faeces | place: Austria | collected 2013 | reverse complement strand
ACTATCATTTTGAGAAATTTGACTATGGGAAGGCGTGGGATGCCGGATATAACTTCGGGGAAGGGATTGAGGACACCATTTCAAATTTTGATCCTTCCAGTCTATTTAATACGGATGTTCCGTCTCCAGGGGACTATGCGAATCTTGGTAACTATGCAGCGGATAGTGGTTTAGGTGGCTTAGGAGGAATTGGCGACAATGTCGGCGACATCGCTGGGAATACTGGTGCGATTGCAGATGCAATGGATATCACAGAAGAAGACCTGAAATATCTGCGTGACATCGCTGAGCAAGAAGCCATTAATCGCTATACTACCGCAGAGATCACCATTGAACAGACCAACAATAACAACATTTCTTCTGAAATGGATCTGGATGGTGTGGTTACGGGGCTAACAGACGCTGTAAACGAAGCCGTAGAGATCATAACAGAAGGGGTGCATGCGTAATGCCAAAAAACGGGTATGATTTTTATTTGGACAAGTGTTTGTTGCCGATTGCACCGGAGAAGCTAACTATAAAAATCAACAATGCCAATAAGACGTTTACAATTATTAACGATGGTGAAATCAATATCCTGAAAAAAGCAGAATTGAGTGACATTGAATTTGAATCCACAAACCAGCTATCCATTTGCACAGTATAAAAATGGATTTTTGGATGCTTCCTATTTTCTGAACTATTTCGAAACACTAAAAGTGAACAAATCTCCGTTTCAATTTATCGTCTCCAGGGCAAAGCCAAACGGAGATTCGCTTTTTTCCACCAATATGACCGTATCAATGGAAGATTATAAGATAACGGAACAAGCCAGCAATGGATTCGATTTGATTGTTAAAATCAAATTAAAGCAGTATCGGGCGTACAGTACAAAAACGGTTACCATTAAAAATGGTACGGGTAAATCTACTGCAACAGTAGACAAAAAGCGCCCTAGTACCAACAATACAAAGGCAGCTAAACGCTATACGGTTGTAAAAGGTGATTGCCTATGGAACATTGCAAAAAAGTTTTACGGAAACGGTGCAAAGTGGCCAGTCATTTATAATGCGAATAAAAGTGTTGTCGGTGGAAATCCCAATCTGATTTACGCTGGGCAAATACTTACTATTCCAGCAATATGAGAGGAGGACTTAACCATGTCTATGGAGCTTCTCCTATCAGATCCTTCTGGTAAGAAGTTATTCCTTCCAGTAGTAGAGGAAGGGATTGAATGGAGCACGGAACGAACCAGCACGCCGGGGAAACTGACGTTCAAGGTGGTTAAAGATGATATCATTGATTTTCAGGAAGGCGCTGCCGTTCGATTTAAGTTCAATGATAAAGGCATTTTTTTTGGATTTGTTTTTACCAAAAAGCGAGATAAAGATCAAATTATTACGGTTACTGCGTATGATCAACTGCGGTATCTAAAAAACAAGGACACGTATGTCTACGAAAAGAAAACCGCATCTCAGCTTGTAAAAATGATTGGCGCTGATCAGCGGCTGCAATTGGGCACCATCGAAGAAACAGGTTTTGTAATTCCATCTCGTGTGGAAGAAAACACATCGTTATTTGATATGATCGAAAATGCATTGGATCTCACTTTGCAGAATAAAAAAGAAATTTTCGTTTTATATGATGATTTTGGAAAACTGACACTTCGAAGAATTTCTTCTATGCGCGTGGGAGAATCTGGATCTTATTTGATGATTGATGAAGAGACCGGTCAAAATTTCGAATACACATCAAGTATTGACAGTGACACTTATAACAAAATCAAATTAACGTATGACAATGAGGAAACTGGAAAACGTGAAGTTTACATTGCACAGGACAGTGCGCACCAAAACGAATGGGGCATGCTACAGTATTTTGATACCCTGTCAAAAGGTGAAAATGGACAAGCCAAAGCAAACGCATTGCTGCAATTATACAATAAGAAAACACGAAATTTGAAAATCACAAAATGTATTGGAGATGTTCGTGTCAGAGCTGGAAGTATGATCGTGGTCAATCTTTCGCTTGGAGATATTAATCTGAAAAATTTCATGCTGGTTGAAAAGGCAAAGCATACCTTCAAATTAGCACGCGGCTTATCTGGTCGGCGGCTGCGTGCGAGACAGCCTGCGCGGCGTGGTGCCGCACGATTACGATATCACCACGTCCGCGCAGCCCGAAGAGGTCGCCGCCGCTTTCCGCGGCAGGACGCTGATCGAGACCGGCCTCAAGCACGGTACGCAGACCCTGCACAGCGGCGGCATGAATCTGGAAATCACTACTTATCGCACCGACGGCGCTTATGAAGATCATCGTCATCCGGCGGCGGTCACCTTCGCGCGCACGCTGGCTGAGGATCTCGCACGCAGAGATTTTACGATCAACGCGATGGCCTATCATCCCGCGCGCGGACTGGTGGATTTGTTTGGCGGACAGGCGGACCTCGCCGCAGGCGTGGTCCGCTGTGTGGGTGCCCCGGCGCAGCGCTTTGACGAGGACGCGCTGCGCATGCTGCGCGCCCTGCGCTTCGCCGCGGTGCTCGGTTTCGAGATCGAAACGGACACCGCCGGGGCGCTGCTTGCCCAAAAGGACCTGCTGACTGCTGTCAGCGCGGAGCGCATCCGCGAGGAACTGGTGCGTCTGCTCTGCGGCCGGGACGCTGCCTGCGTATTAGATGCCTACCTTCCCGTTTTCAGCGTATTCCTGCCGGAATTGCTGCCGATGCAGGGCTTCGAGCAGCGGAACCCACATCATGTCTACGATGTCTGGCATCACACACTGGCGGCAGTCGATGCCATTCCGCCGCAGCCCCACCTCCGGCTGGCGGCGCTGCTGCATGACATCGGCAAGCCGGATTGTTTCCAGGCAGACACGCAAGGCGTCGGTCATTTTTATCAACACGATGTCCGCGGCGCGGAAATGGCGCGCCGAATTCTGCGCCGACTCAAATTCGATAATGACACGACGACGCGCGTTGTCACGCTGGTACGCTGGCACGACCGGCAGATCGAATCGACCGCTAAGGCGGTCAAACGTGCCCTGCAGCAGTTCGGGCAGGAGACCTTCTTCGACCTGCTTGCCCTCAAGCGGGCGGATAACTTGGGACAGGCCCCTGCTTTTTGGGATCGGCAGGAGATTTATGCCCGCCTGGAAGCCCTCGCTTCCGACATCCTCGCCGGCGGCGCCTGCTTTTCACGCAAGACTCTGACGGTCACCGGACGTGATCTGATGGCAGTCGGTATGCCCGCGGGCAGGGAACTTGGCGCGGCACTCGACCTCCTGCTTAACGCTGTCATCGACGAAAAAGTCAAAAACGAAAAAGAGGCCCTGCTTCAGTACCTCTTTTCAAACGAATCACATTAGGTTTCAGCGCGCCGGCTGCTTTTCGGCGCGCACTTTTGTCCTTTCCAGCAGAAACATACTGGTTGGCCGTTCCGCCGATCATGTTTCTTTCCGCGCTTTACTTGATTCCCATAACCTTCTTGATTTCTGCCATCAGCTCCGCGTAGCTTTCCACAGCTTTCACGTCCGGATTGTCGGCTTTGATCTGTTCGGTGGAGCGGAACAGGAAGCCTGCCTTGCTCGCTTTGATCATGCCCAGATCGTTGAAGCTGTCTCCGCTGGCGATCGTTTCGTAGCCCATGCTCTGCAGCGCTTTGACTGTGGTCAGCTTGGTTTGCGCCACGCGCATTTTGTAATCGGTGATCTTGCCTTCCGGCGATACCACCAGCGTATTGCAAAAAATCGTCGGCATCCCGAGTTTTTTCATCAGTGGCTGCGCGAACTGCTCAAAGGTGTCGCTGACGATGACCGTCTGCGTAAGGGCCCGGAGTTCATCCAGGAATTCCTTCGCGCCCGGCAGCGGGTCCAGCTTGGCGATCGTTTCCTGAATTTCCTTGAGCCCGTATCCATGCTGATTCAGGATATCCAAACGATATCGCATCAGCTTGTCGTAATCCGGCTCATCCCGCGTCGTCTTTTTGAGTTCCGGAATGCCCGCTTCTTCCGCGAATTCCACCCAAATCTCCGGTGTCAGAACACCTTCCAAATCTAAACATACTACATACATTTTGTCAATTCCTCCGTTTGCTGTGTATTTCGTCCTGCGCTTGACGGCAGGCAGATCGCAAGGCAAAAGCACGCGTAACAAAATCAGGGTTGTCTGCGCGTACCTGCCTTATATGGCAGGTCTCCCCGTAAGCGCGTAACGAAATCTGCGATTTCTGCGCGCACATGAGGTTCATGGACGCGCGCCACTTCACAAGGTGGTTTTGTCGATATTCCGGAAATATCGCTATGCGATATTTCCTATATAATAAAAAACTAAATTTAATTGTATCGCAATTTTTATACCTTTGCAAGAGGATTTGACTGGTTTTCGCTCTTTTTCGCGTTTTTTCTTTAACGTGGGAAAGTTGTCGCGCGATCAAGGCGATTCTGAAGAACGTCCCCACAAGGAAACACCGGTTCTTCCCACTGCGCTGCCTGCAATGACAAAAGTCAAATGCCGCGAATCGCTTCGCGCAGGGCGGCCGCGTCGTTGATCTGATTGACGCGGCCGCGGAAGGCTGCCGCACCCGGCAGCCCTTTGAGATACCAGCCGACATGTTTGCGCATTTCGCGCACCGCGGTATACTCTCCCTTGAGCGCGTACACATCCTCAAAATGCCGCAGCATCATCTCGATTTTATCCTCTTTGCTTGGCACGATATCATAAAGCGACAGTTCTGCAGCCTTCTCCGGCTGCGGCATCTTGACCGCAGATTGTGCGGCCTGTGCTCCTGCAGCATCCTGCGAATCGCGCGGCAGCGCCGGCTCTGCCTCCCGTCCTTCGGTGCGCGGCGCATCAAACACGCCGGCATCCCACGCGCGCGCGAGGCCCTCAAAGATCCATGGGTTGCCGAGCGCGCCGCGGCCGATCATCACAAAGTCACAGCCGGTCTCCTGCATCATGCGATAAGCGGAGGTGACATCGGTCATGTCGCCGTTTCCAATCACCGGAATCCTGACGGCTTTCTTCACAGCGGCAATGATATTCCAGTCCGCATGGCCGCTGTAAAACTGCTCGCGCGTCCGCCCATGTACGCACACAGCGGACGCGCCTCCGGCTTCGATCGCCTGAGCCACCTCGGCCGCGTTTTTCTCTGCGTCATTCCAGCCTGCGCGTATTTTAACCGTCACAGGTTTCACGCTCGCGGAAACCACCGCCTCCACGACACGCTGCGCCAGTTCCGGTTTGCGCATCAGCGCGCTGCCTTCTCCGTTTCGTACAATCTTGGGAACCGGACAGCCCATATTGATATCCAACAGCACATGCCTGCGATCATTGAGCATGCGCGCTGCCTCCGCCATGATCTCCGGCTCATGGCCAAAAATCTGGTAGGCCACAGGCGCTTCTCCGTCCAGAATCTCCAGCAGTCGGTCGGTATTCTTGTCCTTGTACCACAGCCCCTTGGCGCTGACCATTTCCGAGCAGACCAGCCCCGCCCCCTTTTCGCCGCAAATTCGACGGAACGGAGCGTCGGTGACCCCTGCGAGGGGCGCGAGCAGAAACGGGTTTTTTAAAGTCACGTTTCCGATTTTGCATTCTCTTGTCATACAGTTTCCTTTGTTCCTCTCTGTTCTTCGCGTCTCCGCACGCTTTTTTTCTACAAGGCGCGCAAGCTTTCTCCGCGCAGCGGACATCGCAAGCAAAACGCCTCCTACTTCACCGTCTCGCGCTCATCACGCGCGCAGCTTTCCTTTGTCAAAGTCATCTGCGCCCGCCTTGCCTCTCTATCCTTCGCGTCTCCGCGCGCCTGCAAAAAAATCCGCCGATGCAGTCTCAGCGGATTTTGGTTTTTCTATAATCGCGTCCGGTCATCTGTTCCGCGCCGAACGCCGCAGCAGTCTGGCGGCCCTATTTCGACGCCGCTTCCATTCTCCGCAGCGCGAGCGCGATTGTCAATCCCGGAATCACGCGGTTTCCGGTAATCTCCGCGCCGAGGATTTCATTAATCTTCTTCAGGCGATACTGCACTGTGTTTGTGTGGATGCCCATAAACTCAGAGGTCTTGCCGCTGTTCATGCCCGCGTCCAACACGAAGGTTTCCAGGGTTTCCAAAAGCTGCCTGGACTTGTTGTCCCCCTCCTTGCGAAACGGCTCCAAAAGATCCATATAGTTCTTTTTCAGATAGCCGCCCTGCACTTGAATATTGATGCAGTTGCTGACCAGTGTCAGTTCATATTTGGTGAACACCCGCTTGTACGGGAAAATGCTTCCTACAAACGCCCAGGTTTCGCCAATCAGACGGAATCCGTCTCCTGCGCCCTCGATGCCGTCGATGCCGGTCACATGGAAAATGCGGACCGTCTTGTTTTCCTTGAGCGCGTCGAAGAATCTCAGGCAAACAGCCTTTTCCTCGTTTTCCTCCTGATCAGCTAGCTTCGCCCCCTTGAGCAGCAGCGCGTAGCTTTCGTTTTCCTCGCTGATCTTGATGATGTCCAAAAGGCCCTCGCTGACAAACCGATGAATCACTTCCTCCGCATGGTTATCCTCAATACCTTTGGCATAAAAGACCGAAAGAATGTCGGTTAATTTCACGCCTGCTTCCTCGCGGATCGAATACGCCAGACTCTTGTTGCCGCGCATCAGCGCCTTGACAAGCTCTGCCTTCGCGTCACGCTCCGGCGTGTACTTCCACATGCCCATCGCCAGCTCGATGATCTCGGCCAGCTTGGTCATTTCGCCGGACGAATAATTGTCGTCGTTATCGACAATGAACAGATAGTATTTTTCGTTATTGATGTGTACCAGACCCCAGTAGGTCAGCACCCCGTCGATCTCGATCAGACTGTAGATGTTGCTGAGGTTCAGCGCCGCTTCCTTCCCGCGGCGGATCGCCTCGTTGATTGTGGTCTGATGCCGCGTTTCGATCGCGAAGATCGGGTTGAAGTCCTCGCTCAAAAGCACTACCTGAAAGTCGTTGTTGATCGCCGCCTCACGCAGCGCCTGCTGGAAATTCGCGTGCTTTTCAAAATTCAACAGATGAAAAATCGTGTTGTTGATCAGGCTGTTCTTAAAATTATTGCCATAAAGCACGTGTTCCATGACCTCCGCGATGATCTGCGAATAGTCCATGTTTTCTCCATCGACCATGATGATCAACGGCAGACCGGCCTCATCAGCTGCGCGCGTCACTGCCTTGTCAACAGGCTGCGTGGTCTGCTCCCTGCGAAAAACCACCAGCGCGGCGACACCTGCCTTTGCCAGTTCGCGAATTGTTTCCTGCTGCTGTTTCACGTCATGTTTCATGCCCGCGAACGAAGTCAGCACCATATTGCCGCTGCTGCCGCTGCACTTGACCGCTTCCTCCGCCGTTGCCGCGTCCATGACCGAAACCGCTTTTACCCGGCGATCCATGTGCTTTTCTCCTGCAACGACAATGCACTTGCGGAAAGCTTCCAGCTGTAGACAATCCTTAACGCTTACCTTCATGTTCTTCCTCATCTTCTTTCTGAGGTTCCTCAGCCTGCTGAGAATTTTCCTCTTCAAAATCGCCCTCTGTGCCGTCCGCAGCCTTTTTCTCTGCGACTTTCGCCTCAGAAGGTTCCTCTTCCTTTAGCTCGTCGTCATCCTGCATGTAATCGACATCATATTTTTTAAGCTCCTCCATGAGACGCGCTTCCTCTTCCTTGCGAATCCGCTCCGCCTCCGCGGCTTCTTCCTCGTTGCGTGCCTGCTTCGCCTCGTCAGCCTTGTCAACGCTTTCTTTGAGATCCTCCGCGCTGAGCTTGCCTGTGTACAAGTTCTCAAACTGCTCTCCGTCGATGGTTTCTACCAAAAGCAGCGCCTTCGCCACACGCTCCAGTGTTTCGTCGTGCTCCATGAGAATCTTTGTCGCCTGGTCGTAGGCCTCGTCGATAATTCTCTTGATTTCGTCGTCGATTTCCTGTGCCGTATGCTCGGAGTAGTTCTTGTGCGCCGTAAAGTCGTTCCCCAAGAAAACCTCTTCGTCCCCACCGTAGTTGACCGCGCCGAGTTTTTCGCTGAAGCCGTACTTTGTCACCATTTCACGCGCGATCGCGGTTGCCTGCTTGATATCGCCGGACGCGCCGATGGAGATATCATCCAGCTTCAGTTTCTCCGCGACACGACCGCCCATGCACGAAACGATGTGATTGTACATCGAGCCCTTGGTGTCGAACATCTTGTCGTCCTCCGGCAGATACATCGTGTATCCGCCTGCACGGCCTCTCGGAATGATGGTAACCTCGTGGATCGGCATATGTTTCGGCAGTGACCGCGCGACAATCGCGTGACCTGCTTCGTGATAAGCTGTCAGCTTCTTTTCCTCCTCGGAAACGACCTTGGACTTCTTCGCCGGCCCCATCTGCACCTTGCGGATGGCTTCTTCGATTTCCTCCATACGGATGAACCTGCCGTTTCTGCGCGCCGTAATCAGCGCCGCCTCATTGAGGATATTTTCGAGATCTGCCGGCGTGGAACCCATGGTTCTTCTGGCCAGCACCTTCGGTGTAACGTCATCTGCCAGCGGTTTATTTTTGGCGTGTACCTTGATGATCTGTTCTCTGCCCTTGACATCCGGCAGCCCGATCACAATCTGTCTGTCAAATCTGCCCGGTCTGAGCAGCGCCGGATCCAGTACGTCCGGACGGTTGGTAGCCGCCAGAATGATGATGCCGGAATTCTCCGCGAAGCCGTCCATCTCGACCAAAAGTTGGTTGAGTGTCTGCTCTCTTTCGTCATGGCCGCCGCCGATGCCTGCGCCACGCTTGCGTCCGACCGCGTCGATTTCATCGATAAAGACGATACAAGGCGCGTTTTTTTTGGCTTGATCAAACAGATCTCTGACTCTGGACGCGCCAACACCGACGAACATTTCCACGAAGTCGGAGCCGCTGATCGTAAAGAACGGTACGCCCGCTTCTCCTGCCGTCGCCTTGGAGATGTAGGTTTTTCCTGTTCCCGGAGGTCCGACAAGCAGAATGCCCTTCGGAATTCTCGCGCCGAGATCCTTGTATTTTTTCGGTGCTTTGAGGAAATCCACGACCTCCTCAAGCTCCTGCTTTTCTTCTTCCAATCCCGCGACGTCTTCAAAGGTCACCTTCTTGTCGCCGCCCTTAACCATCTTGGCGCGCGATTTGCCGAACTGGAACGCCTTGCCGTTGCCGCCCTGATTCATCATAATGTAGAACAGGAAGACCAGCGCGCCGATCATCAGAAGATTCGGCAGGAGGTTCCAGAGGAAGGAGCCGGTATCCGGCTTCGGACTGGAAAACTCCTTCAGCGTGCCATTCTGCATCTGACTAAACAGGTAGGTTTCCTCCAGCCAGTTGATCTCCAGTACAGACGGCGCGTAAGCGTAGTAGTAGGTATCTTTGTCAAGTTGTCCTGTCAGGGTCGTGTTTTCAATCTGTACCGCTTCGAATTTTTCTTGCTCGACCATCTGCGCGAACTTGGAAAACGATACTTCCTTTACGGTTTTTTGGTCGGAGTCAAGGCCCTTGTAGAACATGGCCACCATGAGTACGACCAAAAACAAAATCAAATAGACACTGATGTTTTTTGCGAATTTTTTCAATTGTTTCCCCTTTCAAATTTATCTATTTCTAATTTTTGGTATTTTCTTGTTTTTCGCAGCACTTTTACAGGTGCACTTTTTGTATTTTATCACAAAATGTTTGAAATTTCAAGGATTATTATTGTTTCTTCCTGCTTTCCGTCTACTTTTGCCTCCGCGCTGAATCTGCCTTTTTGCCGTAAAACCGGCGTCTCAAAAATCGGTGACGGCAAAATCCACAGAACGTGGCTGCCGCAGGCCAAAAGCAGGATTTCATCCCGCTGATTTTTAGGTATCTTACTGTCTACAAAAAAGTCCTGCAGCTTTTTCCGTCCGCCCCGAATCGGCAGATAATCGCCGTCCCTGCGCGTCCGAAGCTCCATGCGCGCGCCCGCGGGCAGCGCCGCCGCGCGAAACGCGCCATGCGGAGCGATCCGGCCCTCCGCGAGCAGCCTGTGGTACATCGCCGTATTCGTCCGCCAAAGCCGGAAACGCCGCCCCGCCGCCTCAAGCTTCATAACTGCCACGTCCGCGGCACCATCGGCAGCAAACTGCGCGCAAGACGATGCAAGCGGCTCGCCATCTGCGGTGTCATCGGCAATAAACTGCGCGCAAGGCGATGCAAGCGGCTCGCCATCTGCGGTTTCATCGGCAATAAGCTGCGCGTTGACCACGCCGCGCGCTCTGTCTTTCTCAACTTGCGTATGATTCACGCCCTTCGCGTGGCTGGCGCCAATCTCCATATCTGTCGTGCCGCTTTGCCCACTGTCTTTCTTCCTCGCGCGATAAAATTTCATTCGCCCATAAACCCGCGCAGCGCGGAATCCATCCGCTAATTCCGTTCTTGCGGAAGGGCTTGCCGCATACAGGATATGATCGATTGCTTCTGCCTGCGCGCTGCTAAAGTTTTCCGCCATGCCAACCTCGCGCAGCGCTCTTTGATACACCCGCGTCCGGATTGCTGCATGCAGAGCGCGTAATGTTTCACAGTCAAGATAAACCACCTTTGGCTTCTGCGCACAGGCTTCGACTGCCTCATCTGTGCCAACATCTGCCGCCAAAACTGCGGCACTGCACGCAGGTTCCTCAGCCAAATTGTCAGGAATGCAGCATGCCCTGTTTCCCTGCTTGGGCAGCGTCGCCGCCCGCTCTCCTGCGGCGCGCGCCCTCGCCTCTTCAAAGGCGCGCGCCGCGGTTTCCTGCAGGTACGCCTTATCACTCTGCGCGATACGCCCCAGCCGATTTAATGCGGTGATGATATTTTCGTTGTAACGCGTCGCCAGATACGGCAGCAGTTCCAATCGAATCTGATTGCGTGTATAGATCGGCTCCGCATTCGTCTGATCAATGCAAGCCGTCATGCCTCTTTCCGACAGATACTGCTCAATCTCTGCTCTTTGCGTTTCCAGGAGCGGCCGCACCACTGCGATCCGCGCGATTGCCGTTTTGACCGGCTCTGCTGCGCGCCGCGCGTCATCGCACGGACACAATTCCTCCCGCATACCGGTTTCTTTTCCTTCATTCGCGCTGTGCTGTGCCTGTTCCTGCGTATATGCTCCGCGCGCCTCTTCACTCACCTCGGCAGCAGCTTGACCACAAAGTTGATCCGTCCGCTGCCTGTTTTGTCCGCGTGCCTCTTCACTCACCTCGGCAGCGTCATATCGCACCGTTTCGTATCGTTTTTTTGCGATACCTGCTAACCCGTCTGTTCCCGTTCCCCGCAAAATCCGAAACAAGATCGTTTCCGCCTGATCGTTCGCATTCTGCGCGATTGCGATCGCAACATTCTGCGCGGCAATTCCCCGCCGCAGCAGTTCTGCCGCCACGATGCCGAACGCCTCATATCGTGCCTTGCGGCCTGCCTCCTCGGAAGTCAGGTTTTTCTCCGCCGCGATTCGCGCGCAGTCATAAACAAAACTTCTGCATGGCCAGCCTCGTTCCACGCACAGCGCCTCGGTAAACGCCTGATCAGCCTCTGCTGCCCCCGGCCGAAACTGATGATTGACATGCACCGGATATAGCTGCAGCCGCATATCGTCCGCCAGTCTGCAGAGCAGGTCAAAAAGACACACAGAATCCGGTCCTCCCGAAAGACCGATGATCACATGCATCCCCTCATGTAAAAGTTCTTCGTTTTGTATCAGTGCCTTCACATTGTGGAAGGTTCTTGCCGCGTTTGTTGTCATGATATGCGCACCTTGTTTTTTCTTTATTTTAGCATAAATACCGCCACATTTCATCTTTTTGTGCAAAGTTTATCGGGTGCTTTCTACCAGTGCTACAAGAACGGTCAAATCGTCATTTTCACGACAGCCGTACCGTTGCTGCGCCTCCGCAAGGATCTGTTGTGCCAGGCGACGCGGCGCAAGATTTTGCTGCGCCGCTCCTTCTCTGCTTTGCTGCGCCACCTGCTCTTTGCTTTGCTGCGCCGCTCCTTCTCTGCTTTGCGGTACCACATGAGCAAGAATTTCCTGCAGCCACTGAGCCTCATCGTCATCCTTGTCTGCCTCCGTAATTCCGTCCGATACCATAACGATAATATCTCCCAAAGCAAGCGTCGCTGACCGATGCGTCAACTTCAAAGTCGGAATGATCCCGATCGGCAGCGCTGCCTGATCGATTCGCCGTACATGGGATCCGCGTATCAAAAACGATGACGCGGCTCCCATCTTATAGAATTTGGCCTGCCCCCGCGCCCAGTCCAGCAGCGCCAGATCCATAGTCGCAAAACTGTCCGGCTTAATCATAAAACAATTCACATCCTTGATTGCCCGCGCCGGACTCATTCCTTTTTTTAAGTTGCCGCGCAGTCTGCGCACCAAGCGCCTGCTTTCTGCCGCAGCCGGCGCGCCCTTACCCATGCCATCCGACAAAATCAACGCGAACCGCCCGTCCGGCAGCTCGCAGGACATCGCCTGATCCCCGCTGATCTCCTGCGCGGCCGCCGTCGCGTAACCGATTCGTACCCGCAGACGCTTTGAAGTCATCGTTTCACGCACCTCATCCTCCGCGCTTAACGCCATGTTCGGCTTGCCTTCCATTTTTTTCACCGTCATTTCTTTCCCCCATCGTAACGCCTCTCACGCAAGTCCGCTCACGATGAGCCTTCTCGCGGCAAGCAGGCTCACCGCATTGCTTTTTACCATAGTCTTTCCCGAGCAAGTCAAACAAACCTTGTCTACTCCGCCTCCTGCCCTCTACTCTAGCACAGTTTTCACATGAAATATGTCGAAACTCACCACTCTCACATCCAAAAAAATCGTTTTTCTTCCTTTACACGCTTCTACACGCTTCCAAATTTCCTTTCCCACAGAAAATGTCCCAAATTCCCTTGTTTTCACCAAAAAGATGTAATGCCCCGCCTTTTTTACTTTCCATTCTTTACAAAACTTCTTTCCCTTTTCATGTTTTTTGTTTTATTACATATGTTATCAACGAATTTCTTATTGTTTTAAACATATTTCACACTTCCAGTAAATTAAAAGCTGCAATTTTTTGGTTCAGCAATCCTTTTCATTACATCTTTTTGCTGCTTTTTAGGCAAAAAGCGGCGCGCGGCGTACGAGGAGGGGTTCCGCAGGCAAAAGAGTCAGCGCGCGGCGTGTGAGAAGGATTCCCGCAGGCAAAAGAGGCGGCGCGCGGCGTGCGAGGAGAGATTCCGCAGGATAAGCCGACGCCCTCTGACATAATCTGTCAGAGGGCGTCTCTTTTCGTTTCATTCCACTAGTCTATTCCATAAAACCGTTTCGCATTCTCCAGCGTGCGGCGGGCAGCTTCTTCATAGGATATCCCTTTGAGCAACGCCACGCGGCGCGCGGTATAGGCTACGTATGGAGATTGATTTTTTTTGCCGCGATGTGGCTCCGGCGTCAGATACGGCGCGTCTGTTTCGACCAAAAGATATTCAATCGGAATCGCGCTGACTACCTCCGAAGTCTTGCGGTTATTCTTGTAGGTCACCGGTCCTGCGATTGAAATGGTCGCGCCCAGCTTCACATACTGCTCTGCCAGTTCTCGGCTTCCGGAAAAGCAGTGCAGCAGCACGCGCGCATCTTTTTCCATGCAGCAGTTCTCTGTGCAATCACAGGCTTCGGCTCG
>OLNQ01003131.1_pt1 | contig 13664 bp, 6 predicted proteins | sample 1672821 | NCBI WGS metagenome assembly OLNQ01 (sample SAMEA3136727, study PRJEB25190) | human gut metagenome | biome: human gut; feature: human-associated habitat; material: faeces | place: Austria | collected 2013 | reverse complement strand
TTTCGCGTACCCGCTCCCTGACCGCCGCCGCCATAGCGGTAGCCATGATGGCCACCGTAGCAGTAACTTCCCTCCTCCCCACCTACAATGCCAAAGCTGACGAAAGTCGCAATGACGGCGCAATCTGCACGCCTACCAGCATTTCCCCTGGCACCGATACCGGTAGCGGAACTGTGGATTCCGGAATCGCCACATATGTTGGCAGTGATATGTATGTAGGCCAGAAAGCCTCATCCGGCAATATGAATAACGTCAATGGGCCGTCTGGTTCATACGCTGCCGAAGCCGAGGGCTTGACCGCGGTGAACGGCAAGCTGCTTATGCATCCGCTTAAGGGGCTATGGACTTCGTATTACACGGATAAAGATGGCGTGAAGAATGGTTATATAAAAGACTACAAGGGCTTCCGTTTTGGCATTGTGGGCTTTGGCGGTCAGTATCGTCCGGCAACAGGTTCCTCCACGCTTGAGGTGAGGGGTAATAGCTCCGATAGCGACATCAGTTGGGTCGGCGGTGCGCAGGCTTGGGGTAATGCCGGATGGGTCGGCCAGACCAAGACTTCGGAGCCACGTTATACGGCTAACATTGCTGGCGCTCCAACCACCGTGTACGGCGGTTCGTCCAATGACATTCTCGGTGCGTCTTCCGGCTCGCAAAATACCAATAAGGATAAGTACACCCAGCGCAATTCTGTTTACGTGCCGAGCGATACAAGCGGTACTGTCAACTGGAATCAGAATGATGATCAGATAGGTTCCACCGGTCAGACATTCACCGAGTTCGGCTCCTATATCAAGACGCTGTCGGGGAATCTGAGCAGCCTCAGCAAGCAGCAGTCAAGCAGTGTCTACGTGGCTGATGCGACAATCTCGTCAGATAACGAAAATCAAAACGGCCTTGTTCGCACGAAGTTCGATGGAAGCTATACCTTCACCATCGACAGCGTGCATGAGAAGATCATCAAGTTTGTAGGCAATGGCACGTCTTCCATGCAGGTGTTCAATCTGCCGGCAAGCATGCTTAACGATTCCTTGTCGTATACCGGCGTGAGCTTTAGCTTCTCGAATATTCCGGACACCTCTTCTGTGGTCATTAACGTGACCGGGGGAAACGTGGATTTCCACAACGGCTGGCGCTTCTGGTGGACTGATATGAATAATCAGACCAGTGAACTGAGCGGCTCCTACACCGACAACGCTTACGCCAAGCGCGCTCAGCAGATTATGTGGAACTTTGCGGATGCGAGCAATGTAATCATCCGCGGTGGTCAGGGTTCGGGTACTACGACTCGTAATGTCGAGAATTCTGCAGCTGAGGGGAATGATGGCGTGTGGGATGGCTCGTTCCCCATGAAAACCAACGATGACCCGGCTGCGGGCATGCTCGGCAGCATTCTCGTACCGAACGGCAGCTTTGAATCGCATGTGAGTACCAACGGCCGCGTATGGGTCGGCGGGTCTTTCGCCATGTACAACCCTGATGCGGTGGGCAATACTGGTCAGGACGGCAAATTCTATCTGTTCATCAACTACGAACGTAGCCATTCCGCTTCCGCATTGGATATGGATCAGGAGCGCCACAATCTGCCTTGGAATGGTTCGTATTCCACCTCCTGCGCCGCGATCAAATGGGATAAGGTCGATGCCGAGGGCAAAGCCCTGAAAGGTACTTCGTGGACGGTGTACGGCACGAGGGATAATGCCGTGAATGGCACGAACTCCATCACCACGGTTGCTGATGGCGGCTGGAATGATGCGGATGATGCGGATAACGGTAGCGTCACCCTGGGTAGCTTGGCGAAGAACGCCACATATTATGTGAGGGAAAGCGGCACTGGCAGCAGCCAGTATGCGTTGAACACGAACATCTATCGCATCGTCACGCACGACAGTACGGATACTGTTTCAACCATCGACAAGGTGTACGATGCCGACGGCACTGAAATCACCGATGACACCGCCAAGCAGCTGAACAATGGCGCTATTGTCAACAAGAATTCAGGTACGTCCATCGCATGGTCGAAGGTCGATGGCACTGACGGAAGCACGTTGCTCGCGGGTTCCACTTGGGAATTGACCAAGAAGGGCGATCCCGACCAGTCGTGGACCATTACGGACGATGATTCAGGCAGCGAGGTTGCGGGCATCAAGGTCACGGTTAATGGGCAGGAAGTCACTTCGTGGCGCTTTACCAATTCGACTCCTGCAAGCATCACCTACGTTGCCGTGGATAAGGATGGCAAGGAGCTCGCCACGAAGGTGCAGTGGAGGTCCGAGGATCCGGCCATTGCCACCATTGCCAATAATGGCACGCAGCTGCAGCCGAACAGCAGCGGCTTCACGAACATCGTGTTCACGGCAGGCGACAAGACCGTGACATTCCCCGTTACGGTAAGCGGTGTAACCGTGGAAAGCTCCGTGAGCATCGGTAACTATACCGAAGGCCAGAAAATCAGCCTGGAACAAGGTAAGACCATGACGCTGACGGCTACCGTGGCACCTGAAGGCAACACGGTGAACTGGTCTTCGAGCAATACGGATGAGGTTTCCGTAAGCCCCTCAACCGGTACTGCTGTTACGGTAACCGCTAAGAACGCGACTTCAGGCTATGTGACCATCACTGCCACCGAGCAGCGTAGCCAGAAGAAAGCCACCCTGAAAATTAAGGTGACAAAGCCTGCTGCGACCACCACCACTGTGTATTTCAAGATGCAGGATGACTTCAACCAAAATAACGGTCAGAAGCTATTTCTGGAATGGAAGTACGCCAATGGAAGTTGGCCTGCAGACAAGGGCGATCAACCGAACCGAAAGCAAATGACCACCGCAAGTGGGTGTGGCGAATACGTCTCCTACACCATCAATTCGGTGATGCCATCTGATGCCATCTTCCGAATTCGCAGGGATAAGGCTAACTGGACCACTCCTCAATCCTTCTATCGCCCGAATACCGATGGCGGATACTCGTTCAACGGTGGAGACGTGGTGACGCTGGAAAGCAACACTAACGTGTATTACAGCGCACCTTCCGGCTGCACGGTGACCAGCGCATATGTGGAGAATCGCTCCCATCGTTCCACGGTGAAGAACGCGGTGTTCTATGACCAGCCGGTGGTCCGCGCTATTACCAATACGACTGCCAAGGCAGCTGACACGCGGCAGGATGAGGATCCGAAGGGCGGCCAGTTCAAGGTGTCCGACCTTACGGATGGCACCTACACGCTGAAGGAAACCAGCGCCCCGAACGGTTTCGATGTCAGTAAGACGAAGACTTACACCATCGTTATTGAGAATGGGCAAGTCACGAGTTCCGGTCTTCCTAGCGCGGGCAACATTGAGAACTCGCGTCTTACCGGTACGGTGAACTGGAAGAAAACCGACGAGACTGACACCAGCAAGCTGCTGGCCGGTTCCGAATGGAAGCTGTACAAGACTAGGAACTTCTCGTGGGATAACGGCAACGCGGTTTATACCGAGACCGGCAGTACTGATCCGGTCGCAACCATCAAGGATTGCGTGAACAGCAGCGAGAAGACCTGCTCCGCGCAGATGGGACAGTACACGGATCGTGACGGCGAAGCCGGCAAGTTCTCCATCGTCGGCCTTGAGTGGGGCGAATACCAGTTGGTCGAGTCCAAGGCTCCTGACGGGTACAACATCGATACGACTCCGCACGTGTTCCGCATCGGGCCGGCCGAAGGCGCGAACGTGAAGGGCGAGTGGTATACGTCTTCCGGTTTCAAGCCGGAGACTACCGCCGGCTATCAGAAGTCTGCCGCATTCACCGTTGACGGTGGTTCCATTACCAACACCCCCGGCGTCGTTCTGCCTGGTACAGGCGGCGAGGGAGTAAACAAGATGTACGCTGCGGGATTCCTCGCAGTGGCGATTGCCGTGGTCGGTCTGGCCTTGAGCCTCAGGAGGCGGCAATGATGGAAGCGTCTAGGAGAAGGGGGAGTGGTCCGTAGCGTAGCGAACTCGCTGCCCTCTAGGTAATAACTGAATACGAATAACTCAAGATTCCAAAAATTTCAAACAAGAAAGAAAGGGAGAACAATGAACAAGGTTCTCAAAGGCCTCGTAGCCGTGGCAGCCACCGCGGCAATGGCCGTCGCCGGTTTCGCCGGTGCCTCCACCGCAACCGCCGAGGAGTCTACCTCTGCGAAGTATCAGATCACTGTCCCCGAGACTGATACTCACACCTATGATGCATACCAGATCTTCAAGGGCGATCTGAATGATGCTGGAACAGTGCTCAGCAATATCACTGCTGGTTCCGACTTCAAGGAAAAGAATGCGGCCGGCACTGACGGTGCTAATCTGACTGCTGCTCAGGCTGCCGAACAGATTGCTACTGGTACATATGCGGATGACACTGCCAAGCTGGCGGCAATTCAGGCTTTCGCCAAGCTGTCCACTGTGTATGGCTCCGTTTCTAAGGACAGCCCGCTGTCTGCCGTACCGGGCTACTACCTGTTCAAGGACAAGGATTCCACTGCAGACAAGAATGATGCAGCCACGCTGTTCATCGTCAAGGTTGTTGGTAATCAGGAAATCGAGCGTAAGGCCGATCAGCCTTCTGTCGAAAAGAAGGTCCAGGATACCAACGATTCCGATGGAACCACTTCCGGTTGGCAGGATTCCGCCGACTATGATGTGACCGACGAGGTTCCGTTCCAGCTGACCGCCACTCTGCCGACCGACGCCGCTGATTTTGCGGCATATAAGACCTACAAGCTGGTGTTCCACGATAGCCAGTCCGAAGGTCTGACTTTCAACAATGACATCACTGTCAAGTACGGCGATAAGGTCGTTTCCTCCGATTCCTACACTGTTGATACCACTGGTCTTAACGAAGGTGAAACCTTCCGCGTCACCATCAACGATGTGAAGACCGTCAAGGATACGGATGGTCAGCCGATTGCTGTTACTGCAGGCGGCAAGTTCACTGTTGCATATTCTTCCACTCTGAACGAAAAGTCCATTATCGGCGCTCAGGGCAACCCGAACAAGGTCTCGCTGGAATACTCCAACAACCCGAACGTGGGTGGCGAAGGCGAAACCGGTAAGACTCCGGAAGATACCGTCATCGTTTTCACCTACCAGCTGGATGTCAACAAGAACTTCAACGCTACTGTCAACGACAACGATCTGCCTGAGTTCACCCTCTACAAGAAGGTTGGCGCTTCTGACGACTACACCAAGAAAGTCGCTAAGGTCAAGGTTGTCAAGAACTCTGATGGCAAGTACGTCGCTTCCTTCCCGCGCGTGGACGACGGCCTGTACAAGCTCGTCGAGACCAAGGTGCCGGACGGCTTCAACAAGGCAGACGATACCTACCTTGAAATCAAGGCTACCCATGATGAGACGGCTGAGAGCCCGGCTCTGAAGAACCTGACTATCACTGTCAAGAATGTGGAGACTAAGGGTGACACCGCCACTGGTACCGTTGCCACTAGCGTCGTGAACAAGAAGGGCTCCAACCTCCCGTCCACCGGTGGCATGGGCACCGTGCTGCTGTACGTGGCTGGTATCGCCGTGTTCGTGCTTGCTGGCGCGACCCTGGTGATGGCTCTGCGTCGTCGCAACGCCTGATCCTCCGGATTCCATAAGAATCTGAAGTAACCATGCGAAACCCGTGAGCCGCGTTGACGCAAGTCAGCAGCGGCTCACGGGAATCGCAATACATAATTTAAAAACTAAAAATTAAATAATAACTGAACCCACATATGCTGGGCTGGACCACCTCAATCCCTTGTACACTGCCTAATTTTCTTGAGTATCCAGCCTGGCTCCATATATTTTCCGGTTTGCCGTTGGGGGCGAATCAAACATGCTTACTTTCCAATCCACAGAAGAGGGGTCGGCAATGAAGGAACGCACGATCGCAAGCCGCGTCATCGCCGCATGCTGCGCAATCGCCGCCACATTCGCCGCGGCAGCCTGTGCATTCACTACTCGCGATGCCGTCGCGGCGCCAACAACAGACTCTGCCAGCGGCAGCATCGCCATTTCTTACCAACATAAAAGCTCGGACTCCGAAACTGGCGACGATTCTACCAACTTCGCCATTTCGGACGCCAGCTTCAACCTCTACAAAGTCGGACAGATCCCGGCAAGCGGCGGCGCCACATTCGAACCCGTCGCACCGTTCACCGACTCCACCGCCTACCCCGTCGACTGGTCGAAGATGACCGGCAAGGACGCGCAGGTGTGGCGAGACATGGCCAACACGCTCGCCGGACTCATCGCGGTGAACCAACCCGACGCCACGGCAACCGGCGTCACCAACACCTCCGGGCATCTGACCTTCACCGGACTGTCCGACGGCCTGTACTTGGCCGTGTCCGACAGCGTTGACGTGAAGGTCGCCAACGCCTCCGGAAAGAACCAGACATGGACGTGCTCTTCCGGCAGCATGCTCGTCGCAGTGCCCGAAGACGGCGTCTCCGGCGGGTCGCGTGTGCTGAGTATCGAACCGAAAACCGAATGTGTGGCGCAACCGCCGAAAACCGTGGAACGCACCGTGCGCAAAATCTGGAATGACCGGAACAATTCTGACGGCAAGCGCCCCGAATCCATCACCGTGAAACTCCTGCGCGACGGCGAGCCCGTGGAAAACGTGAAGCTGAACGAGTCCAACAAGTGGACGCATTCGTGGACAGCGCTCGACGCGGACCACGAATGGACCGTGGTCGAAGCGGCGGTGCCCGACGGCTACACCACCATCTCCGATGTGGAAGGCGACTCCACTGAAATCACCAACACGCACACGCCACCCACCACGCCGGACCAGCCGCACACCGGCGCCGACGTGCAGCAGGCCGCTTGGATTGCCGTGGCCATCTTGGGCGCGGGCTTGGTGCTGCTGATCGTTGCCAAGACGGCTTTGCGGAAGCGGGCGTAGCATAAATAACGTGACGGATGAATCGGACGCCAAGCCAGCTGCGCAAGTCGAATTGGATGCGCAGGTTAAACCGGGTGCGCAGGTTAAACCGGCTGCCAAGCATAAGAAATCGAATGCGCTGCTCAATGTGATGATTGCCATCTCCGCAATCGCCATGATCGGCGCGCTGGGCCTCATCGCGTATCCGACATTCAGCGACTGGTGGAACCGCATGCACCAGTCATACGCCGTAGCAGGCTACGTGGAACAAACCAAAGACATGTCCGGCGCCGAACGCAAAGCCATGCTGAAAGCGGCGCACGAATACAACGAACGGCTCGCCGCGAACGGCGATCGGTGGCACATGACCGACGCGCAGAAGCGCGAATATGATGAAACGCTCGACGTGACCGGCACCGGCATCATGGGATACGTGACCATCCCGCGCATCAAAGTGAAACTGCCCGTCTATCACGGCACAAGTGACGGCGTATTGCAGATCGCCGCCGGACATTTGGCCGGCACATCGCTGCCCGTAGGCGGAGCGACCACGCACGCGGTGGTCTCCGGGCACACCGGCCTGCCGTCCGCCCGGTTGCTGACCGGCCTGGACGAGCTGCAAAAAGGCGATACCTTCGCATTCCACGTGCTCGACGAAACCTACACGTACCAAGTGGACCAGATCTCAGTGGTGCTGCCGAGCGAAATCAGCAAGCTGAATATTGAGTCCGGGACCGATTACGCGACGCTGATCACGTGCACGCCGTACGGTGTCAACTCACACAGGCTGCTCGTGCGCGGGCACCGGATTCCGAATCCGAAAGTGCCAGACAAGACGCAATACGACGAGCCGGGCGAAATGACAGCCGTGGCGGCTGCGGTGATCGGACTGCTCGTGTTTGTGGCTGGCTGCGCTTTTGTGGGGCTCGCGCGGCTATGGCGACGCTCCTGGATTGTGCGGCACGGGTTGTGCGCCGGGGCCGGCGCGCGCCATTCGTCTGGTGTTCGGGGGTAGTGTCTAGCCTAGCGCCGCCGCAGGCCGGTGACATCGCTTCTCCGGTGTGCGGGGGTGTGCGTCTGGTCGTGCTCGGTATGTGGTGCGTGGTGTTTGTGTGCTTGTGGTACGTGTTGCGTTTCAGTGTGTGTACTTGTGTTTGCGTGCGTGTGCATGTCTGATGTTGCGCAGGGGTGTTGTTGCGGTGCGCATATGGCCTGAATCGTGCTGAAGCATGGGTTGTGAGCGGATGGGGGTATTATTCGGCCTGTTTCGGACGCTTTTGATGCCCCTTTTGCTCATGACTTGCGATTTTGACGGTTTTGGCGCGGTTGTGAGCGGATGGGGGTACGATTCTGGATGTTTCGGGCTGTTTTGATGTTGGGTGGCCTCCCTTTTTGCTCACGACTTGTGAGTTGGGCTGGTTTTGCTTGTCTGTGAGCGGATGGGGGTGTGATTCGGGCTGTTTTGGGTGCTTTTGATGCCCCTTTTCGCTCATGACTTGCGATTTTGCCGGTCCGCGCGCGGTCGTGTGCGTACGGGGGTGTGTGCAATGGGTCTTGCGTGGTTGTAGGCGCGCGGGTGTGCCGGTGTAGGCGTGGGTGTAGGCGTGCGGTCGTGGTTTTGGCTGGATATCTGGCTTATAGATGGCGGATTCGGCCGGGCGTCCGGTGGTATCTCGCTTATAGGTGGCGGGTCGGTTTGGGCAATAGGTCGTTAGGGGGTAGCATGCATGCCCCCTAGATGTCTTGTTTCCGCAAGGGGCCGCCATCTATAAGCGAGATACCATCCGTCGATCCCGCGAATCCGCCATCTATAAGCGAGAAAGCGCGTGAACCGGGCGCTGCGGCGCCGAAATCGCAAAATTATGGAATCGGCTGATTGCTGCGCGCGGCAGGTGGGTAGTATCGGGCGCGGAAGACGTGGAAGGAGCTGCCATGTGTGATGAAGGGGAAACTGCGGATCGGGCGGATGCCGTACGGACGGAATCGCAAAAGATGGAATCGCGAGCGGGGGAGACGGCGCTTGATGGGTCGGCGCGCAGCATCATCGTGCTGATTGTGGTCGGCATGTTGGTGGGGGTGCTGTCGGGCATGTTCGGCATCGGCGGCGGCACGGTGATCGTGCCCGCGCTCGTCTGGCTGGGGCTATCTCAACGCAACGCGGCCGCCACGTCCATGCTGGCGATCGTGCCGACCTCCATTTCCGGCGTCATTTCGTACGCGACCGGCGGGCACGTCGACTGGCTCGCCGCAGCTCTGCTGTTCTGCGGCATGTTCATTGGCGGACAGATCGGCAGTTGGCTGCTGTCACGGCTGCCGGAACTGGTGCTGCGGTGGATTTTCGTGGCGTTTCTCGTGTTCGTGGTGATCAATCAGGTGAGTTTTGTGCCGTCGCGCGACCACCAGATCGCCATGAGCGTAACGACCGGCATCTGCCTGGCGTTGCTGGGCGTGATCATCGGCACGTTGGCGGGACTGCTGGGCATCGGGGGTGGTGCGCTTGCGGTGCCGTCGCTGTCGATGCTGTTTGGCGCGTCCGACCTGATTGCGCGCGGCACTTCGCTGCTGGCGATGTTTCCGAATTCGATCACGACCAGCGCGGCGAACTTGAAGCGCAGGCTAGCGCATGTGAAAACCGCGCTGATTATTGGCGTGACGGCGGCTGTGACCGCGCCGCTCGGCACGTGGATTGCGGGGGAGGTTTCGCCACGAGTTGGGGCGATTATGTTCGCCTGCTATCTGTGCGTGCTGCTGGTGCGGTCCGTGTTCGTGGCCGTAAAGGCCACGCGCGCGGCGCGGGTTGCGCGGGGCTGAGTGGCGCGGGCATTTTTCCCAGTGGCTGGATGATTTAGTCGCGTGAGTGGTGCGTCAGAGGTGGTTTTTATCCAGTCACTGGGATTTTTGGCGTGTGAGTGGGGTCTGAGAGGTTGGATTTATCCAGCCAGTGGGGGATTTTGGCTTGTGGGGTGCGGTGGGGGTGTTGTTTGACGGAATATGGCGATTTTATTGGCCGTATTCCCCCTGTTCATGCGGTGGATATGTTGCGGTCATCATATGGCGATGAGTGTTCATCTGCCGTTCTTCTGTAGTGCGGTGTGCGTTGGCTTGCGGCACATAGCGTGAGCAGTGGAATCGAAAGATCCAAGCAAATGCAGTTGCGGAAAGGTTCCGCATAGCTGGAAGGTATAGCCGAAAACGGGACTCCGAAATCGGGAAACCGAATCGGGAAACCGCCTCGATCGCAACGAATCGACGAAACCGGACGGCACAGACGAAACTGCATGGAAGAAAGAAGAAACATGAGCAAGCACAAGGCTCTCACGGGCGCAATCGCGGCCCTCGCCTCCGTCGCAACGCTCGGTGCGCTTGCCGCGCCGGCGCTCGCAGCTGACACCACGTACAGCCCCAACGGCAAGTCCGTTGCGGAACTGGCGCAACACGGCGGCGCGCAGCGCATCGCAGCTATCGGCAACAAAAAAGCCAAGAATGTGGTGCTGTTCATCGGCGACGGCATGGGCGATTCGGAAATCACCGTCGCCCGTGACTATCTGAAGGGTGCCAACGGCCACTTCGACGGACTTGACGCGGTCGGCCAGCCGAGCGCGTTTGGTGACGTGCAGGCTGGTACTGGTCAGTACACCACCTTCTCGGTCGGCAACGGCAGCAAGGACAGCGCTGTCGGCAAGGATGACGACGGCAAACTGGTCGCCAACCCCAATCCGGGCAAGCTTACCCCCGTAACCGATTCCTCCGCATCCGGTTCCGCATGGGCCACCGGCACCAAGACCTACAACAACGCCGTTGACGTTGATATTTACGGCAATCCGCAGCTGAACCTCTTCGAGCTGGCCAAGGCGGCCGGCAAAGCCACCGGCAATGTGACCACCGCCGAAATCCAGGATGCTACCCCGGCCGTGCTGGAATCGCATTCGTCCGAACGTGCCTGCTACGGCCCACAGGGCAAGACCGACGGCACGTCCAACAATGCCTCCAAGCAGTGCCTCATCAACCAGCTTAAGGAAAACGGCGGCATCGGCTCCATCTCCGAGCAGCTGCTCGACACCCGCGCCGACGTAACCATCGGCGGTGGTTCCAAGTACTTCCGTCAGACCGTGCAGGGCGGTGAATACAAGGGCAAGACTGTGTGGGAGCAGGCCAAGGAAATGGGCTTCCAGACCGTCGAGAACGATCCGGCCGCGATGAACGCCCTGCAGTACAAGGACGGCCAGCCAGTGCTCGCCCTGATGAGTGACGGCAACATGCCGACCAAGTTCAACCCGTCCAAGGCCACCGCCAAGGATCCAGCTAAGGACGCCAACCCGACCGTGTGCACCCCGAACGCCGACTGGCTCGGCAATCAGGGCTCCTCGCTCAAGGACATGACCAAGAAGGCGCTCGATTTGCTGAATGACAACCCGAACGGCCAGAAGAACGGCTTCTTCCTGCAGGTCGAGGGCGCCTCGATCGATAAGCAGGACCACGCAGGCAACGCCTGCGGCCAGATCGGCGAGACCGACGACTTCGACCAGGCCATCGCCTACGCCATGCAGAACGTGGATCTTTCGAACACGCTCGTGATCGTCACCGCCGACCACGCGCACACCTCCCAGATCCTCAACGCCCAGCCGGCTTACGCACTGTCCACCGTGCTGAAGACCGCTGATGGCAACAACATGGTCGTCTCCTACGGCACCGCGCAGGAAGATTCCCGCGACACCGACGGCGGCTACAACGGCGGCGACATGGAGCACACCGGCACCCAGCTGCGTATCGCGGCTTCCGGCCCTGGCGCACAGCGCGTCATCGGCCTGACCGACCAGACCGACAACTTCTACACCATCGCTGGCGCTCTGGGACTGGCCACTTCCACCGAATCGCAGAAGGCACTGTCTGACAACGGCACTGTGAAGGTCTCTGCTGCCGACGGTAAGTTCACCGCGGACGTCGATGGCTTCAACGGCGACGCTGTGCTCAGCTACGAGCTGAAGGACAAGAACGACAAGACCGTGGCCGCGTCCGATTCCTCCACTCCGCTCTCCGGCGTGCGCGTCAAGACCGCACAGACCACTCCGATCGCGCTGGACGGCGTCACCGAAGGTTCCGAATACAAGCTCACCGTCACCGGCCGCCAGTCCGGCAAGGCCGTGACCGTCGACTTCCAGGCTCCGGCCGCCAACTCCGCCGATAAGAACAACGGCAAGCCGGGCGCTGGCAACGCTGACAAGAACGGCGTGATCGCTTCCGGCAAGGTTAACAACGATACGAAGGCCGGCCCGTTTGGCGCCGCACTGCTCGGCAAGACCGGCACCGCTGTGCTGGCTGCGGCTGTTGCGATCGCCATGCTGGTTGCCGTCGCGATGCTCATCAAGACCGCGAAGGCCGCCAAGAACGACCGCTGATTGGCTGAATAACCTCCGATAATCCCCGAAACCGCCGCCGCTGAGATGCTCCCCAGCGCCGGCGGTTTTGGGTTTTGCGCAAAGTTGAGTGAGGTGTGCTCAAGAATTTTTGCGATTTCGGGAATAATAACTTGCGATTCAAAGTTGAGTGGTGTAGGCTCAAGTTTTGGAAAGCATGAGAGACGGCAATCCGGAAACGGCGATCCGAAACTCGAGCGAAGAACGAAAAGAACGTATAGCGAACCTATCTACAAAGGAGACAAGTTATGGGACGCGCAGTTGGCATTGATCTGGGTACTACCAATTCCTGCATCGCAACTCTTGAAGGTGGCCAGCCCACCGTTATCGTGAACGCCGAAGGCGCTCGCACCACACCGTCGGTCGTGGCTTTCAGCAAGTCCGGCGAGATTCTGGTCGGCGAAGTCGCCAAGCGCCAGGCCGTCACCAACGTCGACCGCACCATCAGCTCCGTCAAGCGCCACATGGGCACCGACTGGACCGTTGAGATCGACGGCAAGAAGTGGACCCCGCAGGAGATTTCCGCCCAGGTCCTGATGAAGCTGAAGCGCGACGCCGAAGCCTACCTTGGCGAACCGGTCACCGACGCCGTCATCACCTGCCCGGCATACTTCAACGACGCCCAGCGTCAGGCCACCAAGGACGCCGGCACCATCGCGGGCCTGAACGTCCTGCGTATCATCAACGAGCCGACCGCAGCCGCACTGGCCTACGGCCTTGAAAAGGGCAAGGAAGACGAGCGCATCCTGGTCTTCGATCTCGGTGGCGGCACCTTCGATGTGTCCCTGCTGGAAATCGGCAAGGACGACGACGGCTTCTCCACCATTCAGGTGCAGGCCACCAACGGCGACAACCACCTGGGCGGCGACGATTGGGACCAGAAGATCATCGACTGGCTCGTCGGCGAAGTCAAGAACAAGTACGGCGTTGACCTGAGCAAGGACAAGATCGCCCTGCAGCGTCTGAAGGAAGCCGCCGAGCAGGCCAAGAAGGAACTGTCCAGCTCCACCAGCACCTCCATCTCCATGCAGTACCTGGCCATGACCCCTGACGGCACCCCGGTGCATCTGGACGAGACCCTGACCCGTGCGCACTTCGAGGAAATGACCTCCGATCTGCTGGGCCGCTGCCGCACCCCGTTCAACAACGTGCTGCGCGACGCTGGTATCGGTGTCTCCGACATCGACCACGTGGTCCTCGTCGGTGGCTCCACCCGTATGCCGGCCGTCAAGGAGCTCGTCAAGGAGCTCACCGGCGGTAAGGAAGCCAACCAGTCCGTGAACCCGGATGAAGTCGTGGCCGTCGGCGCAGCCGTGCAGTCCGGCGTCATCAAGGGCGACCGTAAGGACGTCCTGCTTATCGACG
>OLNQ01003122.1_pt1 | contig 13706 bp, 12 predicted proteins | sample 1672821 | NCBI WGS metagenome assembly OLNQ01 (sample SAMEA3136727, study PRJEB25190) | human gut metagenome | biome: human gut; feature: human-associated habitat; material: faeces | place: Austria | collected 2013 | reverse complement strand
GATAATTATAATGGGAGATAGTTATGGATGATTTGAATGTATTAAAAAAGTATATTGGTGAAAAGATTAAGAGTATAGAAGAAAATAATAAACTTATAGAACAAAAACAACAACAAGTTGCTAAGTTAGAAAAGATATATAGTCCTTTAATTAGTGGTAATTATGCTAATATTGATAAAAATTACTTAAGGGATTGTTTTGACTTTATTTTTGAAGGTAAAGATGTTAATCTAATTATAGAAAGAGTTTATCAGTCAATAGCTATAGTTAGTGATGATAGATTTGCTAAAGAGCCACAAAAGCCTGTGGCAGAAGGATATTTAAATAAGATTAATACTTTATTATTAACGAATATTGAAAAATTAAAAGAAAATATTATGAAGATTAAATCTGAAGCTGATGATAAAATTTCTGAGTATGAAGAATATTTTGATTTAATTAAGGATGGAAAAATTGTAAGACACTTAAACGAAAATGAATTAAAAAGATTTTTTAAATTTTTAAATGAATCATCACTAGATAAAAATGTTATACTAAGTTTAACTGTTCTATTCTCTAAAGATAGTCTTGATTATGCTGAAAATTTAAGAAAATTAAAAATAGTTAGAGAAGAGACAGTTAAAAAGGATAATGTAGCAAAAGTAAAAGAACAAATAAAACAACAAAATAGAAATAAAGTAGAAGAACCTAAGACAGAAGTGGCTGAAGTTGAGTTTGCATTAACATCAAAAGAAAATGAGATTTATTATAAGATGTTAGAAATTATGAATATATTAACTAATGATATAGAATTAAGTCATGATACTTTAGTAGATATACTTAGTGATGATTATTCTTTAGAAGCTAGAAAATCAATATATGATTCTACTGATGATAAATTTAATCTTATACTTGAAGATTTAAAAGTTAATTTAATACCAAATTTTAAAGATAATAAGGATGATGTAATAAGTATATTTAAGTATATTATTGATTTGTTTAATGAAGAATATAAAAAGCAAGAGGAAGTAGAATTTGTAAGTCAAGTTGAGGATTTTTCTGAAGAAGAGAAAAAAGAGATTGAAAAGTATTTAGAAATTGCTAATAGAGAACTTGAATATTATAATAGTTTAGATAAAAAAGATAAAGATATGATTGAAAGTATAAGAACTTTCATTGCTGAAGATAGTGAAAGTAAAATAGAAATTAGTCCTAAATTTTCTTTGAATTATGTTAAGTATTTTGATTTGATTGATAAGTTTAATAGTGCATATGAAGAATATTTAAAAGATCGTGGTATGGAAAGAGAGTTTATTGAACTTGGTGACGAAGAAGCAATGAATAGTTGTCTTGTTAGTCAAATGATAGAGATTAGAGATATTTTAAGAAGATTAAATAAACAGTATGAATTACTAAATAGTAAAGAAGATAATAATGATAAAACAAATGATGCTAGTGTAATTAGTCATTATACTCCTGATAGAAAAACTTTATTTGTCTTTTTACCACTTAGTGATGGTAATTATAGTATTGTTGATGATCAGCAAGAAATATTTAAGACTTTTAAGAAAGCAATGTCAAGTGTAGCAAAAGGATTATATGCTCCTAGTGTAACTGGTTTCGATCTTTATATTGGTAGTCAAGGAGAAAAGAGTGTTAAGGTTACGCCTGATCGTGATATTCCTGGTTATAGAGATGAAATAGATCCTCATCGATATAAACATGGTACTGCTAGAATCACTTATGATAGAATTCCTATATCTGCTAGTAATCAAGAAAAAATTAAAGAAGCCTATGGTGTAGAAAAGGCTGATGTTCTTTTGATTATTGAATGTTCTACTAAAATGAATGATTCAAGTAAGGGTACTTATAATGCTGTTAATAGGAGAATAGCAAAAGAAATAGGAAACATTAGATATGTATTTAATTTATTTAGTACTGATTTTGATGATGCAAGTTTTAAAGCTGCTGCTGAACTTATTGATGATTCTGATAAGTATTGTGAAAGATTATATAAGGATCCATTTAAAAAATTGGATGATGAGAGTTTATGGAGGTAAATATGGAAGATAAAATTATTAGTGTTTTAAATAATGTTAGAACTAATCTTTCTAATGAGTTAGAAACTAAAAGAAAAGAATTAGTAAAACCTTTTGATGACTTTGCTGATAGATTATCTGCTGTTGAAGTTACTCCATTAAAAATTAGAGGTTTATCTATAGAAGAAATAGATAATAACTTTGTGAATATTAGTGTTGAAATACTTGAAAAATTAGAAATGTATAAAGAATTATCAAAATTTTCATTTTATCCACTTACTGATGAACAAAAATTAGATATATCAAATATAATGAAAGAATTAATTAAAGAAATAAATGAAATTAAAAAATATATTGTTGATTCTAGTATGATATTAAAGGATACAGATGGTAAATTAAAAGAAATTGATGAAATTATAGAAAAAGTAACTGCTCTTTATAATAATGAAAGATATTTAAATTCAAATGATATTATGAATATTGTTAATATTTTAAAGGATTCTACTTTATCAGTTGAAGAACAAGTAACAATTGTTCAAGAATTAAGTTTATTATCTTTAACTACACTTAATTCTAATGAAATGGAAGAACAGGAAGAGGATATTCTAGTCATTGAGGAAGCTGGTGTTGATAGAGAAGAGTTAGTTAATCTATTTAAAGAGTATGGCTATGACTTTGAAAAGTTTGAAAAAGATGATAAAGATAAATTACTTAGTTGTGGTAATATAAATAATATTAGGGGAATGCTTGATGTTCTTGCTGAGAATAGTCTTAGAATTGATATAAATAATACTAGTTGTAAACTAGCAGTAATATTTATTAATTCTAATAGTACTATTTTGTCTGTAATTATTAAAAATATTAAAGATGATGTTGAAAAAAATAGAAAACAACTTGTTGGAATTTCTTCTGGTAATTTATCTGTAGAAAGAATCTTTTCTGAATATTTAGATACTCCTTCAATGTTTATTAAAGGTAAAAGAAAATATAAAAGAAGAAATGGTGGTAGTAATGGACCTGGTCCTGATGGTGGTAAAACTGATAAGGACTATGTTGTTCCGGCATTTGATAAGTATGTGAAAAACAGGGAGTTATTATTAGAAAATGGTTTTGATATTAATTTAGTTGTTATTAAATGTAAGACTGTACTTAGTAGCACTCCAGAAAAATTACAAAGAAATTTTGATTGCTTTGAATTTTATGGTATACCGAAAAATGTATATAATAGAACATTATATTCATTAATTGCTTCTAATCCTTTATCTGCGATTGATCAATTTATTGAACTTGGATGTTATAGATACATTTTATCAAACTTTTCATATGTTATTAAAAGACCTGATGATCTAATGTTTTATCGTATTGTAAAGGCAAAACAATTGGGAGATCCAATATATAGTGAAAGAAGAACACAAAATATTGAATTTTTAGGTAAGATTTCTAATGATTCTAAGAATGGTTATGGAATTAATCGTAGTAATAAACAAGAGGTTGTTAGTCAATATATACCTAGTTTTAATCCCATGTATGATGAAGTTGTTAATAGAGATAGAAATGCTGGTTCGATAATTCTTGCTAGTAATAATTATTTTATTACTGCAATAGAAGAATATAAGGTTGATGATTTAAGATATGATTTTAACGGAGTTATTATATCTAGGTTTAAGGTACTTAGAATATATGAAACATTAATTAAGAATCGTATGGCTGGTACTTATAATGCTATTCTTTATGCAATATGTAAAAATAGTATATTAACTGAAGAACAATATAGAAATATTACTGCTTGTTTGGATAGAACTTTTGGTAATTTGAAAGGGGTTGCTAGAGGATGATTGATTTTTTAAAGAATGTTGGTATAAGTAATGATGTTTTAGTTGAAATGATAAAGAATAATGATGAGACTGCTATATTTGATTTATCTTGTAATCCTAAAGATTCTGTGGAAATTATTAAATATATGAGGAATATTGGTGTAACTAATATTGATGAACTATTAATATATAGAATAGATATATTCTTTCTTACATTTGAACAGTTTATAAAAAGATTATCAAAGTTTAATATTCCTGCTCTTGTTAATCATATTAATGATGATTATGCTAATATTGATATTATCAATGAATAAAATAAATAAGTACTTGAAATAATAGTACTTATTTTTAATTATGTATGATATAATATTTTTGATTAAGACAAAGTAGGTGAAGTATGAGTAAAATATCTAATGCATTTTTAATGATAAAGCTATTATCAAATGGTAGAGTATATTCTGTTAAAGAACTTAGTATGGAACTTGGAGTAACAGAGAGAATGGTAAGGTATTATAAAGAGCAATTAGAAATGGCTGGTTATATTATAGAATCTTTTAAAGGACCTGGTGGTGGATATTATATAAATAAAAATGATATTATGAATATAGATTATTTTAATAAATATGATTTGGAAGTATTAGATCGAGTAGAAGAAAATATTAAGAATATTAGTGATAATAAATTAATTAGTGATTTTAATAAGTTAAATAAAAAATTACATTCTATTTATAATACTAATAAAATATTATCAGAATATAAAAATGTTGATGTAACAGTAAATAAAAATGATGAGAAAATTAATATTATTGATAAATGTATTAAAGATAAGAAAAGTTTATTAATAGATTATTTAGGTACATCAGGTAAGATAGTTAAAAGAGAAATTATCCCTATAAATATGTTTGAATTTGAAGATAATACTTATGTTCTTGCTTTTTGTAAGCTTAGGGGTTCTATTAGACATTTTGATTTAAAAAAGATTATATTATTAAAGTTTAAATAATAAAGACGATATATTTCCTTTAAAAATTGTATAATATTTTCGAAGGAGTGAAAGAATGAAAGAAAAAATTGTATTTGTTGATTGTGATGGAGTTATTTTAGATTCTGAACAAAGAATGTTGAGAAAAAAAGAAGAAAGAGGATTTCTAAATCATTATGACGAGAAGGAATTTGATGATTATTTTGCTTTAGCTGATATGCTTGATGGTGAATGGGAATATATTATTTGTGGAGCAAAATCTATTAATAATTCTGTAGAAATTATTAGAGAACTTGAAATGATGAAAAAGAATATAGCAATTCTTACAAAAATTCATAGTTTAAAAGAAATGAAAATAAAAGTATATGATTTGAGGGAAAATCGTAACATTTTTTCACCAATTATTTTTGTGCCTTCTGGTGTACAAAAACATAACATTATACTTCCAAACGAACAATTGCTTATAGATGATTCAGAAAAGAATATAATTGGCTGGATTAATAATGGTGGAAATGGCTTACTATTTGATGAAAATTTAACCGAAAATAATAAAACAAGGGTAAAAAGCCTAGAATTTTTATTAAGGAGGTAAAGAACATGAATGATAAAATTATAATAAAAAATTATTTAAATTCTCTTGAACAGAAATATAATGCTGTATGTTTTGATATAGATGGAACATTAACTGAACTAAATTCTAGTAAAATTGATGAAAGAGCAATCAAAATGATTGCTGATTTGTTAAAACGTAAAATACCTATAGTTTTTATTACAGGTCGAGGTTCAACAGGCTTAAGTCGATTAGTGGAGGATATACGTTTTAAATTATTAAATTTATATGATGTAAATAAGAACGAATTGATGAGAATATATGCTTTAACTAATGATGGTGCTAGATTATTTTACACCGATGGTGATGGAATGTTTAATAAATGTATTTATATTAGTGATGATAATAAATTGAATCAATTGAAAATTTTTGATAAAAAAATAGATAAAGAAACACTTTATGATATTTGTGATGTTTCATATTCAAAAGATTCTGTAAATAAAAAAATATTAAATGTCCGTTTTGTTTTAAAAGAAAATGACGAATATTTTGTGCAAATGGTACTTGATTTAGTAAACTCAGTAATAAAGAAAAATAATTTAAATGAATTAACAGTTACACGAGGTGTTTATAAAGAAAATAATGTTATACAAGTTGGTACTACAAACAAAAATAAAGCAATAGAGCAGGCCGAAAGAATTATTGGCGTTCCAAAAGCATCAATGATGAGAATTGGCGATTGTGGTGATTTTATAGGAAATGATTATTCTATGCTGAATTGTGAGCAGGGCTATAGTGTTGATAAAGTATCGGGTGATGTTGATAAATGTTTTCCGATATTTAATGATGATGGTATGATTTTAAAAGGAATAAATGCAACTTTGTATTTAATAAGCAAGGCAAAAATATTACCAACCATTTGTTTAGAAAGTTCGGTTAAAGACGTGTATACTAAAAAATATGCTAAAGTCGAATATGATATCTTTCATGGAAAAAATAAATATTTATCTATATATAATCAAAAAATTAATGAGAATTTTGAAACAATATATGGAATTAATGATATTTTTGATTGTAATAGTGGAAGTGTAAAAATACCAATGTACGAATGGGAAATGATTGACTCTACTAATCCATTGAAAATGGTGTTTGCTACTGGTACTGAAAAAAGTTTATTTTATGCGTTAAGAGATGATTTTAATTATTTGTTGAGAGGCTCAAAAACATATTATTATTTTTTAGCTAATAGACAAAGTGTTGATGGAAAAGATTTCACATCTAAAGATAATGTAAAAGAGTGGTATGAAAATAATATTGAATTCTTGAATAGTGTTGTTGATGCATTAAACATTGGTTATGATTATTCTGATATAATGAGTAAAAAACTTGTACTTGGATTGTTAGACAATATAAGGAATATAGCTTTGTTATTAATTAATCATAAATTGGTATCTGTTTACAATGAAGATAATATCTTAATAAATATAAATTCTAATGAGAATAATGATATCAATAATTTATATAAAAACTTGTATTTAACTGAATTGTTAATGGCAAAAATTTGTTTTGAAAATAAATTTAAATTAAATATTTGTGATGTTAAAAATGTTGTTATTTCAATCAATGAAATAATGAAAAAGGAAAATTTTAATTTTGCTTTTGGCAATCACGATTATTCAAAAGAGTATAGAGCATATAGGGAAATAGATAATTTTGCTGAGAATTATTTAACTGTAAAAATTGATGCTGATAAAAAGCATAATAACCAAAGTTTTGGAGTCTGTGGAATGTGCTACGGTGGAATAGAACTTCCTGTTATTTACAAAGTTATTAATCATAATATAGAAGATATTTTATTATTTAAATTTAGCAAAAATATTTCAGGATATAAAAACAAACAATTGGTTGATTTAAGAAAATTTAATATTAATAATTATGATGGAATAACAAGAATAGGTAATATAAAAAGTTCGAATGTAGTATTACTTGATGACAATATTCTTACCGGTAAAACAATGCAACTTGCAATTAATTCTTTTTATGACGATGGATTAAATGTTGAAAATATTAATGTAGTTAGATATCCTGATGTAAATCGCATTAATCAAATGTTTATGAAAAATCATGGTGCTGTTGATTATAATTTATTCTTTGAATATGTAACTGGTTTATGTTTTCAAAGTCCATATAGTTGGGTAGATTTTCAAGAAAATGAGACGTATTTGGATTCTTTGGGAATATTTGATTTAAATAGAGAAAAAATTATTAATTGTTTAATAAAAAATCACGATTATAAAGAAAATAGCGAGGTTTCGTTTAAAAAAAGGAGATTAAAAAAATGAGAGTAGTGAGTATTGGGGATTTGGTTACTGATTATTACTATAAAGATGGTAAATTGTTGGGTGTAAATGGTGGAATGACTTCACATAATATTATCGCAAATTTGTCTAATATGGGAATAGAAACTTCTGTTTTTGGTGTTTGCGGTAATGATAAGGCAGGTATGATTTCAATAAAGAGTCTAGAAGATTTAAAGGTTGATATTACAAATATAAAAATATTGGATAATGTTTCTACTAGATGTTTTCATGTATCTTACTTTGATACAAATAATAGACTTGAATTTATTTCAAAAAAAAGATGTCCCATTTGTAACAATAAGAAATGGTATGATAATTCTCTTATAGATACTGATGATATTTTAAATAAAATAAAAGAGGATGATATATTAGTTTTTGATAATTTAAATAATAAAAATCAGATTATTATTGATAATACATATAATAATAAATTACTTGATTTGGGACAATATTTTGAATTTGAAAAACTTGCTAATGAAGAAATAGTAAAAAAGATGAAACATAAGTTTTCAATTATTAATTTTAATGAGCGTGTATCAAATTATTTGAAAACTAGATTTAATCTTGATTCAGATGAACAATTATATAGTATTTTTGAACCTAAATTAATAACTATTACATTTGGAAAAAAAGGTGTTGAATTTATTTACAATAATAATGTATACAAATATTCTCTTACTTGCTCTACACCAGAAGTTGATTCAACAGGAGCAGGAGATGCCTTCTTTTCTAGTATAATAAAAGATTGGATTAAAGCAAGTTTAAATTTTGATATTAATAAATTTGAAAAATGGTATGATAATTCTATCAAATTAACTTCTAAAGTAGTAAAGAAAATGGGCGCCAGGGGACATTTAAAATGCTTATATAAGATTAAATCTGCTAAACACTGTTGTACTTGTGACGATTTTGAGCTAGTGGAAAGAAAGAAAATTAAAAGATGTAATATCAATATCAATAATTTGGAAATAAGAACTTTGAATGCAATTAATAGTGATGCAATAGAAAAACTATATAACATAGAATTTAATGCTGATGATAATTATATATTTACTGGTAGTGGTGGCTCTTATGCTGCAAGTATATTTTCATCTATTGTCATTAACGACTTGTATGGAAGTAATACATTTGCTATGTTACCAAGAGATATTATTTATAGAAACAATAGTAAAGTAAATAAAGTAATATTGTTTTCTTATTCTGGAACTACAAATGATTTACTAATAAGTACTAAAAATTTTGATAACAATAATAAATATATAATTACTAAAGGTGAATTATCTAAAATAGTTTTAAAAACCAATATTGTTAAAGATAATATAATTACTTATAGAACTTCAAACAATAGAGGAAAAGAAAGAGGCTTTTTATCTTTCGAAGGTACTATTAGTCCTTCTAGTTTGTTTTTAAAATATTATTTCAATGAAGCAAATATTAGGATAAATGTTGATGAATTCGTAAAAGGAACTATTGAAAAGTGGAGTACATATTTTAAGAATAAAAAAGTTATTGAAAAAATTAAACTTATGATAAACCATGGTGATACAATAAATATTTTTGCTGGAGATTACACAAAAAGTGCTGCTGCTGATTTTGAAAGTAAAATTATAGAATCTGGATTTGTTAATGCTATCATTCATGAAAAGAAAAATTTTTCTCATGGTAGATTTATTAATTATGAAAATTTAAATAATAAAAATAGCTTTTATTTCAAATCAAAAACAGGTTCTCTATATGAAAAATCTCTCTTAAATTATTTAAAAAATGGCAATAGTTTAGTAATTGAAAGTAGTTATGATGGTGTTTTGTGTGAATACGATTTATTAATAGCTTCACAGTTTTTAATCCACTGTATCGGAAATATTCTTGATATAGATGTTTCTAAACCTTGTTATTCTGATAATGCAATGAAAATTTATTTTTATAAAGGGGAATTATGATGTATGTAGATATAAAAGAAAAAGCAAAATTATTTGCTATTAAGGCACATAAAGGGCAAATAAGAAAATCTGATAAAGAGAAACCTATGATTATTCATCCTATAAATGTTGCTAATATTTTGAGTGAATATGGATATGATGATAATGTGGTAGCGGCTGCTTATCTTCACGATGTAATTGAGGATACTAAATATACTAAAGAAGATTTATTAAATGAATTTAATGATGATATTGTATCATTAGTACTTGGTGCAACTGAAGAAGATAAAAGTTTAAGTTGGGAAGAGAGAAAAACTATTACTATAGATAAAGTAAAATATTTAGATTTAAGACATAAGGCTGTAGTATGTGCAGATAAGATAAGTAATTTAGAAGATATGAGAATTATTTTTGAAATTAAAGGAGAAAAGGATTTTTCAGCATTTAAAAGAGGTTTTGATAAACAAAAGTGGTATTATACTGAAGTATATAATAGTTTGATATATAATGAAGATAAAGACTATATTATGTTTAGTAGATTAAAGTTACTTATTGATGATATCTTTAATGATAATAAACATGATGAACTTGAAAGAAAGATATTTGAAGGACGAGAAGATGAATATAATAAATTAATTAGATTACACTATAGAAAAAAAGAAATATATAAAATGATTAGTGTACTTGATAAGAATAATTCATATGTAATAGAGTTTACTGGTACTCCAAGAACTGGTAAAACTACTCTTATGAATAATTTATATGACTTTTTTAGGAAGGGTGGTTTTACTACTAGTACATTAGAAGAATTTACTACTTCAAAGAGATATAAGAAAGAAATATATCCTAAATTAAAAGATGATTATAAAAATATTATTAATACTGAAATTCCTAAATATGTTTTAGAAGATTTAGATAATGAGATTAATAAAAATAATGATATTATATTAATAAGATTTATCATTTTTATTTTTTTACATCTTAGTATTTCTACAATACATATTGCTATAACAACTATAACTATTGTTGGTTTTATATAATATCCTAATATTGTAAGAATTCCTTCTAATATTGTAAAAAAAGCTTTCTTCGTTTCATTCTTCTCTTCTTTTATTTTTATGTATAAATAAAATATAAGTATTGGAAATACCATACTTATAGTATCTGTATATGGTATTATAATATATGGTAAAAACATTATTAATGGTATTATAAATAAACTTGAAAAATAACAAATTTTGTTTCCAAATAATTTTTTACATACTTTAAATGTTAAAATTGCTGATATATCCACTATTATTATATTAAATATGATTGTAAATAAATATGCTTGTTCTATTGTTGGTGTACCAAATAAACTAATAAATCTTATTATATATGTAGCAATTAATAACATTCCTATATTATTAGGACATCTTGAAAAATAATAAGTATTTATATCATTATTAATTACTAATTCATAGGCATTTTCCATAACTATTCCACAATCCCAACCACAAATTGCAAATGTTAATATAGCAAAAACAATCTGTAATATAAATATTATTACTATAAATATCACAAATTGAAACTTTGTAGGCTCCTTTTTAAATTCAGTTTTCTGAATTTTTTTATATGCTATATATATTAAGATATATGATACTACTAACAATACACTCATACATAAAACACTATAATTAATTTGTGTAGTTCTATTAAAAAATATTGTATTTAATAATGCAATTAAAAATACTATAGAAAAACAAATTGTCATTAATTTTATTAACTTACTTCTTATCTCCATTTTTGACTGACTTTTTTTTTTAAATACTATTAATTTGCTTAATATATAATTCATTACAATTACAACTACTTGTGATACTAGTTTCATAATTTTATCATTAAATTTTAACGTTGTTACCCCAACGCACATTATCACCATATCCATTAATAATGTAGCTATTCTTGAAGTTACAAATTTAGTTGCTTCTTTTATTTTATTTTCTTCATTACTTTCAAATACAAATTTTCTATTTGTGATATATGCAAATGCAACACTTATAATCCAAGAAATTACATTAGCACTTTGTAATTGAATAGCATTATCTGGATCTAAAACTGTGAAAACACATATATAATATGTTACTAATGATACAACTGTTGTTAACACCCCAAATATTAGGTAATTTATTATTTCTTTATATTTTTGATATAATTCTTTTATTTTGCTCATTTTTTATTACATTCCTTTATTTGGTAATTATTTATTTGAATATTTCTCTTCTTTTTCTTTTAATGCAATATAATGGTCTAAATCTTTTATTTTTTCATTTAATGATGTTATATGAATATTATCTATAAATATTTGCATTAGTAAAAATGCTATCATTACTAAAAATATAAAATTTACAGGTGCTACAAAGCCTAATTTTTCTGATATCCATACAACTACATTTGGAAATATGCTCATTAATATTAAGATTATACATCCCAACATCCATGTTACTGAATTTTCTATTTTTAATTGTGATTTTTTTATTTTTGTTATGCACAAATAAAATGCTATAAATGAACTTATTATTAATATTACTCTTAATGTTACTGACATTAATTTTCACCTCTTACTTTTTTCTTGTTATTGCTCTTATAAATACAATTGAAAATATCATATTTACCATGTATTTCATAGATTTTATTGGAGTCAAATAACTTTTTCCAAATTCTCTTTCTTTCATTTCAACTTGTACTTCTTTTATTTTTAAACCTTTTTTTAACATATATACCATTGTATCTGGCTCTGGTGTTAGACTTGTATTTGTTACAAATTCTTTTATTGCATTTCTATCATATGCTCTCATACCAGATGTTGTATCTTTTATTGTTTTTCCTGTTGTAATCTTAGTAAAAAATGCTATTATTCTACTTCCTAACATTCTTGCTGTAAATGGTTTCTTCTCTGTTACAAATCTAGAACCAATTACTATATTTGCATTTCCATCTTCTATTTCTTTTACTAAGTTTTTTAAATATTTAGCTTAGTCAAATTCTTCATCGCTTAAATATTCTAATTCGTGACAAGCTTGTTTTAATGTTAAATTATTTTTATAAGCATATTTCATTCCAATTTGTATTCCACTAGTTAATCCATAATTTATAGGTAGTGATAACATATTAAAATTATTTTTTTCACAAACTTCTTTCGTATTATCTTTTGAACAATCATTTACAACTACATAATCATAATCTGTATTTTGAATAACATCATTTACTGTCTTTTCTATGTTTTCAGCTTCATTATATGCTGGTATTATTATTAAAACTTTCATTGCTTGTCTCTCCTTAATTTACTTGATATATATATTGTCCTTTTTCAGTATTTTCATATTTAACTGTTAAATGAAATTGATTTTTTTCACTTTCTGAATATTCTACATCTGTTAAATAATATTTAATTCCTAAATCTTTTAGGTTTTGATATGTTAAATCAACTTCATAACTATCTGTTGTTAATAATCTAAATTCTGTTTTTTCAGCTAATATTATTCCAATATGTGCATATCTATTATATACATCATTATATATTTTATCTGGATCTACAATATTTAACCATTGGAAATTTGGATATGAATTAACCCCATTTAATGTATTTGCTCCATTTGCTAACAAATATTGTCCACTCCAATTATATCTCCCTATCCATAATGCTTCTTCATCTTCTTTTTCTATTTTTTGAATTTCTTGTGCTAAATCTGTTTTATAAATAATATCTACACCTCTATTTATTGGATTTATTGTTGCTCCTGCAATGATACTTACTATACACATAATATAAGCAAATGCTTTTTTGTTTGTTTGCAATATTGAATATACCATAAAAAATGTTATTACTGTAATTAGTTCTAATTTTACAGTTGTAAAAAATCCACTATATGCTGAATTTTTTAATACTACATATAATACCATTGAAGATATTAATGCTCCTGCAATTGATGCTTTTTTATTTAGTATTTTTACATTTTCAAATTTTTTTATTAACATTAATGTTAGTAAAACACCTATCATTCCAAAAATAAGTTGAGTCCTT
>OLNQ01003119.1_pt1 | contig 13716 bp, 19 predicted proteins | sample 1672821 | NCBI WGS metagenome assembly OLNQ01 (sample SAMEA3136727, study PRJEB25190) | human gut metagenome | biome: human gut; feature: human-associated habitat; material: faeces | place: Austria | collected 2013 | reverse complement strand
TACTACTTTTTCTTTTTAGCATCAAATTTTTTTCTTTCTTCTGTATTTAGTATTTTCTTACGAAGTCTAATATTATTAGGTGTTACTTCTATTAACTCATCAGAATTGATATAATCAAGAGCATATTCAAGTGTTATTGGACGAGGTCTTTTTAAGACAACAGTATGATCACTTCCAGCAGCTCTTGTATTAGTTAACTGCTTACCTTTAGTAACATTAACTGCTAAATCGTTATCACGATTACATTCACCAATAATCATTCCTTCATATACTTCACAACCTGGTTCAATAAACATAATACCACGGTCTTCTAAGTTTCCGATTGAGTAAGCGGTTGCTTGTCCACTATCAACTGATACTAATACACCTAGTTTTCTCTCCCCAATATCTACACTTTCATATGGTTCATAAGATGAGAATGTATGGTTTATTATTCCATATCCCTTAGTCATAGTCATAAAGTCAGTCATAAAACCAATTAAGCCACGAGATGGAATCTTATAGTTAAGTCTTACTTGATTTTCAAAGTTTTCCATGTTTTGTAGATTTGCTCCACGTAGTCCTAATTGTTCAATAATAGAACCAACACAGTCTTCTGGTATTTCAATTTGTAAATCTTCCCAAGGCTCATACTTAACACCATCTATTTCTTTAATAATTACTTTAGGTTTAGAAACTTGAAGTTCAAAGCCTTCACGGCGCATATTTTCAATTAAGATACCTAAATGTAATTCACCACGACCAGATACTAAGAAACTATCATTAGTTGCTGTTTCTACTTTTAAACTAACATCTTTTTGCGTTTCTTTTAATAGTCTTTCTTCAATCTTACGAGCAGTTACTAATTTACCATCACGGCCAACAAATGGTGATGTGTTAGCTCCAAATGTCATTTGTAGAGTTGGTTCATCTATATGTAAAACAGGTAGTGGTAAAACTTTTCCTTGTTCACAAATAGTTTCTCCTACTGATATATCAGCAAGTCCAGCGATAGCTACTATATCTCCTGCTTCTGCATGATCTATCTCTACTCTACTATAACCATAGTAACCGAATAGTTTTTGAATACGGAAAGCTTTAGTAGTACCATCTAATCTAACACAGTTAACCATCTCTCCTGTATGAATCTCTCCATTATGAACACGACCAATACCAATTCTTCCGACAAATTCATTGTAGTCAAGTAAAGCTGGTTGAAATTGTAATTCCTTAGTATTATCACCAGTAGGAGCTGGTATTTCACTAATAATTAAATCAAGTAATGGTTCAAAACCAGGCTTTTGAGTAGAAATATCATCTGATAAACTACAAGTTTCATTTAAAGCACTAGCATAGATAACTGGAAACTCTAATTGGTTTTCATCAGCACCTAACTCGATAAATAAATCTAATACTTCATCTACTACTTTAGAACAACGAGCACTAGGCTTATCTACTTTATTAATTACAACGATAGGTTTTACTTTTGCTTCTAAAGCTTTCTTTAAAACGAATCTAGTTTGAGGCATAGCTCCTTCATAAGCATCTACTACTAATAATACTCCATCAACCATATTCATAATACGTTCAACTTCACCACCAAAGTCAGCATGTCCTGGTGTATCTAAGATATTGATACGATAATCTTTATAGTCAAGAGCAGTAGTCTTAGCAAGAATAGTGATACCACGTTCTTTTTCTATGGCATTTGAATCCATTGATACATTGCTAACGTCTTCATTATCTCTAAACATACCTGATGTTTTTAAAATACCATCAACAAGGGTTGTTTTACCATGGTCAACGTGAGCAATAATTGCTATATTTCTTTTTTTCATTTACATCACACTCCAAAATACGTTCTAAATTATATCATATCTTTTAAATAATTACTAGACCTGATATTAAAATAGCACTGATTTTTATTAATCAGTACTATTAATAGATTCTTTTAATACTAACTATTTAGTATTATTTATTTGACTCATTACTTCATCAGCAAAGTTTTCTTCTTTTTTCTCAATACCTTCACCTACAGCATAACGAATCATTGAAACGATTGATCCACCATTATTCTTAACGAATGTACCTACGTTTACACTAGAATCTTTAATGAATTCTTGTTCTTCAAGACAAATTTCTTTATAGAATTTGTTAAGTCTTCCAGTAACCATTTTTTCTGCTATATCAGCTGGTTTTCCTTCATTCATAACTTGTTCTTTAATTACTTTACTTTCATGATCAACCATATCAGCTGGTACATCACTACGAGTTGCACAAACTGGAGCCATAGCTGCTACATGCATAGCAACATCTTTTGCTACTTCTAAACTTGTATCAGCAAGTACTACTAAAGCACCAATCTTTCCACCCATATGTAAGTAACTACCAAATACTTCATTGTCATTTTTTTCTACTAATTCATGACGACGGAAAGATAATTTTTCTCCAATCTTAGCAGTTAGAGCAACTAACTTAGCTTCAATTGTTTCTCCATTATCATCAAATGATAATACTTCTTCATGAGTTTTTAAATTATTAGCTAAAATAGTATTGGCTAGATAATCAACAAAGTTTGTAAATTCTTCATTCTTAGCAACAAAGTCAGTTTCAGAGTTAACTTCTAGGATAACTGCTTTATTACCATCTGTTACTATTTTACAAAGTCCTTCAGCAGCAACACGACTAGCTTTCTTCTCAGCTTTACTGATTCCTTTTTCTCTTAACCAGTCAATAGCTTCATTCATATTTCCATTAGTAGCTTCTAGAGCTTTCTTACAGTCAAGCATTCCAGCCCCTGTTTTATCTCTTAATTCTTTTACATCACTTGCTTTAAACATAATTATTCCTCTTTCTTTATAAATAATTGATTATTAAGCTGCTAACTTTTCAATAATTTCAGCTTTCTTAAGACCTGTTACAGAAATACCTTTTTCTTTTGCTATCTCTTTTAATTCAGCAACTGTCATTTTATCATAATCAACAGTTTCTTTCTTTTCTTCTTTTACTTCTTCTTTAGTTTCTTCTTTTTTCTCTACTTTAGAAGCTTTTTCAGCTGCTCTTTCTTTTCTCTTAGCATCTTTTGCTTTATCTTCTTCAGTAGTGTAATCAATTACTTCATTTCCATTAGCTACTGCTATGGCGTTAGTTAAAGCTCCAATAACTAATTTTACAGCACGAACTGCATCATCATTTCCAGGAATAACATAATCAACCATATCTGGATCACAGTTAGTGTCTACGATACCAAATACAGGTATTCCTAAAATTCTTGCTTCTTTAATAGCTATTTCTTCTTTTCTTGGATCTACGATAATTAAAGCATCAGGTACTTTCTTCATATCACGAATACCACGTAAGTTTTTATTTAACTTCTCATATTCTTTCTTAAGTCCTGCTACTTCTTTCTTAGGAAGTAAATCAAATGTTCCATCTGTTTCCATCTTTTCGATTTCTTCCATTCTTCTTATTCTTGATTTGATAGTTTTAAAGTTTGTTAAAGTACCACCTAACCAACGTTCATTGATGAAATACATATTTGTACGAGTAGCATTTTCTTCAGCTGCTTCTTGAGCTTGCTTTTTAGTACCTACAAATAAAACCTTTCCACCATTTTCTGCTATTTCTTGTAATGCTGCATAAGCTTTTTCAATAGCTATAGCTGTTTTTTGTAAATCGATAATATAAATATCATCTCTAGTAGTATAGATGTATTCCTTCATCTTAGGATTCCATCTTCTTTTTTGATGTCCAAAATGAACACCAGCTTCTAATAAATAATTCATTGATACAACTGTCATATATTTTTCTCCTTTTCGTTTTTATATCTTCTATTTTGTTCTAAAGACTACCACCATCACTGGCACTAGATAATCTAATTCCAAAATATGTTTATTTGTTTAATAATTCAATGATTTCAGCTTTTTTAAGTCCTGTTACATTAATAGATTTTTCTTTTGCTATTTCTTTTAATTCAGCTACTGTCATTTTGCTATAATCTTTTTCTTCAATTTTAACTTCAGCTTTAGTTTCTTCTTTTTTAGCTGGTTTTGAAGCTTTAGCTACTTTCTTTTCTCCTTTAGCAACACTAACTAATTCAGTGAATGCTTTAGGATCATTAATAGCTATTTCTGATAACATCTTACGGTTAATTTCTATACCGTTTTTAGTTAATCCATTAATGAATTTTGAATAACTGATATCGTTTAGACGACATGCAGCATTGATACGAGTAATCCATAATTTTCTGAATTCTCTTTTCTTTTGTTTTCTATCACGGAAAGCATATTGTCCTGAATGCATTAATTGTTCTTTTGCAGTCTTATATAATCTATGCTTACTTCCAAAATATCCTTTTGCTTGTTTTAATACTTTTTTATGACGAGCTTTTGTAGTTGCTCCATTCTTTACTCTTGCCATACTTTCTCCTCCTTCATCTCATTTTAAAGAACATTCTTTAAACGATTTTGATCTGCTTTACTTAAGTTAGATCCTTTTCTATTCTTACGATTTGCACTAGTTGGTTTATAACCAGTATTATGACGACTTCCTGGACGTCCTATTTTAATATCATTTTTACGTTTTTTGATTACTTTTGCTGTTCCCTTATGTGTTTTAATCTTTGGCATAATTTTATTCCTCCTACTTATCTTTTTTTGGTACTAACATCATCGTCATGTTACGACCGTCTAATTTTGCTTGTTCTGCCACTTCAGCATATTCGCTTGCTTGTTCTGCAAAACGATCTAAGACTTCTTTACCAAGTTCTGTATGTGCCATTTGTCTACCTTTAAAACGAATACTAAGCTTAACCTTATCACCTTTTTTAAGGTATTTAATAGCATTTCTTAATTTTGTTTCAAAGTCACCTACATCTATTACAGGTGATAAACGAAACTCTTTTAATTCTGCTTGACTAGCTCTTTGTTTCTTTAAGGCATCTTTTTCTTTCTTTTGTCTTTCATAACGGTACTTGTTATAATCCATTACCTTACATACAGGGGGATTACCATTTGGATTCATTAGTACTAAATCAAGATTAGCATAATTTGCAAGTGTCCTAGCATCTTGAATTGATTTAATCCCAACTTGTTCCCCATTTGGTCCAATAACTAATACTTCCTTGGCTCTAATCTCATCATTAATCATTAGACTATTCTTGTCTTTTGCGATAATTAACACCTCCATAAATTAAGAAAAGTGGATAAACATTTACCCACTTAAAAAACCATATTATTAAATTATAATTTTGGCTTTTTACCTATCGCTATTTAGCAATCAGGTGGATAAACATCGCTTTCCTTTTCTTTAACTGCTAATATTATATGCAAAAAAATAACAAAAGTCAAATACTTTTTGCTATTTTTCCTGTTTTTTCTATATCTAATCCTATTTTTTCATAAAATTCATCTAATTCTTCAATTGACTCTGCTAACATATCTATTAAAGGTATTCCTTCACTATATAGTGCTAACTCAAAATATGCTTTTTCTTCATTAGTTATTATTTTATTAATTTGTGGATAAATACTTTTTATATACTCTTCTTGATTAGAAAGTGACTCTTTACTAAGTGCTACTATATAAGAAATAGAACGATTTCCTCTATCAGTTGTACAACTACTATTTTGAATAAGGGAAAATCCTTGACTTGTTAATGTATCTATTTGAGAATAGTAATAATGATTATAATCATACTTAACATTATTATTTTTAAACCAATCACTAGCTAATATTTCATTCTTAAAACATGATTCATGTCTTTCATGAGTTATTTCTATCTCATTTGGAATCATTAAGCAATGTCCAAAAGAGTGAGCTATTCCATTTGGTTCTATTACTACTCCTTTTACTTTATCTATTTTTATTGACTCATCGCTCAACAATATCACCCCTATCTTATTCTTCCTTTAGCATCTTGTTTAGAAAAACCTAATTCTTCATAAAACTCATCCACATCATATATTATATCTTCAAGTGCTTCACACCCATTTTCATAAATCATTCCTTCAACATAACATGGCTCTGGTACATCTTGTACTTCTTTAATAATAGGATATATATTTTGAAAATAGTTCTTAATATTTGGTATTGATTCTTTTGCAATTTGAATACTATAACAATAATAATTAGTTCCTCTTGGATTAACTGAACTATGATTTATAACGAAAGAAAAACCATACTTAGTCATTTCTGGTATTTGACTAAAAAGAGTTTCATCTTGTTTATAATCATATCCATAGTTTTTAAACCATTCTTTAGGTAATATCTCTCTTTTAAAACTAGGATCATGTGCTTCATCAGCTGTAGTATTTAAAACCATTCTACATTTTCCAAAAGAATGAGCTATTCCATTTGGTTCTATTACTACTCCTTTTACTTTATCTATCATAGACTAACCACCTCTATATCTTTATTATGTTTACTAGCTTCTTCTACAAAGTATTTTAATATTTTAATAGAATTAATATCAGTATCTAGCATCAACTCCGGATGCCACTGTACTCCCATACAAAATGGATAATCTTTAAGTTCTATTCCTTCAATTACGCCATCTTCTGCTAAAGCTGTTATTTTAAATCTCTCGTTTTTAGTTACTTCTTTAGAATGAAAACTATTAACACTTATTTTATCTTTAGAAATAATATTATAAAGTATACTATCTTTATTTATTATGACATCATGAACTGGTTTATCTTCCATCTCTTTTACCCAACTAGTATTATGAATATTATCATCTACATCTTTTAGGAAAAAGTTATCTACTTTATAATTAGCAAGTAGCTGCATCCCAAGACATACTCCTAATATCGGTATTTTTCTTTTAAGTGCTTCTTCTAATATAAAGTAGTCATAAGGACTTATCTTACTTCCTCCTGGAATAAATAAGCCATCACACATATCTAACCAGTAAGTAGCAAGTTTTTTTTCTTCTTCTGTTGGTAAGACATAATCTTCATATTTAGTATCATAATACTCCATATTTTGCATTGGTCATAAAAGAAGAGGATTACCTCCCATCTTTAAAATAGCTGTTCTTGTACTATCAAAAACATAGTTTAAACATCTACCTTTTTGATTTACACCATACCGTGTAAGTATCCCAATTACTGGTTTCATTAAAATTCTACTCTTTCCTTAATATAGTCTTCTAACTCATCTAGTTTTACTACTACTTGTTCCATCGTATCTCTATCTCTTACGGTTACGGTATTATTATTAATAGTTTCATCATCTATAGTAATAGCAAATGGTGTACCAATAGCATCACATCTTCTATATCTTTTACCAATACTTCCTGCTTCATCATAACTACAAGAAAATTTACTAGCAAGACTTTTCCATACTTCATGAGCTTTTTCACTATGATACTTCTTAGCAAGTGGTAATACTGCTACTTTATATGGTGCTAAATATGGATGAAGGTGTAATACTTCTCTTGTTTCATTATTATCAAGCTTCTCTTCATCATAAGCATCACATAGTACAGTTAAGAACATTCTATCCACGCCAACACTAGGTTCAATTACATAAGGAATATACTTTTCATTAGTTTCTGGGTCTAAATAAGCTTGACTTACTCCTGATACCCTTTGGTGTTGTGTTAAATCATAATCAGTACGAGATGCTATTCCCCATAACTCCCCAAAACCAAATGGAAATTTATATTCAATATCAGTTGTAGCATTACTATAGAAAGATAATTCTTCTTTTGAATGATCTCTTAATCTTAAGTTTTCCTTTTTAATTCCTAATGATAATAAGAAGTTATAACAATAGTCTTTATAATATTGATGCCATTTTAATTCATCCCCTGGCTTACAGAAAAATTCCATTTCCATCTGTTCAAATTCTCTAACACGGAAAATAAAGTTACCTGGTGTTATTTCATTTCTAAAACTTTTACCAATCTGACCAATACCAAATGGGACTTTAAGACGCATACTTCTTTGAACATTTAGAAAATCAACAAATATTCCTTGAGCTGTTTCTGGTCTTAAGTAGACAGTATTTTTAGCATCTTCTGTTACTCCTTGGAACGTTTTAAACATCAAGTTAAATTCTCTTATATCAGTATAGTCTAATGCTCCACAATTAGGACAAGTTATATTATGTTCCTTGATATAGTTCATTAATTCTTCATGATTCATTCCACCAGCATCTTCTACTCCATCAGCTTCTACTAGTTTATCCGCACGATGTCTAGTCTTACATTTCTTACAGTCGATTAAAGGATCTGAGAATGTAGCTATATGACCTGATGCTTCCCAAGTCTTTGGATTCATTAGTATTGCACTATCTAATCCTACACAGTTTATATCTTCTTGAATAAATTTCTTCATCCAAGCATTCTTAATATTATTTTTAAGTAAAACTCCTAGGGAACCATAATCCCAAGTATTAGCAAGTCCACCATAAATTTCACTTCCTTGGAATACATATCCATATTGTTTACAAAAAGCTACTAGCTTTTCCATAGTTAATTTTTCCATAAACTTCCTCTTTTCTTTCTTATATATTATAGTAGTTTTTCAATCTCTTCACAAGATGAAATTATCTTAAAGTAACAAGATAAGTCTTCATCTTTACTTATATAATTATTTTCTTTTAGACTTTTAAGTTCCTGAAGTAGTAGGTCAAAGTCACCAAACTCGTTATATAGATATATCTTTTTGTTACATTTTAGTTCCATTTTACTATCTAACATCGTATAAAACTCAGCTCTTGTCCCTACTCCTCCTGGTAAAAAGATGATTATATCACTTTCATTATATAAGTTAGCAATTCTATCAGTCACTGTTTTAACTTTATATTTAGTAGTACCTCTTACTTCTTTAAACTCATTAGTATCTAGTCCATAAATAGTAATATTTTTATTATGTTCCACTAAAACATCTTTTACTTTCCTTAATAGACCAGTTTCATTCGGTCCCATTACAAAGTTATCATACTTAGATAGAGTCTTTGCTATTTCATAGACTTTAGTAGTTATCTCTCCCGTTCCATTATAACTGCCACCCATTATTCCAATCTTCATCGCTACCTCCTAAAAAAATTTTGGTAAGAAAATGATTATACCTATAATACTTGCAAAAATAGCTGCTATCAAAACTGCTCCTGCTGCTGCATCCTTTGCTATTTTTGCTTTCTTATTCTTCTTAGTTGTTACTAAATCAACTGTATTTTCAATTGCTGTATTAATCAGTTCTAGACTAAAGACTAAGGCAAATAATAGTAAACAGATAAGCCATTCATTTAGTGATAGCCTTACATAAACGCCAGTAATAACTACTATTATTGCAATAAGAAAATGAATAAACATATTTCTTTCTTCTTTAATAGTAGAAATAATCCCTTCAGAAGCATATTTAAAGGAAAAGATAAGTTTTGTCTCATCCTCTTTATCTTTTAGAAAATTACTTTCATACATGATAATAAGAAAGAATAAATAAGCTAGTCCTAAAGTAATACCACCTAATACATCGGTAAGATAGTGTACACCTAATATTAATCTACTTAACGGAATAGTTATTATTAAGAATAAGAGTACTCCTTCTTTTAGTCTCTTATAGTTAGATTCTTTATTCTTCATTACAAGGTAGAGTAAAAATCCATAGAAAGTTATAGCTATAAAGGTATGTCCTGAAGGAAAACTATAATCTGCTAATAAGTTTTGACCGATAATTGGTCTTTCTCTTAAAAATATATTTTTAGTAATATTAATAATTAATCCACTACCAATTAGGTCTAGAAAAAGAAAGATTCTTTGTTTATTTGATTTTAAAATAAAGATTAAAAAGAAAGATACTACTATTAAGCCTTTAATACTTCCTAAGAAAGATAGTAAAGTAGCAACTAATAATAAGATGTTATTTTTAATAGATATTAATAAGTAGTAAAGTAATAAATCTTCTTTCATCGTTGCTTTAAACAAAACAGCAGTAGCTATTAAGATAAAAGCAAATAGGGAAATAATTATATAATTCTTTAAATGACTCTTCATAAACTACTCCTTTAACAAACTTAATGTTTTATTTAACATTTTTCTACTCTTTAAATATATACCGGTATATCTATCATAATATTCTTCTAAAAATTTATATATTTCTAAGTTAGTTTCATCTGCTACTTCTATTTTAGTTATCTTACTAATATCTAGTAGGGAATACATTCTTATTAATTTAATTGCTTTAGAACTATTATATCCTCTATTTTGATAACAATTAGCACAAACAAAGCCTCCTAAAGTAGCATCTAATCCTACAATATTTGTTTTATCACCACACGATACACACCCATCTAAAATTGGTTCTACTCCTAAATAAGTTAGATACTTTAACTGAATAATATTAGTAATAGTCTCTTTATTTAGTCCTTGTTCTATCTTATCAAGGGCATTAATTAGTAAAGACATAATTTCTTTTGCCTCACTTTGTCTTACTACTTGATAAGTTAAATCTAAAATAAAGGAGGCATAACATAGGCTTGCTAAATCAGTCATTATCTTAGGATAAGCATTAATCACATCTATACTAGATATTGTCGAAACACCATTTTCCCGGTAATAAAAATGAAAAGTTCCATAAAGGAGTTTTCTACTAGTTCCTCTTAGTTTACTTTTCAAATTACGACAGCCTTTAGATAAGATGCTGATAAGACCATATTCTTCAGTCAAAACATTTAGTATTTTACTAGAATCACTATAGTTTACTTCACTTAAGATGATTCCTTTCACGTCTACTATCTTCATCCTTATCACTTTCCCTTATCTTCCTATTAAGAAGAAAATACCTAACATCCCCTGTTTCTTTAAATAATTTCCATATTAATTCATCCATTTTATCACCTACTACTAATATGATAGAAAGAAACATTTTTTATTCATTTTCAAAACCAAATTCTTTTAAATATTTTTCTTCTTCCTTCCAGTTTTCTATTACTTTTACATATGTTTTTAGATAAACCTTCTTACCCATAAACTTTTCCATTTCATATCTTGCCGCTGTTCCTATTTTCTTAAGCATACTACCATTTTTACCAATAATAATTTTCTTAAGCGATAATCTATCTACTACAATTAAAACTTGAACTCTAATTAAGTTATCATCTTCTTCATATTTTTCGGTATAACAAGTTATCGCATGAGGAACTTCTTCTTTAGTTAATTGCATTGCTTTTTCTCTTACAAATTCTGCTAAAATAAACTTAGTAGAAACATTAGTTAAAGCATCATCTTCAAAGATTGGTTCACTATCTATTAAATATTTTTTTAAAGTAGTAACTAAATCATCTAGTCCATCCTTTTCTAAAGCTGATATAGGAATAACTTCCGCAAAATCAAAGTCTTTAGTCGCTTTATCTATTGTTTTAAATAATGTTTCTTTGGCTATACTATCTACTTTATTTAATAATAGAAAAACAGGTACATCTTCAATCTCTTTTATTTTATTTAGTATAAACTGATCACCCTTACCAAACCCAGTCTTAGCATCTATCATAAACAAAATAATATCTGCTTGGTCCATATTTTGATAAGCCGTTTTATTTAAGACATTTCCTAATTTATGAATTGGTTTATGAATACCTGGTGTATCAATAAATACTATTTGGGCTTCATCATCTTGATAAATTCCTTCAATACTATTTCTAGTTGTTCCTGCTTTATCAGTTGTTATAGCTAAATGAATATTTAAAAGACCATTTAGTAGTGTACTTTTTCCGACATTAGGTCTACCCATAATTGTTACAAATCCACATTTTTTCATTTAAAACATCTCCACTATTCTTGGTATATAAATAATTGCTAAGATACAAACTGTCATCATAACGAAGACAAATTCAGCAGCGCTTGCTGTATCCTTGGCTACTTTGGCAAGAGGATGAAACTCTTTAGTAACAAGGTCTACAACATTTTCAATTGCCGTATTTAATAGTTCAACAGCCGAACATGATCCTATACAAATTATAACAGCAATCCATTCTAAAATAGTTATCTCAAATATAATTCCTAAAATGATAAAACAAATAGAAACTAAGAAAAGTACCATTAAACTAGGTTCTGAGGTATAAGCAGATACTAAACCAGCTATAGAGTTTTTAGTAGCATTTATTATTCTTTTAAAACCAAATTTTCTATTTTTCCCTTTTAATTCCATATTTTTCTAAGACCTCCTCTTGTTTGGCAAACATTATTTTAGCATCACTTTCTGTTTGATGATCATACCCTAATAAATGATAAAAACCATGAACAGCTAGAAAACAAATTTCTCTTTCTAAACCATGTCCATATGATTCAGCTTGTCTTTTAGCAGTATCAATACTGATATAAACATCACCAAGGACTCTTTTACCTTCAGGTAACTTACATATATCATCATCTTCTAAGGCAAAAGTTATTACATCTGTTGGTCTATCAATATGTCTATAATCTTTATTTAACTTCCAGATATAGTCATCATCTACTATGATGATATTTAATTCAGCATCAATCTCTTCCATCTCCATTGCTTTTTTAATTACTTTTTTAACAGTTGTTAGATAAGGGACATCTTCCCCACTTTCGTTATAAATTCCAATTTTTTTCAAAGTTCATCACCACCATAAGTTTAACAAATTTATCACAAATTGTCATCACTAACAATTAATTTCACTAAAAAAACACATAGAAACTTTTCTATGCATTAAAGTATTATCTTAATAAAGCCAATTAATAATAGAATTGCTATTATATTTAGCATCCACTCTTTAGATAGTAATGGTTTATAAAACTCTCTTGCTTTTAAGAACAAGATATAGATGTAAAATCCAATCATTCCACCTACAGTATTTAACATTATATCATCTATATCAAATACTCTACCTATCATTAACTGCGTTGTTTCTATTGAAACTGAAGCGATTAAAGTAAGAACTAAAATAGGAAGATATCTATTTTCTTTTAATATATAGCTACAAAAGAAACCATAAGGAATAAACATTACTACATTACCTAAAACATTCTTAATAAATAATCTACTACCAAGTGAGTATCTAAATATCTCTTTAAAAGGTATTAAATTATTTCCTGTAACTGATGTAGTATCTTGAAAAGTAACTACTTGAAAGAGACAAAGAATATAAATCATAAAGAACAGAGCTAAAACCTCTTTATATAAGACTATCTTTCTTTTATTCTTAATAATATCAGCAATTCTTAATGATACAGCAATTATTACTGATAAAATAACCATTGGTAAGCTAAATTCTAAGACATTTTCAATAGAATTTCCAAGACTATTTAACATAACAAGTACCTCATTCTTTCTGATTTTCTAAAGTAATATCAATATTTTCTAGTGATTCATAACTAGTTATATCTTCTTCTACTTTGAAAAACAATTCTACTACTATTTTATCAGCACTTGTCTTTTTTTTCAAAACATTTATTGATAATATTTTAATATCATTACCTATTCTTTGTTTTAATTTATCAACAGCTAGTTTTTTTATCTTTTTTAAAGTCTTATCTTCTTGATAAGCAACTTGTTTTAGTTTAATTTCTTCTTTTTTAGTAAAACTGATTCTAAAGGGAATAAGAGGGTTATTATATAGGACAGTTTCTTTAGAAATACTATTATTATATTTAAATAATTCTGATATAAATATGTTCTTATCAAGAAATATAATTTCTAAAGTATTCTTTTTCTTACCAGTTTTAATCTCTTCTTGATAGATTGTCGGAAGATTAAGGTTTACTTGA
>OLNQ01003115.1_pt1 | contig 13753 bp, 10 predicted proteins | sample 1672821 | NCBI WGS metagenome assembly OLNQ01 (sample SAMEA3136727, study PRJEB25190) | human gut metagenome | biome: human gut; feature: human-associated habitat; material: faeces | place: Austria | collected 2013 | reverse complement strand
CCACTTTTGGCACTTTCCGTCTTTTGCTCGGGGGCAGTACCAACGTACAGCTCCCGCTCGCAAAATACGAAATTTATCTCACTTTCTCGAAGTCTGACAGCGTGTAGAAATTTGTAATTGGATTTTTTCTACACGCTGACCACCTGTATTCGATTGATACAGGTGGTTAATTTTTTGCAATTATCAATCAACGCCGTTGAGCTGCTTCCAATGGATTTTGCAATAATTTTTGCCGTCAATAGGCGGATAATCTTTATCGTCAACTCTTGCCTCGTTGTAGCAATCGTATTCGCCGTTGTATGCGCATCTGATTGCCTTGTCGCCGCCCTCCGTAAGGCTTGGAATAAATGCATAAAGGAAGATGCAAACTACTACAAGAACGATTGCAACCGGTGCGGCTTTGCCGTTTGTTTTGTCAGTTATCTTTTTAAGAACTTTGCCCAAATCAATATTATCAAGCTTTGTCTTTTCAAAAATAAATTTAACGATAAACTTAGCAATGAGATAGCCAAGCACGCCTGCAACAATACCTACCACAAGACCTGCAAGCACGTCTGTTGCATAATGCACCATAAGGTAAACACGGCTGCCCATTGTGCAAAGTGCAATTACAGGGAAAAGATAAGCAATTTTCTTTTTCTCGCTCTTGAAGCAGAGGAAAAGTGCCGTTGCGATTTCAAATGCGCCTGTTGTGTGACCCGACGGGAATGAATAGTCGCTCTCGCTGAGTGCGCCGGCGCCGATATACCATTTCCAATAATCTGCGTTGCCCTGAAGCGTATTGTAAGGCCTTACTCTAAGCGCCATAGGTTTAACCACAATGTTTGTAACAAGTGTGCCGATGACTACTGCGAAAATAAGAGATAAGCCGAATTTTCTCGTTCTTTTAAATAAGCAAAGAACTGCGCCCACAACAACAAGCGGAATTATAAAACCCTCGTCGCCAAAGGTTGTGAAAAATTTTGCAACGTATGTTAAAAATGTGCATTGCATTGAGCCGAAAAAGTGGAAAACCCACAAATCAAAGGATGAAAAAACTTTGTCGATATTTTCACCCAGAGTAAGCAAAATAGGATACATAATGCTTAAAACCTCCGTTGTTATTTATTACTATATTATACTACCAAAATAAGTTAAAAATTTCAATAAAAATGTTTAAACTATTGTTTATCTCTTGTACGTTATTTGTTAATAACGTCTTAAAAATTGCGTGGTAACATTTGATAAAATCAATTATTGAGGAATATATATGATAACTAATCCTTATAAGGTTTTGGGAGTGCCGGACGGGGCAAGCGTTGAAGAATGCACAAAGGCATATAAAAAGCTTGCTAAAAAGTATCATCCCGACCTTAATCCAAACGATAAAGAAGCCGAGGAGAAAATGTCGCAAATCAATGCGGCTTATGACCAAATTAAAAACGGCACGGCTAATCAAAGTGAATATTATTCTCCGTTTAGCGGCACGAGGGCTAAAGCGAATGCAAACAGTGCACCCGATTATTTAAAATCTGTTGCGCAGTTTATAAATACGGGGCAATACACTCAGGCTATTAATTTGCTCAATACTATTGAGGACAGAAATGCCCGCTGGTATTATCTTTCAGCGCTTGCTAATGCGGCAGTCGGCAAGTGGAATGTTGCGCAGGACCATATCCGTACCGCTTATGCAAAGGAGCCTGATAATATGACGTATCATCAGGCATACAGCGATATTACAAACGGCATTAATCCGCTTAAAAAGGACCCGTTTTCAAGCTTTTTCGATTTCGGCGATATGGGCGGTGCGCATACCTACACTTATACCAGTCCTAATCAAAACACACGCACATATACCGCAAGGCGTGGCGGTTGTGTTTCAAGAATTTTAAAAATTATCCTTATTATAATTATAATCAGGATTGTTGTTAGTCTTATCAGCGGCTTGTTCGCGTCAAGAACTTACTACTATACACCGCATTTTAATAACGGAAACTCGTACTCTCAGTCGCAGGATTTCGGCAATTCGAGCGACGGCTCAAATGACAGTTCAAACGGCAGTTCAAATGACAGTTCAAATGCGTCGGATTATTTCGGCAGTCCCAACGGCGGTGCATATAATCAATAAAGGTGAAAATTATGAAAGAATTTTTTAGAAAACAGGCATATAAATTTCAGCAATTTATGATAGGCAGATACGGCATTGATAAGCTTTGGAGCGTGCTTTTAATCTTTTTCTTTGTCATAATTCTTTTGGCAAACGCTTTTTACAAGGTGTCAAAAATAACATATTATGCGATTGAGATTATGGCTTTTGTGCTTGTTGTTTTCGCAATTTTCAGAGTTTTTTCAAAAAATATCGAGGCTCGCAGAGCGGAAAATGCAAAGTGGCTTAAGTTTGAAAACAGCGTTAAGGGCTTTTTCAAATTTCAAAACGATAAATTCAAGCAACGCAAAACTCATAAGTTCGTTAAGTGCAAGGGTTGTAAAAAAACGCTTCGCCTCCCTCGCCATAAGGGCAAAATCAACGTGACCTGCCCTCATTGCCACGCTCAATTTGTCGTAAATACGGGCAAGAAAGCGACGAACAATCAATAAAATATCGTATAAAATCTAAAAAAAGGAAGAACAAATTTTGTTCTTCCTTTTTCCTTTTGTCGCTTATTTGGTTTTAACGGTTCTTACTTTGCTCCATGCGCCGTAAACCTTTTTGCCCGATACGCTTTTGTAAGCACGAACTCTAACGTAATATTTTTTCTTCTTCTTTAATTTGTTGATTTTAACCTTTGTTTTGCTTTTCTTTACGGTAACGGTTTTCTTGTTTTTCTTGAATTTCTTGTCGGTCGCAACCTGAATTTGATATCTGCTTGCACCGCTTACCTTTGCATATCTTACCTCTAACGCCTTTTTATAGCCTTTAACCTTTTTGATTTTTACTTTTTTAGGTTTTGAGGTCTTTTTAGTGGTGGTAGCCGAAATGCCGTTGAATTTATTGAAGTTTTGTGTAAGATAAAAACTGTATGCACCTGCCCAATTATCAATCGAAATAAAATATTCGCCTGCTTTTAAATTTTTGTAAAGCAAGGTTTCGTTGTTGTATGTAGAATATTGGACGCTTTTTCCGTCACCGTCATACAAATGAAACGAATTGTAAGCAGCCCAAAAAGGAGCAAATTTATTTTTTCTTTCTCCGTCAAATCCTGCATACAAATTGCCGCCGGTGAATTTAAATTTGTATGAAAATGAGGTGGGAACATGTGTAAGCTCACTATACGTACTTGATTCTTGAATGCAGGCAGGAAATACCCCATAATACATCTTATCAAGTGATATTTCATTTCCGTGAGCGATTACATTTGTAACGGTATTGTTATCTGCATAAAAGCTTTGAGCTTTTGGTGTGAATGAGGTCGAAATTTCACAATTTACAGGTGAATCATTTCCCCAAGTACATAACTCAAAAGTATATGTGCCGGGTAATATTTCATATTCAACGTGGTCATTAACATAGCCTTTATATCCACTGCTCATATCTGAAATAAAATATTTTTTTGAAAATTCGGTTCTGAATTGCACGGAAAATTGACCGTCGCTGTCATATCCGGTGAGGCTTGCATTCACGTTTATTCTTAATGTGCCGGGGCTTTGAATAACATATGTATAACGTGTTCTTAATTCATCTTTTGCGTAGTAATCTTCACTGTTGGCAGGACGCACATTGTTAATTGTACCGGATATAGGCAAAACAGAATTTTCATCCGCTTGCGCCATTGTCGGAATCACAAAAATTGATGTAATTATCATTACTAATGACAGCATTGAAGATAAACCTTTTTTCATTTGAATTTCTCCTTTTGTATGTTAATGCGCCGTGATATGCTCTCATTGTATCATTATATGATTTTTTTGTAAAGAAAATTTAAAAATATGCAAAAAGAGCAAGGACGTAAAATCCTTGCTCTTTGTTATGTAATAATAATTTTTTATTATTCGCCCTTCATTTCAAGAAGCTTAACCTTGCCGTCGTATGATGCCTGAGAAACACGGATTGAATCAGTGATTGCTGCTTCAATATCGTCTTCCTGAACGCCGAGCTCCTTAGTATACTGGTTGTTAATAAAGAGGTCGAGATTCATAATATCAGGAAGGTTGAATGGGTCCATACCTGACTCAATGCCTCTCTTTTTGTAATCCTTGGCAATGCCAATCATACCAAGTTTCATCATCCAAGGCTGAACGCCGACAATCTTTCTGTCAGGACCCATACCTCTTGCTTCGTAAACGATTTTAAGGAACTTATCCCATTTCATATTATACATAGCAACAGGGATTGCTTCAAAGCCTGCCTTTTCCCTAACAGCAGCACCTGCGATAGCCTGACCTACCTGACGGCAAGTAAGCATTGCAGTACCTCCCTTTGGATAAAGGGTGAACGGAAGTTTGTCCATCATCTTAAGCTGCTCAATAAGGATAGTCCATACAGGCTTTCTGCCCGGCTGTGTGCCGAAAATGTAAGGAAGTTCAAGTACGCAAGTTGAGAAGTTGTCGTCAACAGCATTCTTGCAGATATCCTCTTGCATCATTCTTGCCTTGAAATACGGGTTTCTCTGCTGAAGTCCCATATCAGGTCTGCTCTTTGTAAGATAAGCAAAGTATGAGCCGAGAACTACTGCTCTCTTAACGCCGACCTTTTTGCAAAGAGGGAAGATTCTTCTAAGAGGAGCGTTGTTGAACTTGTCATAATAATCCATAACAGGATGAGGGAATTCAACTCTCTCATCAACACCTGCGGCATAGATGAATACATCGTTGCCCTTGAGCATTTCTTCAATTTCTTCGTCGCTCTTTTTGTTAATATCGCCGAAAACGATTTTCATTTCTTCAGGAATAGGAGCACCCTGAGGAAGAGGTGGCAAAGCAACGCTTGTTACTTTGTGACCCATTTTGATAAGCTGGGTTGCAGCTTCACAGCCAAGAAGGCCTGTGCCGCCAATCATAAAAATATTCATAATTTTTCCTCCGTTACGCAAAGCGTAATTTTTTGATTTAATTTCCTAAAAACGTACAAATACAATTATAGCACTATTACAAATTTTGTCAATAAAATAACAAAATCTGTATCAAAAAAAGAAAAGAAAAACCTGCCGAGTATAATTACTCAATTCGGCAGGTTTATTGAAAGATTAATTACTTTCTGTTATTGTCACGTCTGTGATTATCTCTGCGTGGCTTTCTTGGTGTTTCGTCAATTTCGTTTTCAGGTTTCATTCCCTCAAGTTCGATTAAAGCATCTCTTCTTGAAAGATTGATTCTGCCCTGGTCGTCAATTTCAATACATTTAACGATAACGGAATCGCCGACGTTTACAACGTCCTCAACCTTTTCCGTTCTCTTAACGTCAAGGCGAGAGATATGAACAAGACCTTCCTTGCCCGGTGCAATTTCAACGAATGCGCCGAAGTTCATAATTCTTGTTACAACACCGTTGTAGAATGAACCAACCTCAGGGTCGGTAGCAATAAGCTTAACAATTTCAACAGCACCCTTGCACTTGTCTGCGTCAATGCCGCTGATATATACTCTGCCGTCCTCTTCAATGTTAATCTTAACATCGTAGTCAGCCTGAATTTCCTGAATTACCTTGCCGCCCTTGCCGATAACATCGCCAATCTTGTCAGGGTTGATGGAAAGTGTATACATCTTAGGAGCATATTTTGAAAGCTCTTTTCTCGGCTCGCTGATGCATGGAAGCATAATTTCATCAAGAATGTAATTTCTTGCCTTATGAGTCTTAGCAAAAGCTTCCTTGATGATTTCAGGAGTAAGACCGTGAACTTTAAGGTCCATCTGAATTGCAGTGATACCCTTCTTAGTACCTGCAACCTTGAAGTCCATATCGCCGTAGAAATCTTCAAGACCCTGAATGTCAACCATTGTCATAAAGTCGCCGTATACGCCGTCGTCGCCTGTGATAAGACCGCAGCTGATACCTGCAACGGGAGCCTTGATAGGAACGCCTGCAGCCATAAGTGAAAGAGTAGAGCCGCAGATTGAACCTTGCGAAGTTGAGCCGTTTGATGAAAGAACTTCAGATACAACTCTGATTGCATAAGGAAATTCATCAACTGACGGAAGAACAGGAACAAGTGCTTTTTCAGCAAGTGCACCGTGACCGATTTCACGTCTGCCCGGTCCTCTTGAAGGCTTTGTTTCGCCTACAGAGTATGACGGGAAGTTGTAGTGATGGATATATCTCTTTTCAGTCTGCTCGTCAAGACCGTCAAGAAGCTGAGCGTCTGACATCGGACCGAGAGTAGTAACTGAAAGTACCTGTGTTTGACCTCTTGTGAAAAGACCTGAGCCGTGTGCTCTTGAAAGAAGGTCAATCTCTGCGTTAAGAGGACGGATTTCGTCAATGCCTCTGCCGTCAACTCTCTTGTGCTCGTCCTTAAGCCAAGCACGAACAACGTGCTTTTGAACAAGATACATAATTTCTTCAATCTTGCCCTCGTTGCCCTCAAATCTTTCGTCAAACTTCTCGTGAACTGCATTATAAATAGGAAGAAGAGCCTCGTCACGAACAAGCTTGTCATCTGTGTCAAGAGCTTTCTTTACGTCCTCAATACAGAAGTCCTCAATTTCCTTCATAATTTCAGGATCAGGGTCTGATGATTCATATTCAAACTTAGGCTTGCCGACTTCGTCAACGATGCCTTGAATAAACTTAACAATCTTCTTGTTTTCTTCGTGACCTGCCATAATAGCATTAAACATTGTTTCGTCATCAATTTCGTTGCCGCCTGCTTCAATCATAGCAACAAGGTCAGCTGTTGATGCAACTGTAAGTGTAAGGTCAGTCTTTGCTCTTTGCTCAAGAGTTGGGTTGATAACGATTTCGCCGTCAACAAGGCCGACGTTTACCGAAGATATAGGACCTGCCCAAGGGATATCCGAAATAGCGATAGCGGCAGATACACCGATAGCGGCAGTAATCTCAGGTGAGCAGTCAGGGTCAACTGACATAACTGTTGCAACAACTGAGCAATCGTTTCTTAAATCTTTTGGGAAAAGCGGACGAATAGGACGGTCGATACAACGGGATGTAAGAATTGCCTTTTCTCCTGCTCTGCCTTCTCTGCGAAGGAATGAACCCGGAATTTTGCCTACCGCATACATTTTTTCCTCATAGTCAACCGAAAGAGGGAAGAAGTCAACGCCCTCACGTGGCTTTGCAGACGCTGTTACTGTGCAAAGAACTTCTGTTTCGCCGTAGCGAGCCATAATTGAAGCATTTGCAAGGCCTGCCATTTTGCCTGTTTCAAGTGTAAGCTTTCTGCCTGCAAGCTCGGTTTCCCAAACTTTAAAATTCTTGAAAAACATTTTAGTACCTCATTTCTTTAAATTTTATTTATTTAATCAAGGAGGTGCAATAGTAATAAACCCAATATACAAATTATAATTTACATACTCGGTTTACTACTATTGTCTGCGCCTCCTTAAATTACAAAAAAGTAAACAAGGCAAGCATTGACCGTCAGCCATGCTTGCCTAAGTGACAAATTATCTGTCGAGTGTATCACGGATGCCAAGCTTTTTGATAAGAGCACGGTATCTTTCGATATCCTTATTGTAAAGGTATACGAGAAGGTTTCTTCTGTGACCAACCATCTTTAAAAGACCACGTCTTGAGTGATGGTCCTTCTTATGAACCTTAAGATGCTCTGTAAGCTCGTTGATTCTTGTTGTAAGAACTGCAACCTGAACTTCCGGTGAACCTGTGTCACCCTCGTGAGTAGCATACTCCTTGATAATTGCTTGCTTTTCAGCCTGTGTCATAATTTTCACCTCATTTATATTATTTGCCGTATCACGCAAAACTCAGTAACGGGCAGGTGAATACTGCAAGGCAGTTAAACCCCGAAACCGTGTAATTCGTTTACAGCGAAAAGATTATAGCATATTATACCCGAATTGTAAAGCGAATTTTAAAAATAGTCGTTTATTGTATATTATATACAATATATAGTATGTTATATAGTCATTCCTTTATTTTTCGATATTTCTTACTTGAGTAGGCGTTTGGTTGAAAATTTTTTTAAACTCATTTGTAAAATGATACGGTGAGCTGAAACACAGTAATTCGCTTATTTTGTTAATCGGCATAGAGGTTTGAACAAGCAGCCTGTAACCCTCTTCCATTTTCTTTTTGGTTATATATTTTTTTGGTGAAATATTAAGTTCTTTGATAAAGATTTGATGAAGTCTGCGAGGGGTAATATTGAAAAATGCCGACACGGCATCAACCGTTATTTTTGTAAATAATTTTTGCGATATAAATGAGCAAATATCGTCAATCAGCCTGCGGTGTGAGGTGTCAAGATTAAGAATTTCGCTTATTTCTTCTTTTCTGCAAACGTTAAAGTAATATGCAAGAAAAATGAAACTGACATAGTTTGAAATTTCAGCGTTTTGACCTATTCCTATAAGCTTTTCAAAATATTTTTCCTCGTCGTCGCTGACCTCACTTTTGCCTATCTTGCCGAGGACAAAATCTTTGCAGCCGTGATATGTAAAGTTAGTCCAACGGTATCCCCAAAATTGCCCCATAGCCTTGTATTTGATAATATCGTGGAAATTTAAAAAGATATAATCGTTTTCGCTTAATTCAAATTCACCGTGTTTTGTATAGATTTTGCCGTTGCCTGCCGTGCAGCGAATAAAAGCTACTGTGCCTTTGGGATACAAATTGTGTTCTTCTTCATCCATAAAATAAAAATAATTTTCATCTACAAGAATTTTAAAAGCGCTTATTACATTCGGTAAAAATAAATTGTTTTCGCTTTGATATCCTAAATAAAAAGATTTATTATGATACATTTCTATTCCACCATTTCTGAAATATGTATCTATTATACTGTATTTTATATTTAATTACAAGTGAATATGTTATATAATATTTAGTTAGAACGGCTTTGAAGCATTTAAGATACTTATAATGAAAAAAGTATGTACTTCTAAAGCTCAAAAAGAAAAAGGGGTTAATTTTTATGGAAATAGGAAAGATTAAACAAACTCTTTCTGACGCAAAGGTATATTGGAAAAGACCTATGCCCGGCAGATATATGCCGTTTAAGGAGATATTTGCTTATTCCTTCGGCGGAATAGGAATTTATTTCCTGATTTATTGTGTTCAGCAGTTAACGTTGAGCACTACAAATGTAATTATAGGTAATGCTATCGGCATTTCTCCAACTAAGGTTTATATTATTTATGCAATCAGTATTGCTGTTTCTTTTCCTGCCACTGCAATAAGGGCTAATATTATTGATAATGCCCGAAGTAAGCAGGGAAAGTATCGACCTTATTTGCTTTCAATGGCGCTTCCGGCATGCTTGCTTGTGGTGGGTATGGTAATGGTGCCGTATGAAAAAATTGAAAGCCAAAACATTAAGGCTCTTATCGTTCTTTTGTTTAATATCGGTTTTCAATTTTTCTATATGTTCTTTTATGAATCGTATGAAAACCTTATTATGGTGCTTTCGCCGGATACTCAGGAAAGAGCAAATGTTTTAACAATTAAGTCTGTTGTTTATTCTATGGCTCCGTCTATTGCAACTGCTGTTTTGCCGCTTGTTGCAAAGGTTGCAACTAACAATGACCTTTATGATATGAAATTATACAGAATTCTTTATCCGCCTTTCGCAATTCTCGGTGTAATCTGTTCTGTATATATTTTTGCAAATACTCAGGAAAAGATTGTTCAGGCAAGAAGCCACGTTGTGCAAATCAAATTTCTTGATGCCGTTCGTGCAGTTGCAAAGAATAAGCTTTTCTGGGTTATATCTCTTGCAGGTTGGATAGGATTTCTTGAATCTACATACGGTAATATGCTCCAGTGGTGCTATCAGTACCATAACACAAAAGAAGACGGTGTCGGCGCCGGACTTTATACAATAATCACAATGGTTGTTGCAAACGCTAACCTTTGGGGAATGCTTGCCGCTCCGTTTTGTATTAAAAAGTGGGGCAAAAAAGCGGTGCTTATTTTCACCAATGCGCTCAATGCCGTAATTCTATTTTTGCTTTATCCCGTTGTTCAGGCAGAACCACCTAAAATGATTGTATATATTGCAATTATTCTTTTCGGTAACTATCTTATGAGCTCATTCGGCGTTATTTTGACTCCCGCAGTAAATGCCGATATTCGTGATTATCAGCAATATTTGACCGGAGAAAGAATTGACGGTATGTTTTCAACCGTCGGTCTTATAGGAACTGTTATTACTCTTTTGACAAGCGGTCTTGTGCCGGCTGTATACGAAAAGGTCGGTATTAATGAAAACACACTTTCATCTCGTGCAAGCGAAATATCGGCAATAACAGGCAAATCAATCAGCGAAGTAATGAACTCGCCTTATAACGTTCTTTATATTAACGATATTTTCAAAAAAGCATTTGTCGTTATTGTTGTATTATCGGTTATAGGTGCAACGCTCAACTTTATTCCGTATTTCTTCTATGATATGACGGAACTTCGCCAGCGTGCAATTGTTAAGGTGCTTAAACTTCGTGCAATGTTTGAAGATTATGGCAACGGCGTGCTTAACGATAAAGATATTGTTGATGCAATAGATGTTATTGAAGAGGCGCAAAGTATGAAAAATGCCGAGCCGAAAGATATTGATTCGTTCAAAAAAGCAGTTAAAAGTGCCAAAGGCAAGGCTGCCAAAAAGCAAGCTAAAAAGGCACTTAAAGATGCAATAGCATATAACGAAAATATTGAAATTTCAAAAATGGTAAACGAAGAAGTCGAAAAGTTTGACCGTGAGGAATGGAAGCTTAGGCTTGAAGAGGCGAAAAGAATTTATGCAAACGGAATTGACGGTTTGTCAGATGTAAGCGACGAAGAACTTGAACGTGCAATGGCAAATGCAAAGGCTATGCCGAAGGATACCAAGAAGCACAGAGAGGAAAGAAGCGCTGCAATCGAAACCGCAAGAAACAGAAAGTACAGCAAGAAAGCCATTGCAAAAGCAGGCGGAAAAATTGTTCCTTTTGATAATGCGGTATTTGAACAGCTTTTTGCAAAAGAGGACGCCAATCTTGCCGCTTTGGCAGAACTTGAAACTGAAATTTCTAAAGCCCAAAAGGCTAAGGATAAGAATACAGAATCAAAACTTAAAGCAAAAAAAGCTAAGCTTAAGGCTGAAAGAAAGGAAATTGAGGCTTTAATTAAAAAGGCGACGGATGAAAATTCGTATTACAACCGTCTTGCAAAGCCGTATATTGACGCAGGCAAGCTCATTGTTCAGGCTGAGAATTACAAGCATTATGAGGATATTAAGGCTATGTATGACGATGCAAAGGCACGTGATGAGGAAAACAGACGCCTTGAGGAGCAAAAGGCTAAGGAGCTTGAGGCTAAGCAAAAAGAAATGAAGCAACAGCTTAAAAATGAAAAAGCCAAGAAAAAAAGAGAACAAAAAAATAAGTAAATTTTAAAAAACTCCCGTATCTGAAAAATTGATACGGGAGTTTTATTATCTGTATATTTTTATCAGTACGGCTGAGTGAGGTTCAACCTCGGCAGTAAATGAATTTTTGAACTTGCCGAGTTCTTTTTTTGCCCAAATGTCAAAAATGTTGTATTTTTCATCAGGCATTAAAACATCGCTTAAATTGAATTTGATTTTAGCTTTTTTATCTTTAGTGTTAAAAAGTGCTGCATATTTACACTTCTTTCCGTTCGCCACCCAAATAACGGTACCTTTGCCGTTTGTTTCTTTTCTGTAATGCTGGTGTGCGCCGTTTGAATCTTTGTGCATTTTAAGATATTCTTCGTTTGTTAAAAGCGAGAGTGTCCATTCATCGTTTTCAGGCATATTGCCGCCGAAGAAAAGAGGACTTTTAAAAATTCCCCAAAGGCTCATCATTGTGATTTGTTCAGACCTTGTGAATTGGGTGTATCTGTCTTTAGGACCGTGATATGAACAGTTTTTGCAAAGCTTGCCGAGCGGTAGCATATCGCAGTCCGGATAATTTCCGCTTTTAACTTCGTTTTGCCACAAAAGGCATTTGTCAAACATATCGTGAAGTTTGTCCCACATGTCCCAAAAATCACCTGTCATTCGCCACATATTTGCGTTTTCTGCAAGGTGCTTTGCATTTTCGATTTTAGCAGGACCTGGAGAGAGCGAAAGCACCATATTTCTGCCACAGTTGTCAATAGCTTTTCTAATCATTTCAATTTCATAATATGCGCTGTACGGCGTATCCCATTGGCGAAATTCCGTTACCGCAATGTCGTCGCACTTTATAAAATCAACGCCCCACTTAGCATAAAGTTCAAATATGCTGTTATAATAATCCTGTGCACCCTCACAGTTTTTCATTCCGTACATATCGGTGTTCCACGAGCATACGCTGAAATGGTGCGCAACCTCACGGGCAGTAAATTTACTGCCTTTTATTTTTGTGTTTTTGTGCACTGCCTGACGTGGAATACCACGCATAATATGAATTCCGAATTTTAAGCCGAGGGAGTGAACATAGTCGGCAATAGGCTTAAAGCCCTGACCGCCCTTAGCACTCGGAAAACGGTTTTCGGCAGGGATAAGTCTGCCGTATTCGTCCATATCAAGCTCGGTAAAATTGTTATAATCGTTATCTTTTGCCTTTGGTTCATACCATTGAATATCGCAAACAATATATTCCCAGCCGTATTTCTTTAAATTTTTTGCCATATAGTCGGCATTTTCCTTGAGCTGCTTTTCATTTACAGCTGCACCGAAGCAGTCCCAACTGTTCCACCCCATAGGCGCATTTTTTGCAAAATCTCTGTGTGTCATACCATATCTCCAAAACTTTTTTGTTTTACGGTTTTATATTATAATTAAAAAAACGGCGTGTCAATAACTTTTTGAAGATTTATACGATTGAATGTTTATGATATAAATATATTTAAAATTTCTTGCTATAAGATTATGTTTGTGATATCCTAAAATTTATGGAAAATAAATTATATAAATATGAGCTCCATTGCCACACGGGTTGTGTTTCACGTTGCGGCAGGGTTGAGCCTGAGGAAATTGTAAAATTATATATTGAAAAAGGATATGACGGAATAGTCGTTACCGACCACTACAGCCCTATGACCTTTGAGCCTAATTGGTGTCCGCAAAAGCAGATTGATTTTTACCTTTCGGGTTACAGGCGAATGAAAGCGGAGGCTGAAAAATCGGGCAAAGATTTCACGGTATTACTCGGAATGGAACTTCGCCATTATGGCACGGCTAACGATTATCTTATTTACGGCATTGACGAGGAATTTCTTTACAGCGCAGGCAATTTGATGAAACCGTGGGAAAAGAAAATATATTCTCTCTGTCATTCAAAAGGTTTTCTTGTGTTTCAGGCGCACCCGTTTAGAACGGGCATAAGAAGATGCGCAACGTCTACTCCAAAACAATATTTTTTCATTATATATCCTCCATTTAAAATTATTAATCACCTTTTTCCATGTTTTCCTGTACTCTCTTGTACAATTCTCTTGCTGCATTGTATCCCATACGCTTCTGTCTGTGGTTTACAGCAGCCGCTTCAACTATAACAGCCAGATTTCTACCTGGTCTGATAGGTATTTTATGGCAAATAACCTTGTTTCCTAAGAACTCTGTATACTGGTCATCCAAGCCCATTCTGTCGTAGTCCTTGTCTCTTCTCCATTCTTCTAACTGAATAACCATGTCAATACTTGCAGAATCCAAAATACTTT
>OLNQ01003104.1_pt1 | contig 13774 bp, 14 predicted proteins | sample 1672821 | NCBI WGS metagenome assembly OLNQ01 (sample SAMEA3136727, study PRJEB25190) | human gut metagenome | biome: human gut; feature: human-associated habitat; material: faeces | place: Austria | collected 2013 | reverse complement strand
GCTGACGCAGCCCATCGACGACACCGTGTCCATCGACACAAATGGCGAAGAGATGACGGTCTACGTCGTGCCCCAGACGATGAACTGAGCATAAAAGCGCGAAAAGCGGCGGATCAAAAAATCCACCGCTTTTTTTCAAAAAGGATGAAACATTTTTCGATAAATTCCGTCTAAATAATACAGGAAAAGGCTTGGTGCGAGAATTAAGGAACTCTTAAATAATTTGTAACCAAATCGCGCCTGATTGTAACGACTTCCTCATAAGATGAGATTATAATGGACCAAAGATTAAAATTGAGGAGAAACTGCGATGGCAAATGACCAGAAGCCCGTCATTTCGGTGCGAAAGCTCCGAAAGGTGTACATGATGGGGCAGGAGCACGTGGTCGCACTGCACAATATTGACCTCGACATCCCGCGGGGCGAGGTGTGCTGCATCTTCGGCACGTCCGGCAGCGGCAAATCGACGCTGCTCAACCAGCTGGCGGGACTCGAAAAGCCCACGCGCGGCGTGGTGCGCATCGGCGGCGTGCCGATCTCACAGCTCAACGAAAATCAGCTCGCGGCCTTTCGGCAGAAGCACATCGGCTTCGTCTTCCAGTCCTACAACCTGCTGCCGGAGCTGACGGCGGCGGAAAACGTGGCCATGCCGCTGATGTTCAAGGGCATCGACCCGGATGTGCGGCTGCTGGAGGCGAAGAAAATGCTCTGCCGCGTGGGACTGAAGGACCGCATGGACCACTTTCCGAACCAGATGTCCGGCGGACAGCAGCAGCGTGTGGGCATCGCACGCGCGTTCGTCACGCGCCCCGAGGTCGTGTTCGCCGACGAGCCGACCGGCAACCTCGACTCGAAGACGACGAAAGAGGTCATGCACATGATCCGCGGCTTTGCCAAGCGCTTCCACCAGACGATCGTGCTCGTCTCTCACGATCCGGAGATGACCGAGTATGCCGACCGCATCGTCACGCTCATCGACGGCAGGATCGTCAGCAACGTAGAAAATCAGGTCAAGGCGGAGATCGACGCCGCACCCTACATCGAATAACGGAGGAAATCGAACATGAAACGCATTTCAAGATCCCTGCTCTCGCTCTGCCTTGCCCTTGTGCTGTGCGCAGCGCTGTTGCCTGTAAATGTCGCCAAAGCGACGGGCGGAGGCACGACGGCACAGGCGGGAACCAGCTTTCTGATCACCGGCTACCGGGCCAGCAGAAGCAGCATTTACACCGGCGATACGGTGGATATCACGGTCTACTTATCCCGCACGGACAGCAGCAACGATTCGATCCGCGTCGTGCGCGGCCTTGACAGCTTTCAGGACGGCACGGCGAGCGCTGTTGCAAGCGGACAGAACGGCGAATATACCGTTACGTTCACCGGCCTGACCTACACCGGCGACAGCGGCAAGCAGCTTGCCTTTACAATTTATTATGAAGGCAACGGCGGCGGCTATCAGGACGGCAACACCGTCCCGGTGCGCGAGTGCGTGCCCTACACCGAGCCGAAGCCGGAGCCCGAGCCGACGCCGGAAACGATTCCCGAGCCGCGTGCCGTCTTCAACTCCGACGGCACGAGCACGTCTATTGCCGCGGGCGAGACGAAGACCATCACCGTTTACATCCAGAACGCCGGCACGACCGCCATGCGCGACCCTATCCTGACGCTCAAATCCTCCGGATCGCTTCTCATCATGGGCAGCCAGGACTACATGCTCGACGATATCCGCGCGGGCCGCGACACGGCCGTCACTGTGACGGTCAAGGCGCCCGACAAGATCGAGTCCCAGATGCAGACGATCGACGCGAGCCTGTCGTTCTACTATGACAACGGCACGCAGCTCACCGGCGGCAGCGCCAGCGGCAGCGTGAACGTTCTCTCCACCGTTACCAAGGATACGAAGGACGAGGAGACCATTGCGAGCCCCACGCCCATTGTCATCCTCTCGAAGTACAACTATGGCGGTTCGTCCGTCGCGGCAGGCTCAAGCACGAACCTGAGCTTCTCGTTCACGAACACCAGCAAGACCATCAAGATCGAAAACGTCATGGTCACCGTCACCGGCGGTCAGGACCTGATGCTCAACGGCTCGACGAACACGTTCTACTTTGAATCTGTCGCCGCGAGCGGCAGCAAGACCGTCACCGTGCCGATGAAGGCCGCGCAGCTCATCAGCGCCAGCGCGCAGGACGTCAAGATCGACGTGACCTATGAATATGTTGACCAGAACGCAAGAAAGTCGGGCAACGCCACGCTGTCGCTGAGCGTGCCCCTCTACCAGCCCGACCGCTTTGAGCTCAGCGAGCCCAAGACCTCCTACACCGGCTATGTCGGCGAGGAAACGAGCCTGACGATCGACTATGTCAACAAGGGCAAGAGCGCCATCAACAACGTTGAGGCGACCATCTCCGGCGATATCGACACGCCGACGGCCTATCAGCGCGTCGGCACGATCGACGGCGGCAAGAACGGCACCATCGCTTTTGCCGTGACCCCGCAGCTGGAGGGCGAGAATCAGGTCAAGATCGTCATCACCTACGAGGACTCCAACGGCAACACGAAAGAGCGCGTCTTTGAAGCGACGGTCGAGGCCATGGCCTACGAGCCGGCCGACCCCGGCATGGACGATCCCGGCATGATCGACCCCGAGCCGGCAAGCACCTTCCCGTGGAAGTACGTCATCATCGCGGTGGTTGCTGCGCTTATCGTCCTTCTCATCGTGCTGCGCATCCGCAAGAAGAAGGCCAAGCAGAAGGCCGAGCAAGCGCTCTGGGACAAGTGGGACGAAGAGGAGCTCGCCGAGGAGAAGCAGGAGGCAGCGGAAGCCGCGGCGGCTGAAAGCAAAGAGACTGCGGCCACGGGTGCTGAGGAGCAGAAAAAATGAGATTCGCAGACATCCTGAAAATGTGCTTTGACAGCCTGTCACGGCGCAAAGGACGCACGATCCTGACGGTGCTGGGCGTGTTCATCGGCTGTACGTCCATCATCGTGATGGTCTCCATCGGCGCGGGCATGCAGGAGTCGTACGACCAGATGCTCAAAAATATGGGCGACCTCTCCATCATCGAGGTCTACCGCGGCTACAACCAGAGCACCGGCACGCAGACGGAGAGCAAGCTTGACGACAAGGCGGTCGAGAGCTTCCACGAGATCGCGGGCGTGCAGGCCGTCATGCCCAAGGCAAGTCTCGACGGATATAATGTAGGCTTCAAAGCGGGCGTCAACGGCCGCTACACAGCCGACTATGTCAATTTTGTCGGCATTGACTCGAGCGCCCTTGAGGACATGGGCTTTGAGCTGGTGGACGGGCGGTATCCTGAAAACAGCGACGAGGTGGTCGTGGGCCAGTATTTTGCCTATAACTTTACCGATACGCTGATGCCGGACGGGCGAAACTATGTGAGCCGTTACGTCTGGGATGAGAACGGAAATATTGATACCGAAAATGTTCCCGACCCGTTTTTCGACCCGCTCAAGACGAGCATCACCATGGTACTCACACCGTATGACGACGGTACAGGCACCGAACCTACCCCCTATGAGGTTGAGCTCAAGGTCGTCGGTGTGATGAAGGAGGATCAAGGCAAGGGCTATGAGACGAGCGACGGCGTGATGATGGACATCAATGCGCTCAAAGCTCTTATTCAGGACCTGACCGGCAAGACCGACACGAAGTTCGAGTATTCAAGCATCAACGTCAAGGCTGAGAGCCTCGACGCCGTGTCGGATGTGGAGCAGTCCATCAAGGACTTGGGCTACAGTACGTATTCTATGCAGAGCATGCGCGACGAGCTCAACAAGCAGACCCGCCAGATCGAACTGATGCTCGGCGGCCTCGGTGCGATCTCGCTTCTGGTCGCGGCCATCGGCATCACGAACACGATGATCATGTCCATCTCCGAGCGCACGAAGGAGATCGGCATTATGAAGGCGCTCGGCTGCTATGTGCGCGATATCCGCGCGATGTTCCTCATGGAGGCGGGCAGCATCGGCCTTCTCGGCGGCATTTTGGGGCTTATTTTCAGCTTCATCATATCCGTCATCATCAATCTGTTCTCGTTCGGCGCGTTCGGCGGCGGGGGCGTCACGTGGGAGCTTATCAAGCAGGCGCTCATCGGCGGCGAAGGCGTGGTGCGCACGTCCGTCATCAAGCCGGAGCTTGTGATTTTCGCGCTGGTGTTCTCGGTGCTGGTCGGACTGGTGTCCGGCTATCAGCCCGCGAACAAGGCGGTCAAGATCTCGGCGCTCGAAGCCATCCGAAACGAATAAGAAAAACGCAGTATTTTGCAAGAAGGCGGCGTCCTGGACCGGACGCCGCCTTCTTTTGTAAAAAGTGCGATATTGCAATGTTTCAAGCGCTTGCTTTGCTTGACCGCGCTGATGCGATGTGATATCATATATCAGTCAAAATATTTATGAAAACAGGAGGGGATCGTCTTGGCAACTGTCAAACGCAGATCCACCGTACCCTATTACGCCGCGGCGGGAACGTGGGTCATCTATGCGCTGCTCTTTCCGCTTTACCGCGTGCCGCAGTTCATCTTTATTGCCATCGTATCGGCGGTGGTGTATTTCATCATGAACGCCGTGTGCGGCACGGTGGAGGTCACAGTTCCCGACCCGCCGAAAAAAGAGGAGAGCACCGGGAATCCGGAGCTTGACAAGATGATCCGGGACGGCAATCTTGCCATCTCCGAGATGAAGCGGCTCAACACGTCCATCAAGGATGAGAAGATCTCCGCCGACATCGACCGGCTCGAGGACCTGAGCGCGAAAATTTTCGCGCAGGTCAAATCCGACCCGTCGAAGCTGCCGCAGATCCGCAAGTTCATGGACTACTACCTGCCCACGACCCTTAAGATCTTGAACGCCTATGACCGTATGGGCGCGCAGGGCGTGAGCGGCGAGAACATCGACGCGACCATGCAGCGCGTGGAGAGTATGATGGGCACGATCGTTACGGCTTTTGAAAAGCAGCTCGACATGCTCTTCGGCAGCGAGGCGATGGATATTTCCGCCGATATCACGGTGCTTGAGAACATGATGAAGCGCGAGGGCCTGAGCGAGGATACTGGCGAGCTGCATGCCGAGTCCGGCACGGCGACCGCCTCGCAGGACGACATCAAGCTCGAGCTATAAAGGAGTAAGCGATGCGAAAGAAAGTGATGGCGTTCAACGCCAAAGTCAATGCGTGGATATTGAAACGGCTGAAAGGCGTGTGGCTCGACCCGATCTTCTGTGCAATCTTTGCCATCATGTGTGTGGCAAGCATCATCGGCGCGCTGCATCTGCACAGGGATACGCTTTACTATTCCGCGCTGATCTGGGCGTTGGCCACGCTGCTGTGCCTGCGCCGCATCCAGCGCATCAAAAAGCACGAAAAAGAACAAACTCAAAGCCAAAATACGGAGGAGAAATGATATGAGCGACAACATGATGCCCGAGCTGACCCTGAACCCCACCGAAGCGGCGCAGGAGGCCGTCCCCGAGCTGACGCTCACGCCCGAAGCGCCCACGGCGCCCGAGGCGGAGAAAAAGGAAGTCGAGCCTGTCAAGGTCGATGAGAGCATGCTCACCGAGCAGGAGAAGAAAGCCGTCGACGATTTTGCGAAAAAGATCGACATTACGGATACGAACCTTGTGCTCAACTACGGCGTGGCCGCGCAGAAGAGCGTGGCGACGTTCTCGGAAAATGCCCTCTCCTCCGTGCGCAACAAGGATCTTGGCGAGGTGGGCGAGACGCTCTCGAACCTCGTCGTCGAGGTCAAGGGCTTCGGTCAGGAGGAGAAGAAGGGCTTCGCAGGCCTGTTCCACAAGCAGAAGGATAAGCTCGAGCTGATGCGCGCGCAGTACGGCAAGGCCGAGACGAGCGTGAACCGCATCGTATCCGAGCTTGAAAAGCATCAGGTCACGCTGATGAAGGACATCGCGATGCTCGACCAGATGTATGAGCTGAACCTCAAGTACTACAAAGAACTGACCATGTATATCATCGCGGGCAAGAAGCGCCTTGCCGAAGTCCGCTCCGGCGAGCTGGAGGAACTGCGCAAAAAGGCGGAGGCGAGCGGCCTTGCCGAGGATGCGCAGGCCTACAACGACTACGCGCAGAAGTGCGACCGCTTTGAAAAGAAGCTGCACGACCTGGAGCTCACGCGCATGGTGTCGCTCCAGATGGGCCCGCAGACGAGACTTCTCCAGAACAACGACACGCTGATGGTCGAAAAGATCCAGTCCTCGCTCGTCAACACCATCCCCCTCTGGAAGAGCCAGATGGTGCTCGCGCTCGGCATGGAGCACAGCCGTCAGGCCACGGCCGCACAGAGCGCGGTGGCGCAGACGACGAACGAGCTTCTCAAGAAGAACGCCGACATGCTCAAGATGGGCACCATCGCCACGGCAAAGGAAGCCGAGCGCAGCATCGTCGATATCGAGACGCTGCAGCACACGAACGAGCAGCTCGTCTCCACGCTCGACGAGGTCGTGAACATCCAGCGCGAGGGCGCGCAGAAGCGCAAGGAAGCGGAGGTCGAGCTCGGCCGTATCGAGGGTGAGCTGAAGCAGAAGCTCATGGAGCTGAGAAGCTGAGACGCTCCGGATAGGAGAAGCATATGAAATTCTTTCAAAAACGCGGCGTCGCCATCGTCGTGCTGATTCTGGCGATCGTCGCATCCAGTGCGTGGGGCCTTCATAAGGCACCCGCCGTCTCTACGCCGGAGGGCGGGGAAAAGCTCGATCCCTCGCTTTCCACGGCGGCCTTTACGCAGTATGTGCGCGATGATGCCGGTGTTCTTTCCGACAAGACTGAGGAGGCTATCGGCCTCTACAACGCCAACTGGGACAAGATGTTTGGCAGCATCATGGCCGTCGTCACGACCGAATCCGCAAACGACATAGAGAATACGGCGTATGACTATGCGGACACGATGCAGCTTGGCTCAAATGACGCCATTCTTGTCATCGCCAAACAGCAGCAGGACTATTATCTGGTCGCCAGCGGCGATTTCTATGATCTGCTCAGCGGCCTTTCGCAGAGCTTTGTTGCCTCCTGCATGGCGGATAACGTGCAGAAGGGCGATTATGACGCCGCGGTGCGCTCGCTTTGCGCCGCGCTCCATGTGGAGCTGAGCCAGCAGTATCAGCAGAGCGAGGCGGCGCTGGACGAGGCGGCCAACGGTGTGATGTTCATCATGATCCTCATCATATTCTTTGTCCTCTGGATCATGCTTGATGGCATGCGTTATCGCCGCTATCGCCGCCGCTACATGATGCCCGGCATGGGCGTGCCGACGGTGATGTATCACCCCATCTTCTGGGGGCGCCGTCCTCCGCGCGGCCCGCGTCCGCCCCGTTCGGGCGGCCCCCGTCCTCCACAGGGCGGACCCAGACCGCCGCACAGCAGCGGCTCCTCCGGCGGTAATCGCCGCCCGCCCCAGCAGCCGAGACGGCCTTCCGGTTCCTCAGGTAGCAGCTTTGGCGGATTTGGCAGCAGCGGCCGCGGCGGCAGCTTTGGCAGCGGAAACTTCGGTGGCTTCGGCGGCAGCAGCCGTGGCGGTGGCTTCGGTGGAGGTCGCAGCGGCGGATTTGGCGGCAGCCGCGGCGGTGGCTTCGGTGGAGGTCGCAGCGGCGGATTTGGCGGTGGCCGCGGAGGCGGCTTCGGCGGAAGACGCTGAAAAGCCAAAACCCCTGACACAAAATGAAAAGCACGTCTGCTTGGCAGGCGTGCTTTTTCTTACTTTGATTGCGGCCTGAAAGGTGATGACAGACTGGCTCGCACAGCATTGTAGATTTTCCGAGGAATACAATGCTGCTTATCGGATCTTCTCAAGTGCAACAGTGGGATCGCAGAGGAAAGCCTCACTCCGGTACTGCCCCGGCCAAACGACCACAATTTTAATATCCGGATTTTCTTTTGCCCGTTCAAAGAAAAGAGCAGAGGACCTGCGGCGCAGGTCCTCTGCTCTTGGTGCCGGTGACCGGACTCGAACCGGTACGCTGTCGCCAGCGGCGGATTTTGAGTGGTTATATCGATTCTGTTTTCCGCAGCAATCTGCACTCCACCGTTCCCAGAAAGCGTTGATATTACTGGCTTTTTGACTTTTTCGTGTTTTTATTAAGCAAATACGGAATGTCTTGGTGTTCTCTCCTGACAGCTCAAAAAAGCGGTTTGGAGAGAACTAAGAGAGAACTCCGGTACAACCCATTTTCTCGTGAGGAATGGTGGACATAGGAGAGAACTCAAACGAATTTTGAAGTTTTAGGAGAGAACTGAATCATACTATAGGTATCGAACCCATCTGTCAATGGTAATTTAGACGGAGGTTCGATCATGGAAAAACCAAGGAAGAGATATATACAACAATTCAAGCAATACCCCGATGTAGTGTCTGTACTAACATTTCGTGAAATGTTAGGTGGAATAGGCGATAGCTTTGCTCGAAAGTTAATTCACGAAGGACTTGTAAAAGCCATCTTCATTAAACCGCACTACTGGATCTTCAAAGAGTCCATTATTGACTATGTATTAAGCGAGGACTACGCGGAGAGAAGGCTGAAGGTGCGGGTATGAAAAACAGGCAGCTTAGTCTTTCGGATATTCAAAAAGACTATATCAGCAAAGAAGAATTTTACCAAATTGCACATATATGCAAGGAAACTGCATTGTGGTTGATAGAAACCGGCAGGGTATCCGCAGAGAAGCCGAAACGAAAAGGATTTGGATACAAAATTGCAAAGGAAGAAGTTGAAAGGTATTTGGCTGATCGTCAACAGAATCCATTGTACTATCTCAAGGGCAAGCGCCACAACTGTATCCCATATACTCCACCGCAGCCATATTCATGCGAATTAGGCGGCGCTATTCGGTTGGCTGTGGAGCAGGAAATGTCCTCTCTGCCGGATCTGCTGACAGAAAAGCAGGTATGCGCGATTTTGGGATATCGCCCAAAGCAGATATTAGACTGGAAACATTCTGGGAAATTGATTGCTCTGAAATGTTTTAATAAAACATATTTTCCTAAAATTCCACTGATGGATTTTGTTTCTTCAGAAGATTACTACAATTTGCCGTGTAAAGGAAGGAAACACATCGAATTGCTGAGGAGAGTTCAAAAATGAGCATGAATACTATCGCAATCACCAACCAAAAAGGCGGTGTTGGCAAAACAACTACCGCTTTGAACCTCGCGGCTGCCCTCGCAGCTGAAGATAAAAAGGTCCTGCTGATCGACAATGACCCCCAGGGCAATCTCACCGCAGCCCTCGGCTATACGCCGGGGGAACAGAAGAATACGCTGGCAAAGCTGCTGCTTGTCCAAATTGACTCTCCGGAGGATCTGGAGCTCCACCTCGATCGTGCTGTACTACATACCAGCAGCGGCCTTGACCTGATCCCTGCCAACAAGCGATTAGCGGACGCTGCAGCCCGCTTGCAGGTCATGCAGCTTTCACAGTATAACGCATCTGGCATCTCAGATGACCCTTGCGAGAAGGTGCTGGACAAGCTGTTGGCATCCCTGTGTGGACTGTATGATTACATCATCATAGACTGTGGACTGAAGCATGAACTATTGACCGTTAATGCTCTGGCTGCGGCAGATTACTGCATCATTCCGGTGCAGGCACACTTCCTCGCCAGTGAAGGGATTCCCGATGTTTTAGAAATGGTGCGTAATGTACAGAATCGATTCAACCCCGATTTGAAGATTGCGGGCATTCTCTTGACCATGTATCAGTCCCGCCCGCAGCTCTGCCAAAGCGTTCGCTCCAGCGTGGGAGAGATCTACGGTGACAGCATTCATGTATTTGACCGCCCCATTGAGCAGACGATCAAGGTTGCGGAGTGTCCGGCAGCAGGCATGAGCATTCTGGATTATGCACCTAAGAATCCTGCCGCTGACTCCTATCGCTCCCTTGCCCAGGAGGTGCTGCGGCTTGGCTAAAAAAAGCATGGATGACCTGTTAAAGCGGCGCATGAGCGCAGCGCAGCAAGCATCAGAGTTGGAAGTAGGCAATGAGGCTTATGAAACCATGTTTCAAGCAAAGGCGGATGCGGCAGCTCCCCGCTTTTGCGAACTGCCGATCAAAAGCCTTTGCCCTTTTCGCACGGCAGACATTGGATTTCATCCCTACCCGCCCGAAAAACTCCGTGCATTCTCTCAGCAGCTTGCCGAGCAGGGCATCTACGAGCGCATTATTGTTCGTCCGATTCCGAATAGTGAGCAGTATGAGATCCTTGCCGGACACAATCGTACTGAAGCGTGGCGGCTGACCGGGCACTCAACAATTCCTGCGGAGGTCGTGGAGGCCGATGACGCAAGAGCGATTTCCATTGCCGTTGCCACCAATCTCCTGCGGCGGCAGGACCTCACCATCATTGAACGTGGCAAAGCGTATCGGGCGTTGCTTGATGAGAACAATCGCCACGGGCAACGGAACGCAACACCATCCTCAACAACTTTTGGCGATTCTCGCCAAAAGTTAGATGGAGATAGCAATGGCGAGACCTTTGGCGAGAATCGCCAAAGGTACAATGCCCGCAAGATCGTCGCAGATTTCTTCGGCGTGACGGAGTATGAGATCCGCAAGGCCATCAAGCTGGCAGCACTGATTCCGCCGCTTGCTGATATTTTGGAGAACAGTCCACGCAAGTTACCGATTGCCTGTGCGGAACTTATTGCCGATTATGATGCAGACTCTCAAAGGGCATTTGTAGAAATGTGCACCATTGAGGGATATGTACTCAATAAGTCAACCATACAGAAGATCGCCCATACCTGCCCACCTCCATCCGCTGAGCATCAAGACTTTTACGCGGCTTGGCGGCAGGCACGGGCAGACGAGGAAATGCGCCGCGCTGCACCACCTAAGAAAATCGCCTTTGACCGTAGGAAATTTGCACCTTATCTGGACAAACTGAACGGCGATGAAGATTTAGAAGAGCTGTTTCTGGAGTTCTTGCGGCAGCGAATTGGCTGATGTATAATCGAAAAAAGAAAGAGAAAGGATAGCAACGCTATGAGCGAACAGAATAAAATTCAGCTTTTTGAAAATCAACCCATTCGCACGGCTTGGAATGAAGAACAAGAGGAGTGGTACTTCTCTGTTGTCGATGTAATCCATGTACTGACTGGAAGCGAGAACCCTCGCAGATATTGGAGTGACTTAAAGCGCAAGTTGAAGTCTGAGGGGGCAACTCAGTTGTACGAAAATATCGTACAACTGAAAATGAAATCGTCGGATGGAAAGAACTATAAGACCGACGCTGCCACAACCGAGCAGCTTCTCCGCATTATTCAGTCTATCCCATCCCCCCGTGCGGAACCGGTGAAACGTTGGCTGGCAGAGGTCGGCAGGGAACGCATTGAGGAGACCATTGATCCGGAGCAGGCCATCGACCGCGCATTGGAAACCTATCTGAAAAAGGGCTATGATCCTGATTGGGTACATCAAAGGCTGCTCTCTATCCGCATCCGAAATGAGCTTACCGATGAGTGGCAGAAACGCGGTGTGGAAAAGGGGCGTGAATTTGCGATTCTGACCGATGAGATCACCCGCACGTGGTCCGGCATGACCACGCGGCAGTACAAGAATCTCAAGGGGCTGAAAAAGGAAAACCTGCGGGACAACATGAGCGATACCGAATTGGTCTTGACTATGCTGGCCGAGGCGTCCACCCGTGATATTTCCAAAGCCTCCAAGCCGGAAGGATTTTTCGGCAGTATGGAGGTTGCCCGACAGGGCGGTGAGGTTGCCGGTGTAGCACGAAAGGCTCTTGAGGAGCGCACCGGCGCTCCGGTTATTACTGCGCAGAACGCCGCGCAGATGAACACCTTGGTTGTGGGCATGATCGAAGAAGCCGCCGCGCTACCGGCGCAAGCCGAAGCAGATGACAAAGAATAATAAGACTTATGCCAGAAGGCTCGACACCGCAAGGTGCCGGGCCTTTTTCTATCCCATTGTGAGGTACAAAGATGAAAAAAATGAATATACAGTTCCACAAAACACGACCGCAAAATCCGTTTGACGATGGGGCGAAGGCCCGTTTGCACCGTATGGGCCTTCTGAGGATAGATGGAAGTGTGGACGAAGCCACATTGGGCGCCTTGAGCCGCGCCTATTCCGGCTTATTGTTTGATGACTTGTGCGACACTTGCCAGAATTCTTGTGAGATCACAGAGATCCTTCGGAGACTATATGAAGCTGCGGAGCAGGCCGAACCACGGCAAAAGTTTCTGCTGATCTGCCTGCAATACGACGCGCTCTCTCAGCCGCTTCCCAATCCAATTTGGTGGATCAGCGGTGATTCGGAGCTTGCCGGGGACTTTGCAGAGCGTTTTATCTGCCATCTGAAGAAGCTGAGCAAGGCAATGGAGGTGACGGAGCCATGAAGGGAATCCTAATCTATCAGCCAACAAGCAAGTCCGCTCCGCTCGCCGATTTTATTGATGGGCTTGATCCGCGGCTGCGGGAAAAAATCCTCCTGCGGCTGTATTTCCTGACCCAGCTTGAAAAGCCGGAAATGAAAGAACCGCATTTCAAGCGATTTTCAATCGAGCGCTATCGGGATCTCTGGGAGCTGCGGGTGAAGAGCAAAGTGCTCATACGCATCATTTTCTGCACGCTTCCCAATGGAGATGTTCTGCTTTTGCATGGCTTTGTGAAGCGTCAGAAGCGGGATACAATGCAGGCACTGGAGCAGTCTATCAGAATACTTGACGCGCTGCGGGAACATCCGGAGCGCGCGGTAGAATACAAGATCAAGGAGGAGAAAGCGTCATGAAGCAGGTATCTGGCATACCGCCTGACCGTATGGCAGGAATGCGCATCACAAAAATTATTTGAGAAGGAGGCTCTCCCAAACATGAAAAGAGTAATATCCTGCGTGCTGCTGATGCTGGTTCTTACCTCCAACGCCTTTGCGTTGGAGGTGCCTACGGGCACAGTGGTTCAAAACCTCAACGGCAGTCAGCAAGCGATCAAAACCTTTACAGTATCCCCTGAGCAGGACCCTGCGGCACTAATTGAGGAGCCCTTTGAGCTGGAAGGGTATCTCTACACCTTTGCGGACATTGTAAAAAGTGAGAATCCCGTGGAAGAAAAGCGGATTCATACCGAGGTTATCACCGTTGAAACAACGAAAGATGACCTTGCTCTGATTCTGGAGCAGCTTAAGCCCACCATCGAATATGATGACGGCAGATTTCAGGGTACCCTCGCATTGGATCACACCAGTCTCAATACCGTAGCCGCCGGCTATGCTACGAAAAACTACACGGTGACGGAAACCAAAACCATCGGGCAGCTTGACCGCAACGACATGTCCTATGTCCCCGCGACAACCATCAAGAACGGCAGAACCCTGAGCCTTGCCAATGTGGAGTGGCAGGTCACCGGCACCGATCTTGTGGGTGAGGCGCTGATGCCCTCTCAATATCAGGCTGTTGCTACCTACTCTGCGAAAGCGTCCTATCAGGCGGCTACAGGCTATGTTACAACAGCGGAGTATATCGGCGATGTGACCCACGAGGGTGTTGAAAGTGTTACTTATGTTCTGACCTATATCGGGACAGAAGCGAACCACAAGGGCGTGTCTGCCGCTCAGGTCGGAGCGTTTTTTGCGGATCACTTTCCTTGGATCTTAGGTGGAATCGTTCTGATTTGCGCCGCTGTTGGCGGCACGCTGCTTGTATGCCGCCGAAAGGCCGTAGCGAAAGCAGAATGTGAAGCGGATGAAACAGAGGAAAACGAAGAAGATCAGGAGGCGTAAAAACATGAA
>OLNQ01003093.1_pt1 | contig 13830 bp, 12 predicted proteins | sample 1672821 | NCBI WGS metagenome assembly OLNQ01 (sample SAMEA3136727, study PRJEB25190) | human gut metagenome | biome: human gut; feature: human-associated habitat; material: faeces | place: Austria | collected 2013 | reverse complement strand
TAAGTGCTCAAAAAGCATTAAATGAATTGTGTGATTTCTTTTTAGGAAAAAATTGGTATATAGTAGATCCTTTATGTAATCTACAAGCCAATCCTATTGTTGTTATAGAAATAGAAGAAAAATATTATTATTGTAAAAAAGATGAATGGGAGGAATTAAAATGAGTAATGAAAATATGATAAAGGAAATGAGTTTAAAAGAATTTAGAGATAGTGGTTTATTATGGTATATAAATCAACAATTACACGCGTTTGGTGTAGCTCTAACTGTAGAAATTAATGATAATCTTGAACCTGTGAGATTATATCCTGCTAGATGTAAATTTAGAGGTTTTAGCGAAGAAGTTAATACCAGAGGATATAAAAAAGTAGCAAAATATTTAAATCAACATTCTGAAGAATTATTAAAAGATTGTGATGACGAATAAGGGGGTAAAAATTATGATATCTAATATAAATGATGAAATAAACGATTTCGATGTTGAAAGAATAATGGGGGATTTGCCTATTGAAGTTATAAAAGAAAACATATTAACACAAATAGATGATCCTTTATTGTATTCATCAGATTATGCTGATGATGTATATTCAACTTTTGCAAATGCTAAAGAAGAATTAGATCACATAGATGTATATAGAGAAGATATAGAAGAAGAATACGATAAATTTAGTTTATTTTTATTGAGTAATGTATCAAATAGATTTAATTTAGGAATAGATGTTGGATTATTGGATACTTCTCAATTAAATATCATGGCTTATGATTGTTACGTGTTTTTTATTGTTAATCTTAAAGAAAATTTAGAAAACTTTCTTTATAATTATATAATAAATAACAGAGAAGAATTAAGTAAAATGTTTGATAGTGAATTCAAACGAAAAGATGTTACTACGATAAATATGAAAAAAACTTGTACTAGTAAAGAAGATATTCTAATATTAGCAAATTTAGTTGATGTTATAAATTATGTATTAAATATAGATTTTGATGCGAGTGAGTTTATAGATTTATGTATAGAACCAGGAGAAGAACTTGGTGAAAACATTAAACAACGAGTTGACACTTTTGAAATACCAGGTAATTTTGTTCCTATAATTATTGATGAACTTAGAATAAATCACAATGATTTAATAGATGAATTTGCATCATATATAAGATTAAATATAATAGAAAATAATTAATTTATATAATTGGAGGTAAAATTATATGGAAAAACAAAAAATGAATTATGCTGAATTAGATCATAAAATGAATAATCTTAAAAAAACAAAAGAGACTATAGATAGTGGTAGAAAAAAATATTTAACAGATGATGAATTTGAAAAAATTCTTCACGATAAATTACAAACTTTAACAAAAGATATAAGCGATATGTCATTAGAAGAATTGAGAGAATTCAATAAAATAGATGATGAAAATACTTTAATAGAAGAACCTAATATGGATGATGATACATTAAAAGAATATATGCAAGGTGTATTTGAATATATGAAATCATCAGATAATTTTAATACTGAAGTTGATGAATTATTAAAAGAATATGATCATATTCAAGAAGAAATGGATAGAATAGTAGAAGAATCTATAGAAGAACAAGCACAAGGTGATGTTATTAAATATTTAAGAGATACTATAGCTAAACTATTAAATATTGCTAAAGAAAATAATAATAAAGAATCAATTACAAAATTTGAGACTATGCAATTAGCATTTGAAGATAGTTTCAAATTAAATAGAATATTTGATTTGTATAAAAGAATAGGTGTAGGTAATACTAAAATAGAATCAGAAAAGAAAGCAGGTTATATTTATAATAGATATAAAGATAAAATGAGACAATTAGAATTAAAAAATGATTTAATATATTTATCTAATTTAGAAAACAAATTTTTACCAGAAGAATATCATGATAGAAATAATTTATTTGTTTTTATAATTATGAAATATATAAGTAAATTAAGTATAGTTAAAGGCTTAGATAAAAATAATGATATCGTGTTTGCTTCACAAATAACTACTAATTTATTTTTATTATTTAAAAATAAATTAAAAGATGAGGATAAAGAATTATTGTTAACAAATATAAAAAGAGTTTTAGATTTATTTAAATAAAATAAATAGAGTATGACAATATTGTCATACTCTATTTTTATATCGTCAAACAAAAAAATAAAGGAGGAGTGCTTTATGTTTAAACAAAAAGTAATAATAAAAGATGGTTATATTGTATTAAACTGTCCTTATGCTGAATTTTATGTTCCAAAATATTTTTTACAAGATGGATTAGCCGAAGATGCTGGAGAATATTTTAAAAGCTTTGGTTTATTTTATATACGAGCTTTTAGTTCATTAGATAAACCAGATGAATTTGAAATATTGAATTTACCATCGACTATAAATTTTTTCCCTACTGATAAAGAAAATAGAAAAATGACAATAGAAGGTCATGAGGATGATTTTATTGTATTGAAATTCTTTAAAGGTGATAATATAACACAATCAGCAATTACTTGCTCTAATAGTGCACCTGAAGATTTTTTAAATACTATATTAAGAGGAAGAATACCAAAAAATGTTCCATATAAATATGTATTAGAAGCTTTTATTAAAGTATTTGATATGAATAAGATATCAATACCAGTTCCTATTTTCACATTAGAAATGTTAATAAGTGAAGTTTATCGTTATAAAAATAATCCTTCATTAAAATATGGTCAGGTATTGTCTAAAGAATTTAATCCTAAAGATAAACAAATATCATATCGAACAGCAAATATACGAGATATTTGTAAAGCAAATAGTTCATTTGCAGGTATTTCTTTTGAAAATATAGATGAAATGATTACGTCTGCAATAAACAATAATAGGGAAAAAAGAATAGAAACAAAAACTCCATTTGAGGATGTTATTAAGTATTAGGAAAAAACTTTATACAATATAATAATGGTAATTGTATAAATTTTAGGTTGAACAATTATTTAATTTAAATAAATAAAAAGAAGGAGGAAAATATCATGGTAATAAATGATGGAAACCCTATTTATTCATATGATCATCCTTTCAACCAAACAATAATAAATGATAACACAGTTAGTAAGGAAGCAGTTATAACTATTCCTGATAGAGTTAACTATATGTGTGTATTTATTGGTGGGAAAGGTAGAGATAATAAACTTATCAAACAAACTACAAGATCAGGCTTTGTATCAGAATTTGGTAAACCAGATGCTTTAAAATACGGTCAACCAGTTTTAAACGCTTGGTCATCTATAGTAGATAGTTATTCACATGCATATTGTATGAGAGTAATGCCTACTGATGCTTGTTATGCTAACATAATAGTGTCACTTAAGTATAAAGCTACAGATGATGGTTTAGCAACAAAAGTAGTAGCAGAATCAGTTGGAGGATTAAATGACGTTAGTAAATTCAGTTCTATAATGGATTCTAAAATTGAAGATTCTCCTGATGCTGAAGGTTATAAAACTACACCTCTATTTGGTGTTGTATCAAAAGGTAGAGGTAAATATGGTAATAGTTATAGAATAAGATTAACTCCTGTATCTAGTAAAAAAGCAAGTCAAGTTTATAAATTTTATAGATTAGAATTACTAGATATAGATGAAGGTAATACAGTTGTTGAAGCTTTTGAAGGTACATTATATGATTATGCTATAAATGCTATATCTTATTTAATGTCAGATGTTGCTGATGGTGAAACTTCAGGTTCAACAAAAATAACAATATATAATAATGAAGACGCTATAGAAAAAATATTCACAGAATATCAACTAGCAGCACCTTCAGATAAAGATATGACTTATCTATTAATGGATCCTATATTTGGTGTAAATTTAGATAAAACTTCACAAGAATTTATAAAACCTCAACCAGTAACAGAAAATAGTGTTGCTTTAGATAGATTAGACGGTGTTCCATTATCTGGTGGTAATGAAGGTTCTTTAGAAAAACCACCTGAAGGAAAAACTGTTGATGATGTTATTGAAGAATTATATATAAAAGCATTCGCAGGACAAATAGATAGAAGTATATTATCTACTAGAAGAACTCCTGTTAAATTAATGTTAGATGCAGGATATCCTATTAATGTTAAAAGACAAATAGTACAATTGGGTCTTAAACGTTATGATGCAATGATTCATTTAGATTCAGGATTAATATCTACAGTAGATGAAGCATTATCTTTTGCTGATGAAACAGCTGATTTAAATTACAGAATAGTATCTAAAGAATTCCAACATTTTGAAATAAGAGATCCATTTAGTGGTAAGAGAGTACCTGTTACTATAACATATCATTTAGCAAATGCTTTAGCTAAACATATAGAATTATATGGTTTAGGTATACCATTTACTGGAGAAACATATGCTACATTAACAGGAGCTATAAAAAATTCATTAGTACCTATAATCGATGAATCAGATGAAGATGTAAAAGAAGCATTATATGATGCTAGATTAAATTATTACGAAGCTATATCTGAAAATGTATTTGCTAAAGCTACACAACAAACTGCTCAAGATGTTCTTTCTGACTTATCTGAAGAACATAATATGATGATTGTATTAGAAATAAAAGATATAGCTGAAAGAGAAACTATAGCAAGAAGATATAACTTTGCAGATGCTGAAGATAGAGCTTTATTTAAAGAAGTTCTTAATGAAAGAGTTAGATATATGAGAGAACTTGTTCAAGAATTAGATGTACTTTATAATATGTCTGAAACTGAAGAAAAAAAATCAATCATACATTGTTATATAGATGTTACATTTAAATCTATATTCAAATCTTCTATTATAGAAATAAATGTAAATAAGAGAGTTTAGGAAGGAGAGTGAATTATAATGGCTAGAGATAACGTAAGAACTTTACAAAGTAATATTAAGAACAACTCTTCTAATATGCAAGATTACTCTTTATTCCTTGGTGGATTAAATGTTAAAAGAGCTGCTCTTGAACAATATGATGTATTAAAAAGAGGTAAAGGTAGAATATTCTTTACTAAAATGCCTTATTTTATGAAAGAACTTATGCCTAACGCTTCTAGAAACTTTAAACATATAATTGAATATGGTTTCATGAGTATTTCAGGTATAGCAAACTTAACAATGCAAACTGACCAAATAACAGGTGGTTATGCAGGAAGAAGTTTTGAATTACCAACTATACTTCAAGATGAAACTCAATCAATAACTATAAAAGTTCTAGAATTCTCAGGTTCTCCAGTTAGAGAATATCTAGAAATGTGGATGTCAGGTGTTAGTGACCCTAACTCTGGATTTACACATTATCATGGTTTAGCAATACCACAAACTAATTCTAATGGTGTTTTACAAAAAGCAAGAGTAGAAGTTTCTCAAGCTAATCATACTGGTGAAATGATATATGTTCAAACAGATGCTACAGGATTCAATGTTGAATTTGCTTCAATGTTATGCAATATATTCCCTAAAACATCTCCAAGAGATCATTTTAACCAAGAATCAGGTGAAGCATCACATGTTGAATTAGACTTAGAATTTACTTGTACTCAATATTGTTCACCAGATATAAATGCTGTTGCACAATTATTATTAAATAGATATAGAGTTTTATATAACTATCTTGATTTCAAAAGTGATACTGCTAAAAATGCAAATGGTGCTTTATATCTTGATCAAAATGAATTCCCAACTAGTAAAATTAAAGACTGGACTGCTATATAATTTGAAATAAGCATGGTATATGAGATATCTCATATACCATGTTTTTTAATATTCACTTCCTGAATTATCTTCACTATTTTGTAATTTTCCTTCTGCTTTCTTACTAGCAATTTCTAATTTAACTCTATCTAGAGCTTTATCAATTTCTTCCCAAGGTAACATTGATAATACATTTCTAGACATTTCTGTTCTAAATAAATCCATTTCCATTAAACGTTCATCATCTTGTTGTTGATTTTCACCATATACATTTTTGATTATAGTATCTAATATTTGATCTCCATAGCCTATAGTATCTGCTAAGTTTGTATTTGGTAAAGATTTAGGTCTTTGTAATGTATAATAAAAGTTTTCTATATCAGCTTCATTCATATCAGTACAGTATAATAAAATTTTTCTATACATCATTGTGATATTTTCATTAAATGAATCTTGATAATTCATTACTCTTCGTAGTTGTTTAGCATTAGCCATTACTAATGTTTTAGCAAAATCAGCTTCATTTATATAGTTCATTATTACAGATGGTACCCCTGTACCATTTATATATGCTTGTTTTAAATCGTCCATTAATTCAGGATGCATATCAACTTGTTGACCACTAATAACATCAAATTCAATACCTCTTTCTCCTGATTCACCTACTGGCATAAATACATCTCTACCTGTACCTATTTTACCATATATACTAGAATAATCCATTAAATCAGCAATTGATATTTGTTTACTTCTTATTTGTCTAGCAATATTGTTACACTTATTAATTATATCTTTGTCTATTCCTGATTGTTTAACATAGTTTATTCTAGTATCTTGAGATTTATCAAGATGTGTAATCATATTGAATATTAATATAGATAGATATAGTTTAGCATAAAATAAAGAACCATATAACATAGATGTACCATTACCATCTTCATCTTCATTAACTGTAAATCTACAAATATGATCTGCAGGAATAAATTGATAATGTAACTTTCTTTTATACATATCATCATATAATAAAGAATTTATTATTAATTCTCTAAACTCTTCATTATCTTCTAAATATTTTTTATTAAAAGATTTAATTATACCATTAGCAATTACATCAACCACTGTTTTTTCTTTTATAGATTTATTTAGCATATTACCGAATACACTACCTCTACCTAATGTTGAACCAGGATTATGTCTACTACATTTATGGTTAACGACATCTAATTCTGAATCTTCTATATAATAATATCCTATTATATAATCCAATATTTTTACAGGAATTACTTTTTTAGGGTCAAGTAATTTAATATAACAACCTTTTACATCTGACCAATCATCCATTTGTTTTGAACTATCTCTAGAAATAACTCCATCAGAAAATCCAATATTATTATCCTTAATTCCAGGTTTAGTATTTTTAAATAATGATTTATTATTTTCAGTTTTTTTCATTTCTTTATTTATTAAACTATTTTTCCCTTGTATATTTGTAGGAGGATTATAATTACTTATTTTATTTAATTTATTATATTTTTTTACATCTAATAATGCTGACATTGTATTTGAATTTTCTATTAATGGTAAAGGAATTTCATCATTAGAAATATTAAATTGCTCACTTATTTGTTCAGTTACATATTTTAAATTCTTTTCATCATTTTTAATCATTACTGTTTCACATAATAAATCAACTTCATATGATTCTAATGATAATGATTTTACTTTTGAGTTTCTATTATATTGTGCTTTTTCAAATAATTTAGATCTAGGTATTACATAAACATAATATTCACCATATTTTAAAGTTTTAAGAACTATATGTTCTCTTATTTTATGGTTTAATTTATAATCTTTTTCTATTCGTTTAACATCTTCTATTAAATCATCATATTTTTCTCTTTGTGATGTATCTGTAGAGAAATTTAAACTTCTAGATATTTCTGCACCTAAATTATCTGCACATAATATATCATCTCTAGTTGTATTTAATGCTTCAGTTAATTCGACCAGTTGGTCTGATATTATTTCTAAATCTTTAAATAATAAAGATTTATTTCTAAAACGTTCATTAAATACTTCAAATATAGATGAATTTTTACTATTGAATATATCTTCAATCATTGATTCGGGATTATTTATTTTATAATTATATTTCCCTTCTCCTGAATTTTGTAATGATTGTATTAAAAACGAACCTAAGTCCTGACCAATTTTCCCTTTATTTTCAACAAAATCTATTCCTAAGACATTATCTATATCTAATTCCATTCTATCAATAGCACTAAAATTATCATTTGGATTTTTATAAGTATCTGATGCTAATTTTTTTAATATTTCATCAGATGTATTATTTAATTCATTTATTCGTTTAGCATCTATTTTATTTTTATTATCGTCTTTTTTAGCCATAATGAAATTACACTCCTTTCAAATTATTTTAGTTATTAAATTCATTAATTTATTGTTTTAAACGATAAAAAAAATAGCCTATGTAATTATACATAGGCTATTTTATTATATTTTTACAAAATGATAAAAATAATAAATATTAATAAAGCAATCTTTATATTCATGATTTAATTTGAATATAGAATAAAAAGTTTTTTCACCTGGTATTCCAGTTGAATGAACTTTATATTCATGATCATTTACTTTGGACATAGAATAACAATTTTTTTCATTTGGTACTATACTAACTGTTATGTTATTTATTTTTGTTATATTAGCAAATAATTTATGTGTTAAAAACATTCTATACTCATCATTGTTAGTACTTACTTTAAAATCAATAAATTTCTTTTCTTTAAAACAATCAATGAGATTATTACATTCTTCTTCATGAATTGACTTATTTTTAATATTAGTTAATAAAGAAAAATCTAATTTATCATTAGTTATATATTGACCTATTACATATCTCTTTTCTGTCGTAACCATTGTTATTTCATTATTTTCTATTTCTATAAATTCTATTTTAGTTTTACCATTTTTAATACATTCGTTTATTTCATTAGGATATAATTCTATTAAATCATTTTCGTTTAATTGAAATAATTCAACTAATCCTTTAGTTTCACAATAACATTTACATCCTCCTAATGATAAATTTGAAGAATAAATTTTACCTGAAGCATCATAAAATACAGTATTAAATAAATTCTTCACCATTTTATTGAAAAAATCCAGCTTATTTAAAAAACTGGATTTTTCTTTTTTATTATCTAACGTTATAATATAATTATACATTTTAAACCACCTTATCTAATTTTCTTCTATAAATATTAGGTTCTGGTACTAAATCTTTTCTGTCTAAATCAAATTCTAATGCAAATTTTTCTAATACTTCTGTTGTATTAGGTAAATTAAACCATCTGACACCAGTCATTATAGAATTATCGCATAAAATGTTTTCCATAAAATCTTTTCCTGAATCGTATTTATCTTTTTTATCTTCTTTTTTATTTGAAGGTCTATCACCCATTTCAAATGCTGTGTATCTATCATAAACTTTTTCAGTTAATATTATTTTACCAACTAAAGTATGTGGTCCTATATTGTGTAGTATTTTTATACTAGGATATAGACTAGAATAATCAAAGTCTACTACATATTTTCTAAGATATTTATTATATATGCCCATTATGGGCAATCCATTTTTACTACTAATCAATCGAGGATCTCCTACTAATGCACCTGTAAATTTGTCATCTTCTTCGTCATCATCCTCTTTATCAGTTCATGCTTTATTATAATCAACATTTAAATTATTTCCTATTATATATCCTTGTTTATAAAAATCAACATAAGCTAAATTTCTTAATATTCTTGTTTCACTAAAACATTGTCTATATGGTGTAAAGTTTTCTACTGATGTTATATATAATGTTTCTAAGTCTGAAGTTCTTCTCTCTATACCAAACTGTAACAATGAATCTTTTAAGTTGTATATATAGAATTTTTTATAATTAACATAAGGTAACGTTTTGATATCAGCTTCTTCACTGTAATCTATTTTTGCTTCACCTATTTCCTTTTGACCAACTATATTTAAACTTAAAGAACCTAATTCTGATTGACCTTTACGTACTTGACCATATAATATCATTTGGTCTACCCATACTGTATAATCTGATATAGTAAACCAATCTTTCTTTTGTTTAATTGCAAAATGAAGTTTATCTTCATAATAATAACAATTTTTTACAGGAAAATCAGGATGACACATAATACTTGCTGGATCATATCCTAATACTTTTATTCTATCCATTAAATAGTTTGCATCGAATTTCATATTCCAAAACATTATAAAATCTCTTTTTAACGTATGAATTAAATTGAAATAATCTCGTATCATTTTAATTTCATCTTCTTCATCATACATTAATATTTTGTATTCCCATTTTCCATAAAATTCATTAAATAATTCATCACATTCTTTTTTAACATCTTCAATATTTTTTTCAAATTCATCTATTTGAGGATTATTTTTATTTCTTAATAAAAAACTAAAACATGTTCTTGTTTCTTCATCTATTAAAGCTATCGCATTTATTGGAGCAATCCCTCCATTTACGAAACCTTCTATTCCTATACCATCAACTTCTATATCGGAATATAATTTAGTTATTTTCTTTATTTTATCATTATTATATTCTAATCCCCATTGTATTCTATAATATGCTTCAGGTTCATAATCTGAAGCCATTACATATTTATATTTATGAAGATTTTTCATTGCATTTCTATTTTTAGTTAATAAACAGTTTCTAAGATATTCTGTATAAGCACCACCTGCTATATTTGCTATATCAAATAAAACTCTAGTAGTTGTAGTTTTAACAACATCGACATGACTTTTTTCTATAACAAATTTTCCATAATCATATGTTCTATATTCAGGTTTAGTCATATATATTTCCATTGGTGGATTCTTTATATGTTCTAAATATTTCTTTCCAGTTGAAAGATCTTTATATATTATGTCTATACTATCCTCTTCATTTTTATTTCTCTTTTTATTATATATCATATTGACTAACATTAAATCTTCTGTCTTTGTAAATTTTTGTTTTAAAAATTTCATATTAACCTCCTTATTTTTTATCTATAAATTAATGTTATCCTTAAATTTAAATTCAATATTTTGAGATTTTTCTTTGTAGTAATTATTATCATAAACTATATTTATATATTCATTATTGTCAACTAATTTTCCTAAATCATATTCAAAACTTCTAATAGCATTAACCATATTTTTATATTTTAACATAAAACATATAGCAATTTTTGCATCAAGTTCTTTATATTCTTTATTTTTCCATAAATATGTTTCACCTAAATATACAAATCCATCTTCTGCTATTCCTAATTCTAAATAATTACCATCATTTTTTGGTGATTTAAATAATAATGCGAATTGATTAAAACACTCATCAGTTTTATGTCTTTTATAATTTATATCTATTATGCATTTTCCTTCATTATATTTAATCAATTCTTCTAAATTATACATACAGTCGTATTTTTTACTTAATAGCATATCATACATATTCATTTTATATACCTCCAAAAAATTATTTCTATAACAAATTGTTAAAAAAAATATAAAAAAATATAATGTGTAAAATGCACATTATATTTTATAAATATTATCTATCGGCGTAATAAATTCATATTAAACCTGTTTATAATACATTGTTATAAAGACTGATTCTAATAAATCATTCCCCTTTTTCATTCTCAATATATGTCATCATAATAGAAGTTATTTTCCTATTTACCAAATATTTAATTCATTTGCTATGTCTTTCATAGTTTCAACATACCCAAACCATGCAAGGTTGTTTGCATTAATTTTAAAAGATATTCCCCATTCTGTATTAAGTTCATCAAGCATTGCTAAAATTTCATCTTGATATTTAGTGAAAAATTCTTTAGCATCACTATAGTGAATTATACTTATTACACAATCACTTGAACAACCGTAATTTAGAACAGTATGGATATACTTTGATATTTCAGCATTACTTTCATTGGATTTTAGAATATCCTCGATTACAAATAGTTCAATTCCTTCTGAATTGGATTTCATTTTATTTAATTTTTCTTTTAGCATTTTTTTATTCCTCCTTTAATTAAAAAATAAGTAAGGATAAGGCATAACCTTATCCCATCCAAATACTTATTATTATAAAACTGATTTTAGTGAATCAGTTCCCTTTCCCCTCCTATTATAAAATAGGTGGTACTCAGTTCCCATAAGTTAATTATAAAATTAACAAACAGTCTTCGGACGAGGGAGGGTTAAGAATTTGCTCATGTCCTAGAGACATTACCTATCCTCTAGCCACACTACACTCCATACCCAGAGACATTACCTATCCTCTGACCTATGTGTGGTCACTACGAATTCACTGTTACCCAGAGACATTACCTATCCTCTGACCTAACACCTTTCATTACACCCTAGAGACATTACCTATCCTCTAGCGATGTATCCTACTGGCAACCTAGAGACATTACCTATCCTCTAGCCTTGCCGTCCTACATAATAAATTGTTAACAAAAATATAAAAAAGTATATGACAAGATATTCTTGTCATATACTTTTTTCATTAATTACCTATTTATCTGCATAATAAATTCCAATCAAACCTGCTTCTAGTACATCATTATATGGTACATTATCAACATAATTTTTTATATTAAAGTTTTTAGATCTATTCAATACTATCATCATTGCTTTTCCAAATGATATATTTTTATTTTTACATATTTTAGCAAAATGCTTATTTATTTTTTTGTTAACATTTTTATCTTTGTGTAATGTTATTATACCTTGAATAGCATTTAAATCTAAAACTATATGTCTAAATATGTCTATAAGTTTTAATTCTTCTCGAGTTTTTAAATCAAATATAACATTTCCTAACAATATACATATTTCATATAATTCCTTTTCATTAAAGGTGTTATTTTGTAATTCATCTTTATATAAATCAACACTTAAACTATTTAAACTATATTGATTTAATATATAATGATATATAAAATCTTCTGGTAAAAATTCTGCTGTTAATTCATTAATTACACGTCTTAATCGTGAAACCAAATATAATAAACTATTATATTCATATGTCATTAATTCATCATAAAATTCTTTTATATTAAAATCAATATCGTCTATTAATTTTACAGGACAAAAATATATATCATCTTCCAATACAATATCTTTATTTAATAATTCTATAGAATATTCTTTATCACCATTTTTTCTACTGTATTCTTTTATTTTACCTGTTGCGTGTATTAAACAGGAATTTGTTGTGTTTCTTTTAATAAATTCTTCTAAACTTTCATTTAAAAATAATTGTGTGTGATCTGCTAAATATTCTTTTCCTCTATGGAGATTAATTATAGTAATACAATTAGAAAATCTAGCATATTCACCAACAATTATTGCTGTAAATTTAATTATAGAATCATTTTCTCTATTAAATAATCCAGGTCTTTGTATTTTTTTCTTATTATTATCTATGTTTTGTTTATAAATATAATACATCTTATTTATAATATTTTTATTTTTACTTTTATCTACTGTTTTATTTTTATTCATTGTTGTTTTACTTTTATCCACATTTTTACTTTTATCTACTGTTTTATTTTTACTAATTGTAGTTTTACTTTTATCTGTATTTTTATTACCTTTTATTTGATTATTACTGATATCTCTTATGTTTTGTTTTTCATTATTAGTCTTTAACATGTTTTTATTGTCGTTATTGTTTGAATTATTATCTTTCATCATATATTCCTCCTTTAAATTATATAAATAAAAAATAGAATAAGATTTTTAATCTTATTCTATTTATGTAACTAGTTAATAGAACTAGACTCTTTCCTTCCCCATAAGGGTTGTACTTAAGATTTTACTGATATAAAACCAGCCCCTTTCCTTCTCATATATGTCACCACATATGAGTCGTACTCAAGTATAAAGATAGACCCTCACGAGTCAATCCCCGTTCCTTTTCATCTCTATATATAGAGATGCGTTGTACTAGGTATAGAACTGATTCTAATGAATCAGTCCCCGTTCCTTATATCTATATAAAATATAGATACG
>OLNQ01003090.1_pt1 | contig 13842 bp, 10 predicted proteins | sample 1672821 | NCBI WGS metagenome assembly OLNQ01 (sample SAMEA3136727, study PRJEB25190) | human gut metagenome | biome: human gut; feature: human-associated habitat; material: faeces | place: Austria | collected 2013 | reverse complement strand
GCTTTGCTTACTTACGACTGAGGATAGATAGCTGCGGACTAACTTAGCTTACTCCCGTACTTTCTCTGTTCGCGAGAGGTATATCGTTCCAGTCAGCAGCAATTTTCCCGTGCCCGTAGGGCACAACGCAAATTTCGCATGGAACCAGGACGAAGTGCCGCAAAACTCGCGCGAAGCTAAAAAATTCTTCAATATAAGTTAATTTTAGCGCTCAAACAATTGCGACACTTCTATGGTTCCAAATGCTCATTTGCTAAAATTGCTATTCCTTGCACGATATACATCTCGCTCAATTTACTTGCCTTCTTATCAATCAGCGTTGTTCTGCAGATTTGCTTTGACAAAAAAAGATTGATACAACTATCTATACTCAAAAAAACGTCCCATAAACTTCAAAGCGCCCCAATTCATATTTCTATGAATCAGGGCGCTTTTTATATCCTAATGGATGAAGCTCTGACTAAATCTTTATTTTAAATATTTTTGGATTAACTCCATATCAGGTGTTGTGTAATAAGTATTCTGGTTTGTAAAAATAACAAAGCCGGGCTTACTGCCTGCAGGCTTTTTTACATAGCGTCTTTGTACGCAGTCAACAGGAACATTGCTGCCGTCGCGCGCTTTACTGAAATATGCTGCAAGCTGCACAGCAAGGCTAATATCCTCCTGACGTGCTTCCGGCAGCGACGTTTTCAAAATAACGTGCGAGCCGGGGATATCCTTGGTATGGAACCATAAATCCTTCGGATTGCCCAAGGTAAAGGTAACATAATCGTTCTGCTTATTATTCTTACCGATATATAAATCTGCTTCAGGATTTAAACGGATATGCAGAGGCTGAGATTTTTGCAGTCCAGCATTTTTCTTCTTTTTATTCGTGTCCTTAAGCAAACCGCTGCTTAGCATTTCCTGATTGATTTCCTCAATTTCTTCCTTCGTTGTAGCGGTAAGCAGCGAAGCGTCCAGACTTTCTAGATAAGCAAGCATTTCTTCCGTAGATTTCTGCTGGATACGCACTTCGGTTTGAGCGCGTTTGTATTTATTATAGCGCTTGTAATAAGCCTGTGCGTTTTCCGTAGGCGAAAGGATGGGAGAAAGGCTGACCGTAACCGGTTCGCCGTCATAAATATTTATCAGCTCGACGCTTGTCTGGCCTTTTTTTATCTGATAGATATTGGCCATGATAGTATCTGCCAGCATACGCTGTTCCTCTGCATTGGCAGCATTAGCTAAATCTTCTTGCAGAGCCTGCAGCTTTTTCTTAAGTTTGGCGGTTTCGCTGTTCACCAGCTTTTGCAGCTGTTCATGGCGCGGCAACTGGATAGGCTTCAGGCTGACAGCAAAATTCAGCGCACTGTTGATATCGGTAAATTCTTTAACCTGCATGCCTTCCTGCACATTCTGCGGAGGCAATACCAGCAAGGTTTTTACCTGATTAGTACGGCTGATGAGCGCATAGACAGGATGCTTGGCGGCCTGCAACTGCATATCTGCCTGCAGCTTGCCGATAACCTGCGCCAGTGACTGACAGGCGCAGGTTTCCAGACGTACTTCCTGCGGCAGGATATCTGCAGCGGCTAAAAGCTCTAGCGTCGTCATTTTGCCGACACCGGTGGTAGCACTGATAAAGGCCTTGGCGAAGTTGGCTGCAGGCAGACTGTTGGCAGTCTGCACAATTTTTGCCGGGTCATCAGTCAAAAGGTTAAAGCCTTCCTGTGGCGGAGGCGCAATATAGGCTTTTCCCGGCAGGATAGTGCGATAGCTGCTCTGTGCTGCGCTTACATGCTTCAGAGAGTCGATAATAACATCATCCTGCGTAAGAATGATATTGCTGTTTTTACCGGTAAGCTCAAAAATCAGCTTTTTGGTAATAATTTTACTGGAAGCGCCTAAAAGATCTATTTCCAGCGTAATAATGCGGTCCAGGCCGCTTTGGCTGATTTTTGTGATGCGTCCTTCCTCCAGATGCTTGCGCAAAAGCATACAGAAGGTGGGTGGAGTTTCGGGGTTTTCCGGCAGCTGCTGCGGCAGATAAAGCACACAGCTGCCGTTGTGCATATCCGCCAGCAGGCTGCTTGTATCGCGTGTTCTGCGGACGAGCAGCAGAAGTGACTGCGGATTAGGCATATATACCTTATATATCTTGCTGCCCAGCAGTTCTTCGTTTAATGTATCTGTAAGCAGCTTTAAAGTTAAGCCTTCAATGTTCATAGGGACTCCTTTCGGTGCAGGCTCGGCAAAGTTTTGTGAACCTGCGGGAAGACAATGCTAATTTATTATTTATCATATTATACTCCATTACCTGCAACAAGTATAGCAAAACAAAAATGGGCCATTTCTTTATCTAAGTGACGAAAAACGAAGAAAAATGCTGAAATCATTAGAGAAATATGGTATAATAGATTTTCAAGATAAGATTGAAGCAAAAAATACTTATCTTTTAAGCTGAAAAAATCACCTTTACTGGTGAAGATGGAGGAGGAAGCCTGTGTTAAAAAGTATGACCGGTTTCGGCCGTGGTTCCTATGAGGATGCAGATTTTTCTGTTAACATTGAAATGAAAACCGTGAACCACCGGTATAACGAGGTTGCTATCCGTTTACCGCGATTTTTGAATCCTTTGGAGGATAAAATCCGCAAAACTATTTTAAAAACCGTTAGCCGTGGACGTATTGATGTGTTTATTACTGCTGATTATAATGTCAGCGGCAACTGCACTCTGAAGGTTGATAAAAACCTTGCTGCTGCCTATCATAAGGCATTGCAGGAGGTAGGCGTTGCTATCGGAGCCGACGCTGCAGGTATTAACGCTGCTGCAGAAATTCTCTATTTATCAAAATGCCCTGACGTGATTAACGTTAAGGAAGGCTTTTTTGATGTAGAAAGTGTTTGGCCTAAGGTTGAACAGGCTGTTGAGCAGGCTGTTGCTAATCTGGTAGCTATGCGTGAAACAGAGGGCGGCAATATCTACGGTGATTTTATTTACCGTGCAGATCTGATTGCCGAAAAGCTGGCACAGATTGAGGAGCGTTCTCCCTTAGTTGTGGAAGAATATCAGGCTAAGCTGCAGGAGCGTCTGACCAATCTGCTGGCTGACAATAATATCAAGGTTGAGCCGGAGCGCTTGCTGCAGGAAGTTGCAATTTTTGCTGACCGCACCAGCATTACGGAAGAAATTGTCCGCTTGAAGAGCCATATCAAGCAATTCAAGACTATCATCGCTTCCGACCAGCCGGTAGGACGCAAGCTCGACTTCCTTATCCAGGAATTCAACCGTGAAGCAAATACTATTGCTTCCAAAGCCAACGATTATACTATGGCGCAGATAGTCGTAGAAATTAAGGCGGAAATAGAAAAAATCCGTGAGCAGATTCAGAACATCGAATAAAACTGGAGGAAGTTATGGATATAAAGCTAGTTAATATCGGCTTTGGCAACATTGTTGCAGCCAACCGCATTATTTCTATTATCAGTCCGGAATCGGCACCGATTAAACGTATTATCCAGGAAGCCCGTGACAAGGGCATGCTGGTTGATGCAACCTACGGACGTCGTACTCGTGCTGTAGTTGTTGTGGACAGCGGTCATATCATCCTGTCTGCGGTACAGCCGGAAACTGTAGCCAACCGTCTGGTGGCACAAACTGCTGATTCTGAAGAAGAGGAGTAATTGGATCATGAGCAACGATATTGATAATGTTACTCCCAAGGGAGTACTTCTTGTAGTATCCGGTCCGTCGGGAGCAGGCAAAGGAACTATTTGCCAGATGCTTAGAGACCAGCTGCCGGATTTAGGTTATTCTATTTCTGTTACTACACGCGCACCGCGCACGGGTGAGGTTGACGGAGAAAGCTATTTCTTCAAGACAATTCCCGAGGTTAAGCAGATGATTGAAAAGGGCGAGCTGCTGGAATATGCCGAGGTATACGGCAATTATTACGGCACACCGCGCAAATACGTGGAAGAGCAGCTGGAATCTGGCCGTGACGTACTGCTGGAGATTGATATCCAGGGCGCTTTGCAGATTAAAAAGCGCTTCCCCGAGGGTGTTTTTGTTTTCATCGTACCGCCTTCCTTGGATGAGCTTTCCGCACGTATTTATAAGCGTGGTACCGACAGCGAGGATGTTATCAAACGCCGTATGGCTTCCGCAGCCAGCGAGCTGACCTACGCAGCGGAATATGATTATATCATCATTAATGATATTGCGGAAAAGGCAGCGCAAAAGGTACTTACAATTATGGAGGCTGAGCGTTACCGCGTAGCCAGAACATATTTTATTGTTGATAAGATTTGTAAAGCTAAAAAATAAATTTACATTATGCAGCAGTCTGCTGTGTGAACCATGAAATACTTAAAGGAGTGATTCTATAATGTCTATGGTAGATCCGTCTATTGACTATTTGGCAGAAAAAGTAGATAGCAAATACACTTTGGTTATTTTGGCAGCAAAAAGAGCACGTGAGCTTACTGTTCCCGGCGTAAATTCCGCGGAAAAAGAGGTCAGCGCTGCGCTGAAGGAAATTGCTAACGATACTATTACCTACGAGCGTACTAAAAACGTATAACAGCGGGAGGGTAAAACCTTGTTAAAGGGCAAAAAAATTGTTTTGGGAGTAACCGGCGGTATTGCCGTTTATAAGGCTGTAGATCTTGTCAGCCGTCTGCGTAAGCAGGGCTGCGAGGTGCGTGTGGTCATGACCGAGCATGCGCAGCAGTTTGTTACTCCGTTAACCTTCAAGGAAATCAGCGGTAATGCTGTTGCTACCAGCATGTGGAACAGCAACCAGGAATTTAATGTTGAGCATATTGCTTTGGCAAATTGGGCAGACGCTTTCTTAGTTGCGCCTGCTACCGCTAATATTCTGGCTAAAATGACCTATGGCATTGCGGATGATCTGCTGAGCACTACGCTTTTGGCAGCTCAGGCACCGATAGTTGTTTGCCCCGCAATGAATACCGGTATGTATCTTAATGCTGCAACTCAGGAAAACATCGCTAAGCTGCAAAGCCGCGGTATTACTGTAATGCCGCCTGCATCCGGACATCTTGCCTGTGGCACCAGCGGCCCTGGCCGTCTGCCGGAACCGCAGCAGATTGTGGAGTTTATGAGCAGCTTTTTTGCCGGCCGTGAGGGCGACCTGCGTGGCCTGAAGGTACTCGTTACCGCAGCAGGTACACGTGAACCGATTGACCCTGTCCGCTTTGTCGGCAACCGTTCCAGCGGTAAGATGGGCTATGCCGTAGCTCAGATGGCTGCCGAGCGCGGTGCTGAAGTACTGCTTATCAGCGGTCCTTCTGCGCTTGCTGTACCGCCTAATGTGAAGGCTGTGCAGGTTGAATCAACCAATGAAATGCTGGAGGCCTGCCTCGCAGCCTACGATGGCGTAGATATCGTTATCAAGGCAGCAGCAGTTGCCGATTACCGTCCGCGTGATGTGGCAGACCAAAAGATTAAGAAGAAAACAGATGACGCTCTGATTGTGGTTATGGATAAAAATCCGGATATCCTCAAAACCTTGGGGGCCAAGAAAACGCATCAGGTATTGGTTGGCTTTGCTGCAGAAACGCAAAATCTGCTGGCTAATGCCCGCGAAAAGGTAGTTAAGAAGAATCTCGATATGATTGTAGCCAACGATGTTACGGCTGCCGGTGCCGGTTTCAATTCCGATACCAATATCGTTAAGTTCCTCTATGCCAACGGCGATGTATGCGAGCTGGAGCAGATGCCGAAGGTTGATGTGGCGAACCGTATTTTGGACGAGGCTTTGCGTATTCGTAGAGAGCGCGTGTAAGCGAGCGCGTATAAGACCGCATCTGCGTCATGACCGCTCCTCGACGTACTAGAAGTACGCCATCGTCGCAATCATATAGCATCTGCAGACTTCTTCGCGCTCTTTGGAGTAGGGATTGCAGGGTTGCATCTGCGTTATGCCTGTTTCTCAATATAGCAGTAGTACGCTATTATCGTAATTATATAGCATCTGCAGCCTTCTCCGCGCTCTTGGAAGATAGGCTTGCAAGGCTACGTATGCATTATGACTCTATGTATAATAGAATTAAATTCTATTTAGCTTCGGTCGTTACGGAAAAGGCGTTTTCACATATTTTTCGTAAAAAAAGTACTTGTCATTATCTTGATTTTGTTATATAATGGCATCTGTAAACAATTTAACACAACTCATCAAGAGCGATGGAGGGAATGGCCCTGTGAAGTCGCAGCAACCATTGCAGTGTGACAGCTGTAAAACGGTGCTAAGTCCTGCAGTTTATCTGTAAGATGAGAATGCTAAGAGTAATAATTTAAGGCGTTCTCATTACGAGAACGCCTTTTCTTATACCATCTAAACACTCTCAACAACGTTTTTTATTTATGAAAGGAGCTACCAATGAGAAAATTATTTACTTCTGAATCCGTTACCGAAGGTCATCCCGATAAAATAGCAGACCAAATTTCCGATGCTGTGCTTGATGCCATCCTGGATCAAGATCCTAAAGGCCGTGTTGCTTGCGAAACTATCGTTACTACCGGTCAGGTTCACATTTTCGGTGAAATTTCTACCCAATGCTATGTTGATATCGCACACATTGCCCGCGAAACCATCAACAATATCGGCTACAACCGTGCAAAATTCGGTTTTGACGGCAACACCTGCGGTGTGCTGATTTCCATCGACGAGCAGTCCCCTGATATCGCTATGGGCGTTGACAAAGCATTGGAAGCTAAGGAAGGCCAGGCTGCTGAGGAAGAAACCGGTGCCGGCGACCAAGGCATGATGTTCGGTTATGCAACCAACGAAACCGAAAGCTACATGCCGATGCCTGCATATCTGGCTAACAAGCTGGCTCTGCAGCTGACAAAGGTTCGTAAGGAAGGCGTGCTGCCTTACCTGCGTCCGGACGGCAAAACTCAGGTTACCGTTGAATATGATGACGGCAAACCTGTTCGTGTAGATACTATCGTTATTTCTTCCCAACATGCACCGGAAGTTTCCAACGAGCAGATTCGCAAAGATATTATCGAAAAGGTTATTGCACCGATTGTTCCCGCAGAAATGCTGGATGCGGAAACCAAATACTACATCAACCCGACCGGCCGTTTCGTTATCGGCGGTCCGCAGGGTGACGCTGGTCTGACCGGCCGTAAAATTATCGTTGATACCTATGGCGGCATGGCTCGTCATGGCGGCGGTGCTTTCAGCGGCAAGGACCCCTCTAAGGTTGACCGCAGTGCTGCTTATGCTGCACGTCACGTTGCTAAAAATATCGTTGCCGCAGGTTTGGCAGATAAATGCGAAATCCAATTGGCATACGCTATCGGCGTAGCACATCCGGTTTCCGTTCTGGTTGAAACCTTCGGCACCGGCAAAATCAGCGAAGACAAGATTGCTGAGCTGGTTCGCAAAAACTTCTCCCTGAGCCCGACCGGCATTATCCGTGAGCTGGATTTGCTGCGTCCTATCTACAAGCAAACTGCTGCTTATGGTCATTTCGGCCGTACCGATGTAGATCTGCCGTGGGAGCATACTGAAAAGGCTGCTGCACTGCGCGAGCAGGCAGGCCTGTAAGCTTAATTTAAAACTGTCGAAAGCACGCTGTCCGCAGCGTGCTTTTTATATGTCTGCCTGCGGCTTTGCTCTTGCTAACTTCTCTTGATAAGAGGTATAATATTATTATCTATAACTATAATTACTCCGTAATAAACTAAGCTAAAATTAAACTTACCCCATTATAATTTACCCCCAAGGGAATGGTGCAGGGAGGAAAGAAAGTGAATTTACAGAATCGCAAGGTTAAGATAGTACTTGGCCTGTTGCTGGCGGTATGCGTAATTATCGGCTATCGTATTTACAGCAATATTCAGGCTGATAAGGCGCGTGCTGCCAAACTTTCGCAGGTACGCAATGTGGCGGTCGTTACTGCTCACCCCGTAAGGCAGACGATTGTCCCGAGTCTGAGCTTTTCCGGCAGTCTGGACCCGGAATGGCAGGCAGAGGTTGCCGCTAAGGTGGACGGACGCTTGGAAAAGGTTTATGTCCGTGAAGGCGACCATGTTAGCCGCGGGCAGGTACTGGCAATTTTGGAGCAGGCTGATACAGATGCCAATCTGTTAAGTGCCAAGGGAAGTTTTCTTGATGCACAGACAAGCCTGCGTAAGGCGGAAACGGATTTGCAGCGTTATGAAAAGCTATATGCTACGGGTGCGGTTTCGCAGCAAGTGGTAGATGATTACCGCTTTGCGCGCGATAATGCTGCAGCCAAGCTGGAGGCTGCCAGAGGCAGCATGCGGGCGATGGAGTCTAAATCCGAGGGCACGGTGCTGACAGCGCCTGCTGACGGTATTATTGCTAAGCGTTATTATCAGGAGGGCTACTATGCAAAGGCAGGTACGCCTATTTTTGCTGTTGCTGATATCTCTATGCTGAAAACTACGATTCATATTCCCGAAGGCCAGATTGCCGGTGTACATGTCGGCAATGAAGCAAGCATTACTCTGCCCGCTTATCCCGGGAAAAAGCTGATAGGTAAAATTACCCGCATCGCTCCGGTTGCGGATTTGCCGACGCATACCTTTGCGGCAGAGGTGAGTGTGGATAACAGCGAAGGTCTTTTAGCCGGGGTCTATGCCAACGTTACGCTTACCGCTTCACCTAAAGCTGATGTGCTGACTATTCCGGTGCAGGCTATTGTGATGCGTGATGACCAGCAGACGGTGTTTGTTGTTGATGATAAAGGCGTTGTACAGCGTCGTGTGCTGAATGTCGGTTATACGAATGATAAGCTGGCTGAAATAGTGAGCGGACTGGATGAAAAGGATACTATTGTTATCGAAGGACATAACAAGCTGCGTGAAGGCAGCAAGATAGATTTGAAAAAGGCTGGTAAATAACGATGATTGGAACATTTATCAAGCGGCCGGTCTTTACTACCATGTTTATTTTGCTGTTGGTAGTGTTCGGTATCCGCTGCTATCCGGAAATCGGCGTTGATCTGAATCCTGATGTTGATTTGCCTATTGTCAGCGTGCGTGTTACCTATAGCGGTGCTTCGCCGCAGGAAATGGAAACGCTGGTTACTAAGCCGATTGAGAACCGCGTCAGCCAGGTTTCGGGTATCAAGACATTGTCTTCCACTGTGCTTGAAGGCTACAGTGAAACGGTTTTGGAATTTAATATCGGTGTAGACCCGCAGGTGAAGGCCAGTGAGGTGCGTGAAAAGGTTGCCAGCGTGCGCAAGGCGCTGCCGGATGATATTGATGAGCCGGTAACACAGACGGTAGACCTCAACTCCAGCGCTATTGTAGCCTATACCTTTGCTTCGCCTTCGCGCAGCCGTGGTGAAATCCGCCGCATTGTGGAGGATAATATCAAGGATGAGCTGCAGATGGTGGAGGGCGTTTCCGAGGTTACTGTTGTCGGTGCCAGCCAGCGTGCTATCCGCATTGTGCTGAAGCCGGAAAAGCTGGCGGAATATGGTATTGCCTATCAGACAGTGCGCAGTAAGCTGAACGCCAACAACTATAATACTCCCGGCGGTAAGGCGAAAAATGACGCTATGGAAATCACTGTGCGTACCTTGGGCAAGTATAACAATATCAATGATATTAAGCAGGTGGTAGTTGCTAATCATAACGGCCGCCCTGTTTATATCAGTGAAATTGCCGATGTGCTTGATTCCTGGGAGGATGAGGATACCTTTGCCAGCGCTAACGGCGTTCCCTGTGTTATGACCTTTGTGCGCAAGCAGTCCAAAACTAATACTGTTGATGTTACCGATAATGTCAATGCCAAGATGGAGGAGCTGAAGCACAGCAATCTGCCGCCAGATATCATCGTTGATAAGGTGCGTGATCAGTCCAACTATATCCGCGATAATATTGCGGATGTCTGGAATGCGATTCTTTTCGGTGGCTTTTTGGCGCTTTTGATAACGTATCTTTTCCTGCGCAATTTCCGTGCGACAATTATTGGCGGTCTGTGTATTCCTACGTCTATTATCGCCACCTTCTTCATGATGAAGGTTATGGGCTTTACGCTGAATAATATGTCACTGATGGCTTTGAGCCTGGCAGTCGGCATTTTGATTGACGATGCGATTGTAGTAATTGAAAATATTTTCCGCCATATCGAGATGGGGCAGACGCCGTTTGTGGCAGCCAGGGAAGCGACAGAGGAGCTGACGCTGGCAATTTTGGCGACGTCCCTGAGCTTAATGGCTGTATTTGTGCCTATCGGTAATATGGGTGAAACCATCGGCCAGTTCTTCAAGCAGTTCGGTCTGACGGTTGCTTTTGCGGTAGCGTTCTCTACTATCGTAGCCTTTTCGCTTACGCCAATGGTTTCGGCGTATTGGATTAAGGCAGAAACCGAGGAGCAGAGCAGCAAGGAGCGCACGCATTTTGTGCAGAGGGCTCTCGATAAATTTGAAGCAGGCTTCCAGTCCGTTCGTGAAATGTATGACAGCTTAATGGTCTGGGCTTTGGAAAGACCTAAGAAGGTTGTTGCCGTAGGTATCATTTCGCTGTTGCTGAATTTGCTGCTGCTTCCATTTGTGGGCACGGAATTCCAACCTACATATGATTCGGGTGAATTCAGCGTCAATGTTAAAGCGCCTATCGGCACCAGTCTGCAGAAAACTGTAGAGCTGGCCAAGCCGTTGCAGCAGGAGATTTCGCAGCTGCCGGAGGTCAAAATCGTGGCGCTTAATATCGGCAACGGCCGTAATCCTGTTAACCAGGGTTCTCTGGATATCCGCCTGAAGCCAAGCAATGAGCGTGAACGCAGTATGCAGCAGATAATGGATGATTTGCGTGGACGCTTCCAAAATGTTGAAGGCCTGAAGGTTACCGTTGTATCAAACCAGGGCGGTGGCCGTGGTGACAGCCGTCCGGTGCAGATTGGTCTGCGCGGCAGCAATATCAAGGAGCTGAAAAATTACGCTCAGCAGCTGGCAGATATGATACGTCAGACTGAGGGTGCGACCGACGTTGATATATCCGATTCGGAAGAGCAACCGGAAATCGTAGTTAAGCTGGACCACGCCAAGGCCAGTGAATTCGGTCTTGATGCTACGGAGGTCGGCAAGGTTATCGAAATGGCTATTATGGGCAAAAGCACCAGCAACAGCTATACCATCGGTGACAATGACTATGATATTATCCTGCAGCTGGAGCAAAGTCAGCGCACTAATATCAATGATGTTATGAACCTGCGCATTTCTTCTTCCGCAGGTCAGTTTATCCGCTTGGGTGATATTGCAGATGTGCGCTACGGCAGCGGTCCTACACGCATTGAGCGTGAGGATAAACAGCGTCAAATCGTTGTTTATGCCAACACAGTAGGTATTTCGCCCGGTGATTTAATCAGCAAGGTGCGCAACGAATATATTCCCGAGCTGAATTTGCCGCCGGGATATAACTATAAGATGATTGGTCAGGCCGATAATATGGCACGCTCTTTTAAAGAGGTTTATAAGGCCGTTATTTTGGCCATAGTTGTAGTATATATGGTATTGGCAGCGCAGTTCGAAAGCTTTTCGCAGCCGCTGATTATCATGGTATCACTGCCGTTTGCGATTATCGGTGCTATCCTGGGCCTGCTTGTTGCAGGACAGACGGCGAATATGATGAGCATGATTGGCTTTACTATGCTTTTGGGTATTGTTACCAAAAATGCAATTTTGCTGATTGACTATGCCAACCAGGAGCGGGAAAAGGGCATGTCTATCCGTCAAGCAGTGCTTCTGGCCTGCTCACTGCGTCTGCGTCCTATTCTGATGACAACATTGTCTACGATACTCGGTATGCTGCCGATTGCTTTGGGCATCGGCGAGGGTGCGGAGCTGCGTCAGTCTATGGGCGTGGTGCTGATTGGCGGCTTAACAACCTCCACCTTGCTGACGCTGGTGGTTGTTCCGTTGATTTATTTGCTCTTTGAGGATTGGAAGGCGAAAAACTATGTGCAAAGAGGAGAATAGGCGTGAAACAGTTGACACCTAAGGCCTTTGCCGATTACTTGGCAGAGGCTGCAGAAAAAATCCGTCAGGATGGTTTCAGTATTGTTAATGATAAGCCGATTAATTATGGCCAGCAGATTGCAGTACAGTTTTGTGAGGCCAAGGCATCCGTGAATATATATAACGGCAAAAAGGGACTGACGCATGTTTATAACGGCGACAGCGCCTTAAAGAAACGATTAATGCTGCTGCTTGAAGGAGTGCAGAATGCGTCTGATGAGCTTCAGCCTGCAGCCGCAGGAGCAACAGTAAGCAATGGTTTGTGGGCAGGCAGTGATGAATCCGGTAAGGGTGATTTCTTCGGCAGCCTGGTTGTGGCGGCCACAGTAGTGGACAACACAACGGCAGCGAAGCTGCAGGCTGCAGGCGTTAAGGACTGCAAGCTGCTGACGGATAAAAAAATCCTTGAGCTGGAGGATGTTATCAAGTCTACGGTTGTTGATTACAGTGTGCTGGAGCTGAAGCCGAAGATTTATAATCTGCGCTATGAGCAGGTGGCTGCCGCCGGCGGCAAGCTCAACCAGCTTTTAGGCTACGGACATGTGGCGGCGCTCAGTCAGGTGCTGGAGAGGCAAAAGGATTGCCACAGCGCATTGATTGACCAGTTCACCCAGTCTACGGTAAACTTAAAGGCTTTGCAGCAGCGCTTCCCCGGCTGCAGCGTGCGTCAGCAGCCTAAGGCAGAAAGCAATCTGGCGGTTGCCGCTGCCTCGGTGTTGGCCCGCGCCCGCTTCTTGCGGACGATGGACGAGCTGGCGCAGCAGGCCGGCGTAGGCGATCTGCCGAAGGGCGGCGGCGAGCAGGCAACGGCGTGCGCCCGCCGCTTAGCAGAAAAATACGGCAAGGATGCTTTGCGGGACTATGTAAAGCTGCACTTTGCCAATTACAAAAGAGTGTAGAGATTATGAAAAAACTAATTGTTAATGCAGATGATTTCGGTCTGCATCCGTTGATTAACGCAGGCATTATCAAGGGCTATAAGGAGGGCTTTATTACCAGCACCTCACTGATGCCCAGTGCTCCCTGCTGGCAGGAGGCAGTAAAGCTGGCGCAGGAAAATCCTCAGCTCGGTATAGGTGTGCATCTGACGCTTGTCGGCAGCGTGGCGCCGGTGCTACCTGCAGGCAAGGTCAGCAGCCTTTTGGATGAGCAGGGCTTGTTTTTGCCTGATTACGTTGCCTTTGCCAAGCGCTTTTACAGCGGCAGTATTAAGCGCAGTGAGCTGGAAGCGGAGCTGCGCGCGCAAATCGAAAGGGCGCTGGAAGCCAAAATAAACATTACGCATATCGACAGTCATCAGCATACTCATGTGCTGCCGGGAATTAATGCACTTGTATTAAAGCTCTGTAATGAGTATAATATTATAAGGGTACGTATACCTAAAGAGGCCTACACCTTTACCGGAGGTTTTCATACAGGTATCGGCAGAATGATCGGACGCAGCGGGCTCAGCTTTTGTGCTCAGCTGGCGGCGCAGCGCACCGACAGCCTTGGGCTAAAGCATCCGCAGCATTTCTTCGGCATGCTGGCTGGAGGTCATCTGAATGCGGAGCTGGTAGGCAATATCCTGCGTCAGCTTCCCGATGGCGTAAGCGAACTGATGACTCATCCTGGTCTTGATTCTGCTGCCTTGGGCAAAATATTTCCCTGGCAATATCATTGGCAGGAGGAAATGCAGGCGTACCTTGACAGCGGCAATAAAAAGCTGCTGGAGCAGGAGCATGAAAAGCACCCGAAAAATCCCTACATGTTTCCTTCCCCGGTAACCGGCGAAATGTATCACCCGGACGCCATCGTGAAGATCCACCGGAAGATCTGCAAGGACAT
>OLNQ01003088.1_pt1 | contig 13849 bp, 10 predicted proteins | sample 1672821 | NCBI WGS metagenome assembly OLNQ01 (sample SAMEA3136727, study PRJEB25190) | human gut metagenome | biome: human gut; feature: human-associated habitat; material: faeces | place: Austria | collected 2013 | reverse complement strand
AACAAGGCCATTCTGGAGAAGGCTCAGGCGGTAAAGGAGCAGGAGGTCAACCTGAAGGTGGCGAAGCTGAAGCTGGACAAGAAGCTGGCGGAGCTGGGCGACGGCAACGTGTACGCGGAGTTCGACGGCACGGTGAAGGCCGTGCGGGACCCGGACGAGGCCTATAACAACAGCGAGGCCGTGGTGGAGCTGTCCGGCGGCGGCGGATATTACGTCACCGGCACCCTCAGCGAGATGGATCTGGGCAGCGTGCAGGTGGGCGACAGCGTATCCATCAGCAGCTGGATGACCGGAGCGGCCTGCGAGGGCACCATCGTGTCCATCGACGACTATCCCACCAGCAACGGCAACAACTGGGGCGACGGCAACAGTAACGTGTCCTACTACCCCTTCAAGGTGTTTGTCACCGAGGACGCGAATTTGCAGCCCAATGACTATGTGGATATACAGTACCAGAAGGACACCAGCGCGGAAGAAAGCGGCAGCTCACTGTATTTGCAGAGCATGTTCATCCGGACCGACAACGGCAAGAGCTATGTGATGGCCCGGGGCGAGGACGGCAGACTGGAGCAGCGGTGGGTGCAGACCGGCCGGGATCTGTGGGGCAGCTACACCCAGATACGGGGCGGGCTGACCATCGACGACTACGTGGCGTTCCCCTATGGGCGCGACGTGGTGGAGGGTGCCCACACCCAGGAGGCCACGACCGACCAGCTGTACAACTACGGCATATAAAGGAGGCGGGATAACCATATGTTGGAAAATATAAATCTCGCCTTTCAGGGCGTGTGGAGCCACAAGCTGCGGTCGTTTCTGACCATGCTGGGCATTATTATCGGTATCGCCGCGATCATCACCATCGTGTCCACCATTCAGGGCACCAACGAGCAGATCAAGCAGAACCTGATCGGCGCGGGCAACAACGTGGTGCGGGTGACCATCGGCGCCACGGACAGCCAAAACTATTTCGACCTGAACTACTCGGCGCTGCCGGAGGGTATCGACCCAGTGACCCGGGAGATGCGGGATGAGATGGAGAAGCTGGGCAGCGTGTCGCTGGTGAGTATGTACTACTCCCGGGATTGGTGCGACAACGTATACGTGGGCAATACGGCGTTCAGCGGTTCGCTGTACGGCGTGGACGACCACTATCTGACGGCCGTGGACTACGCGGTGAACTACGGACGGTCCTTCACGGCGGCGGACTATGAGAACCGGCGGAATGTGGCGCTGATCGACGCGAAGTCGGCAAAGTCGCTGTTCCAGGGCGAGAACCCCATCGGCGGCACCATCGAGATCAACGGGATGCCGTTCACCGTGGTGGGTGTGGTGTCCTCCCGGTCCAGCAGCGGACCGGTGATCAACAACTTTAAGGATTATCAGATGTACGCCGGCAGCACAGCGGGGACCATTTTCATCCCGGACGTGTGCTGGTCGGTGCCGTACCGGTATGATGAACCCCAGTACGCGGCGGTGCGGGCCACCAGCACCAACGACATGACCGCCGCCGGCGACAATGTGGCCAAGTATCTGAACGAGAACGCCATCCGGACCACGAAGTACAAGTACGAGTCCAAGGACCTTCTGCAGCAGGCCAGCGATCTGCAGAGCCTGTCGGAGAGCACCAACAAGCAGCTGATCTGGATCGCGGCTATCTCGCTGGTAGTGGGCGGCATCGGCGTGATGAACATCATGCTGGTGTCCGTCACCGAGCGCACCCGCGAGATCGGATTGAAGATCGCCATCGGCGCGCAGCAGAGCCGCATCCTCTGGCAATTCCTGACGGAGGCGGCGGTGCTGACCAGCATGGGCGGCATACTGGGCGTGGCTACGGGCATCGGCCTGGCGGAGATGATGTCCCACATCATGGGGACACCGGTGGCCATCAGCGTACCGGCGTGCATCATCGCCGTGGCCTTCTCCATGGTCATCGGCGTGGTGTTCGGCCTGGTGCCGGCCATGAAGGCATCGAAGCTGAACCCCATCGAAGCCCTGCGGAGAGAATGATACGCAGAAAGAAAAGACCGGCTTTCGCCGGTCTTTTTCTCTGTCTGCTCCCGGCGAAGACACAGCGAAAGCAGAAAACAGCCCCCGGCAGGGGGCTGTTTCTTTATTTACTGCGGCAGCTCGCCGGGGGCGACCAGGATGATCTTGTCGGCCCGGTCATAGTCGCTGTACGCCTCCTTGGTGCTGCGGAGGAGCGTACCGTCGCCGGCGTAGACGTTGCGGTAGGTCTGGACGGCGTAGCCGTTGTGGCCGTACTGCTCCACCTCGGTGGTGCCGGGGGCCACGGACTCGGACTCCTGATAGACCGTCTTGCGCTCGGAGTAGGAGAGGAACTGGTTGGTCATCTCCACATAGTGGTCGTCGGTCTTGGTGCCCAGCAGGGTGATGGTCAGCTGGTTCGTCTCGTCGTTGTAGCTGGTGGTGATCTTGATGGGGTAGTTGGTGCTGTTGCGGAAGGCAAAGTCCGGGCCGCCCCAGCTGACCGTGGCATCACAGCCCGTGACGGGCATATAGCCGGGGTCGAACATATGGGCGTAGCGCAGGACGATCTGCAGGTCCTCCATGAGGGCGGAATAGTACAGCGTGGAGGATACCTGGCAGATACCGCCGCCGATGGAGGTAACGGTCTTGCCGCCGGAGTAGGCGGCGGCGGGCTGGAAGCCCCGGGCCTCGGTGCGCTGGCCCACAGTGGCGTTGTACCAGAACTCCTCGCCGGGGTTATAGATGCGGCCGTTGATGGCGGCGGAGGCCAGCTTGATGTTCTGGCGGCGGCCCCAGGGGCCGGCGCAGGTGGTGGTGCAGGTGCCGATCACATCCCGGAACATGGCCTGCTCCAGCTCCTCGGTGGCGGCGGGCGGGAACTGCACCTGGGCGTCAGCCAGGAATTCCTCGCCCGGCTGGGCGGCGTCCAGTTGCTTTTGCACCGTCTCCACATCGAACTGTACGCCCACGCGGGACTGGGTGGGCTTGCCGGTGGATTTGTCGCAGATGGCGGCGGCCATGGTGCCGGCGATCTCGTCGTGGAGCGCCTGCACGTCCATGGGCGCGGCGGTGTGGGCCGCGAACACACATTCCACGGACCGGGCTGCCGCGGACAGGTCGCGGCTCTCGAAGCGCTGCGCCAACTCGGCGCGCAGCGCCGCCGCGTCCAGCTTCTCGCCGTCCTGCGGCTTGGTGATGTACAGGCCCTCACCCTCCGCCAGCCGGTAGCCGCCGTCCGTTACGGTGCAGCCCACGGTGTCGGACAGCTGTTCACAGGCGGCGGTAAGCTTCGCCTCGTCCACGTCCAGCTGGGGCGTGACATCCACGGCCCTGAACCAGCTCTCGATAAAGCGCCAGCCGCCGCGGAGGAACGCGGTCACATCGCTGCCCCAGCCCCGGTCCTGCACGTCGCAGCCGGCAGCCTTGGAGACATAGACGGGCAGAACGGCGACGCCCAGGTCGGAAAGGGTGGTGCTGCCGATCTCCTGCCCGTCACGGGTCAGGCGGATGGTCATGCCGTTCAGCAGGGCACTCCCCTGCTCCGTCCAGCGCTGCTCGGCCTCCTGCGCCGACAGGCCGGACATATCCATGCCCAGCACGGAGGTGTTGGGAAACGCCGTGTGGGAATACAGCGCGTTGGCGGCCACACAGCAGCCCGCGTAGGCCAGCACCAGCACCGCTGCGGCGATGCCGATGATCAGTCCGGCTCTTTTGCCGGGGGTCTTGGGAGGTTTTTCTTCCGGGGCCGCGCGCTTGCCGGCCGTCTCCGGCGCGGGATCGGCGGTAACAGAGGACATATTCAACTCGTCGCTCATGGTGTCCCCTCCTTTGTATCATCAGGTTTGGGCAATACCGGCAAAATGCCGTGCCGTTACTGCATTGTATCACGGTTTGTCAAGGAATGGGTTACAAAAGCGTTACGACACATCTTTCTGCGGCTTTGCGCGGGGAATGGTGACGGTGAGGCAGATGGCGTCCTCCGTGTCCCGGCGGGCGACCTTGGCACCGACGCCGGCGGTCTGCATGAGCCGGACGCCCCGGTCCACGCTGTTGAGGAACAGCCGGACGTCCTTTAGGATATAGGTGCTGCGGCGGCGGATCGGCGTGGTCTGGTTCTGTGTGACCAGACGGTCTATGTAACCTTCGGCATCGGCGACGTTCAGCTGGTTTTTGCCGATATGCTCGACGGCGGCAAGGCGCTGCTCCGGGTCCTCCAGACGCAGGAGGGCACGGGCGTGGCGCTCGGTCAGGCCGTAGCGGTGCAGAGCCTCTGCCACCGGCTCCTCCAACCGGAGCAGACGCAGCTTGTTGGCCACGGCGGACTGGCTGCGGCCCAGCTTTTCCGCCGCCTGCTGCTGGCTGAGCCCGTAGCGGCGGAGCAGGCGGGCGATGGCGGCCGCCTCCTCCATGTAGTCCAGGTCGCGGCGCTGGAGGTTCTCGATCAGGGCCAGCAGGGCGGCGTCCTCCTCATCCACCCGGGCCAGCAGACAGGGCACCTGCCGCAGCCCGGCGATCCGCGCCGCCCGCCAGCGGCGCTCGCCGGCCACCAGCTCGTAGACTGCGCCCTGCTGCCGGACGGTGAGCGGCTGCAGAATGCCGTAGGCGGCGATGCTGGCCGCCAGCTCCTGCAAACTCTCCGAGTCGAACCGGCGGCGGGGCTGCTGGGGATTGGGACGGATATCGTTGATGGGTATGTATCGCACACGGGCAGAGAGGAAATCGGTCTTCTGGTCTTTTTTCATGGCAGTCGCCTCCTTTTTTCGCCTATTGTACGGCGGGAGGCCTGTCGAAAGCGGGCGAAGACCGTCGGGAAATAAAAAAATGCACCCGCCCCTGTCGGGACGGGTGCGGCGGTCACTGCTTTGTGCGGATATCCTCGCCGAAGAAGGGCAGGATCTGGTAGGCACCCTCGATACGGGAGAGGATGGGCGCGCCGTAGCGATGGCCCAGCTCCTCCGGGGCCAGGTTGGTGCTGATAATGGTGGACCTGCCGGAGAGCATACGGCCGTTGACGATCTGATAGAGGGCGCTCTGGACAAAGGCGGTGGTCATCTCGGTGCCCAGGTCATCCAGGATCAGCAGGTCGCAGCTCTCGCAGCGGCGGACGTCGGCATCGCTGACCTCGTCGGGGCGGAACTTGGCGTCCTCATAGCGGGAGAAAACGCTGATAGCGGTGTCGTAGACCACGGAGAAGCCGGCGTCGCTGACCTCCCGGGCGATGCAGGCGGAGAGGAACGTCTTGCCCAGGCCGGTGCCGCCGGAGAGCAGCAGGCTGCCGCTGCCCCGGGAGAACTGGCGGGCAAAGTCCCGGCAGACGTCGAAGTTGCGCTCCATGTTGGCCCGGGGCGAAACGCCGTAGCTGTCCCACACGGCGCTGTCGTACAGGTCAAAGCGGAAGGTGTCGAACCGGGCCTCGCCCAGCGGCAGGAGCCGGGAGAGCTCCGCCAACTGCTCGCGGGCATAGTACTGCTTCAGGCAGGCGCAGACGCCGGACCGGGTATAGCCGGTGTCTCCGCAGAGGGAGCAGGCAGGCTTGTCCTCCAGATAGTCGGCGGGATAGCCCATGTCCTCCAACAGGGCGGCGCGCTCGCGCTGCAGGGAGAGATTTTCGTCCCGCAGGACCCGCAGGGCGGGCAGCGGGTCCTCGCCCTTTTTGGCGGCGGCGGCCACGATGCGGCTCATGGTGGTGCGGAGGGTGCGGTCGATGTCCCGCAGGCGGGGCTGGCGGGCAAAGACCTCCCGGCGGCGCTGGTCCAGCTCGGCCTCCCGGCGCTGGCGGGCCTGGTCAAAGCGGGCAATGGCCCGCTGCATGATGATACCGTCGTATGACATACTCTCACCTCTTGATATAGCGGCGCATCCAGGCGTCCTTGTCCCCGGCGGGGGCGGCGGACTTACCGGCGGCAGCGGGCCGCTTGCCGGCCGCCTCGCCCTCCTCCACCTGGCGGGGCGTATGCCAGCCGGCGTCGTGCCAGCGGCGCAGGATGCCGTTAAGATAGCGCCAGTTCAGGTCCTTCTTGTAGAACACCGTGCGCTCATAGGCCAGAGCCACCGTCTCCGGTGGGAAGCCCATGTCCATCCACTGGTCGATGTAGCGGCGTTCGGCCTCCACCGGCGGCCTGTTAAGAATTCGTAAATTCGACAAATAGGAAGTGTACTTCCTGTTGCGCTCTGCCCATTTTTTCAGGTATACTGCAGCAGAATTCTGGTCAAATATGCCAAGCTGTGCCCAGCGATAGCCCTCTTTTTCCACTTGGCGCATGGTTGGTCGTCTGCCCTCGCCCCACTGGCTGCGGGCCCGTTCGACACAGTGGCACACCAGGAGATAGATCACGTCGGCGGGCATACCCAGGTCATCGTAAAGACCGGCCAATATCTGCAAGTCGGCGGTGCGGAGTTTCTTGCCCAGCTGCTGCTCCGTCTGTGGCACCAGCAGGCGGAAGCCCTCGTTGTCCGTCAGCAGTCCGGCGATGTCCTGGGCGGTGTAGACCGGGCGTTCGTCCGCCGGATCGGGCGGTGCCTGGCGGGCCGGTCGAGGCAGCAGGTCCAGGTCCTGAAGGACCTTCTCCGCCGCGTCGATCCGCAGGCGGCTGATGGGCAGGACCTTTTCCAGCTCCTCCGGCGTGACGCCCCGGCCGAAGCGGCGCAGGGCCAGATACAGCAGGGCGGCGTCGCCCTGACCGCTTTGCAGCAGCTTGTCGGCCGCGTCGGCGGGCAGCGTCAGCTGCTCCTGCCTGTTCCGAAGTATATAGCCGTCCATGGCGATGACCTCCCCTCTCATTCGTGCTCTCCATTCTACACGAAAAAGGGGTCGGCGTAAAGCGGGGCGGGACAACTTTTTACAAATTTCCGCTTTTCGCCAAAATAGACTTTTCTCCGGCGGGTTTTGTGGTATAATGCTATTCGTATAAGTATATATACCCAACGAAATGAATTAAGGAGGGTTTTGGCATGGCGAACCGGGTAACGATGTCTATCTGCGGCACGGAGTATATCCTCGTAGCGGAGGAGGACGCCGCCTACATGGAGAAGATCGGCAACATGGTAGATGCGGAGATGCAGAAGCTGATGGACAGCGCCCACATGAGCCGTGACGCGGCGGCGGTGCTGGCGGCGGTCAATCTGGCGGACCAGCTCACCAAGGCGCAGGAGGGCGCGGAAAATCTGCGCCGGCAGGTGAAGACCTATCTGGACGAGGCCAGCCGCGCTAAGAACGAGGCGGCGGAGCTGCGCCGGAAGCTGCAGAACGCCCAGAACCAGAATAACCGCCGGTGATGATGGAGCTTTTGGCCCCCGCGGGGGGATATGAGGCACTGACCGCCGCGGTGCAGAACGGCGCGGACGCGGTGTATATGGGCTTCGGTGCGTTCAACGCGCGGCGGAGCGCGAAAAACTTTACCGACGAGGAATTCGCGTCGGCGGTGCGGTATTGCCATCTGCGGGGCGTGCGGGTGTTCCTGACCCTGAACACCCTGCTGACCGACCGGGAGCTGCCCGGGGCGGCCGCGGCGCTGCGGAAGGCCAGCGCCATGGGCGTGGACGCGGTGCTGGTGCAGGACTGGGGCCTGCTGACCCTGGCAAAGGAGATCGTGCCGGACCTGCCTCTTCACGCCAGCACGCAGATGAGCCTGTTCACGCTGGGCGGTGCCAATGCGGCCGCGGCGTTGGGCATGGAGCGCGTGGTGCTGGCCCGGGAGCTGGCCCGGGACGAGGTACGGGAGATCTGCGCCGGCTGCGGCGCGGAGATCGAGGTGTTCGGCCACGGGGCGCTGTGTATGTGCTACTCCGGCCAGTGCGAGATGAGCGCCGTGCTGGGACAGCGCAGCGGCAACCGGGGCGCCTGCGCCCAGCCCTGCCGTCTGCCCTACGGTGTGAACGGCCCCTGCCGGGACGCGCATCCCCTGAGCCTGAAGGACGCCAACCTGTCCGCCTATCTGCGGGATATGGCGTCTATGGGCGTGACCTGCCTGAAGCTGGAGGGACGGCTGAAGCGGCCGGAATACGTGGCCGTGGTAACGGGCATCTACCGCCGCCTGCTGGACGAAAGGCGGCTGCCCACGGCGGAGGAGTCCCGGGCGCTGGAGCAGGCCTTCTCCCGCAGCGGCTTTACGGACGGCTATTGGCTGGGCAGGAAGGGCAAGGCCATGTTCGGCACCCGGCCGGAGAACGTGCCGGAGCCAAAGGCGCTGTTCGCCCGCGCCCGCGAGACATACGAAAACGGAAAAGAGAACCGGAGGATACCGGTGAACCTGCGGCTGACGGTGCGCCGGGGCGAACCGGTGCGGCTGAGCGGCGCGTGCGCCGTCCGGAACGGCGTGACCATAGCCTTAGCCACGGGCGATGCGCCGGAGGAGGCGCGAAACCGCGCCGTGACGGAGGAGGAACTGCGGCAGCGGCTGACCAAGACCGGCGGCACGGTGTTCGCGGCGGATCAGATCGAAATAGAGCTGGACGAGGGGCTGATGGTGTCCGCCAGCGCGGTGAACGCGCTGCGGCGGGAGCTGCTGGACGAGCTGGCAGATCGGCGGATGGACACTCCGAAGCGCCGTGAACTGCCCGCCTCTCCCCTGCCGGAGGCCCCGGCGGGCGCGGCGGAGCTGGACTTTACCGTGTCCATCAGCAGGCCCGATCAGCTGACGGCCGAGCTGCTGGCGGAACGCCCCGCCATCGTGTATATCCCGGCGGAGCTGCTGGATAAGATGGACCTGATGCCCTATATCGGGCAGGCGGAGTTCTGCGCGGTGCTGCCCCGGATATTCCGCACGGCGGACGAACCGGTGTTCCGGGATATTCTGCAGCGGCACCCGGAGGTCGCCTCCGCGGCCATCGGCAACCTGGGCCATCTGGCCATCGTGAAGGGACTGGGCAAAACGCTCCGCGGCGACTTCGGCCTGAACGTGTACAACAGCCGGGCGGTGCGCTTCTGGCAGGAGCAGGGGCTGTCGTCCGTGACGGCCAGCTTTGAGCTGCGGTGGCAGCAGGTGCGGGACCTGGGAAAATATGCGGACTGCGAGGCCCTTGTCTACGGCCGCCTGCCGCTGATGATCACCGAAAACTGCGTGACGAAGAACAGCGTGGGCTGCGCCCATGGGGCGGGCAGCGTGCTGACCGACCGGCGGGGCGAGCAGTTCCCGGTGCTGTGCGCCTACGGGTGCCGGTGCGAGATCGAGAACGGAAAGACACTGGTGCTGGCGGACAAGCCGGAGGTGTTCCGGTGCGGCCTGCGGTACGGACGCCTGCGGTTTACCACAGAGACGGCGGCGGAGTGCGCGGCGCTTCTCCGCGCCCACAGGGCCGGGACCGTCACCGCCGACGACAACAGCACACGCGGGCTGTTCTACCGGGGCGTAGAGTAAAACAAATGGTATAACACTCGTTATAATTTACAAACCGTATTCAATTTCAGGAGAAAAAGGTGTTACTATGGAGCTGAAGATCAAAGCCCTGTCCCCCAAGATCGGGACGGAGATACCCCTCCCTCGCTTTGCCACCGCCGGCGCGGCCTGCATGGACCTGTGTGCCTGCATCGACGAGGCGGTGACGCTGGCAGCCGGGGAACGGCGGCTGGTGCCCACCGGCATCGCCATCGCCCTGCCGTCGGCGGACTACGCGGCGCTGGTGTTCGCCCGCAGCGGGCTGGGCATCAAGAAGGGCGTGTGCCTTTCCAACGGCGTGGGCGTCATCGACAGCGACTACCGGGGCGAGATCGGCGTGGGGCTGGTGAACCTGGGAAGCGAACCGTACACGGTGCAGCCCGGGGACCGGATCGCCCAGCTGATGGTGGTGCCGGTGGTGCAGCCCACGGTGACGGTGGCGGAGGACCTGGACGAGACGGACCGGGGCGCCGGCGGCTTCGGCTCCACAGGCAGGTGACGTATATGGCAAAGATCGTGCTGGCCTCCGGGTCCCCCCGGCGGCAGGAGCTTTTGCGTCGGATGGGCATCACCGACTTTACCGTCCGGGTGCCGGAGGTGGAGGAATACTTCCCCGCCGGGCTGACGCCTGAGGAGACGGTGTGCTACATCTCCCGGGAGAAATCCCAGGCGGTGGCGTCCGACGCGGACGAGATCGTCATCACGGCGGATACGATGGTGTTTCTGGACGACAAGAAGCTGGGCAAGCCCGCCGACGAGGCGGAGGCCCTGCAAATGCTGACGGCCCTGCAGGGTCGGCGCCACACCGTCTGTACCGGTGTGACGGTGCGGCAGGGGGAGAAAGCCCTGACCCGCGCCCAGCACACGGACGTGTATTTCCGTCCGGCCACACAGCGGGAGCTGATGGCCTATATCGCCGGAGGCGAGCCCATGGACAAGGCCGGGGCCTACGGCGTACAGGGACAGGGCGCGCTGCTGGTGGAACGCATCGACGGCGACTTTTTCAACGTGATGGGGCTGCCGGTGGTGCTGCTGGCGGAGATGCTGGGCGAATTCGGGATACAGCTGCTGGGATAATGCCCCTTTCGCTCCCTCTGAGAGGGTGCGCTGCCGCCTCCCCTGCCGGGGGAGACTTCAGAGAGGAACAAACGACACATGAAGCGATTTTTTACGAAAACGGGAATATGGCTGCTGGCCGCGGCGGCCACCATCGCGGTGGTGCTGTGCGTGGTGTCGGCCCTGAGCTCCGGAACGGGGCTGCTGCACAACGCCCTGGGCGTGATCGCCTCGCCCTTCCGGGCGGCGGGTTCTGCCGTGGCGAGCTGGGTCGGCGGCATTAGCCAGCGGTTTGAGGACGTGGAGACCCTACAGCAGGAGAACGACGAGCTGCGGCAGCAGATCGCGGAGCTGGAGGAGCAGCTGCGGCAGATGGAGCCGGCGGCGACCGAGAATAAAGAGCTGCGCCAGCTGCTGGGCCTGCGGCAGCAGCGCAGTGACCTGGTGTTCGAGGCGGCCCGCGTCACCCAGCGCGACGTGTCCAACTGGGCCAGCACGCTGGTGCTGGACCGGGGCAGTCAGCACGGTGTGGCCATAGGCGACTGCGCGGTGGACAGCGCCGGGAACCTGGTGGGTGTGGTCACAGACGTGGGCCTGAACTGGTGCCGGCTGTCCACGGTGTTGGACACGGACTCCCAGTTCGGCGCGCGGGTATTCCGCACCGGCGAGACGGCGGTGGCCGGCGGCGACCTGGCGCTGATGGCCGAAGGCCGGCTGCGGCTGCAATACCTCAGCGACAGCGCGAACCTGATCAAGGGCGATGTGATCGTCACGTCCGGACTGGGCGGCTACTATCCCGCCGGGCTGGTGATCGGTACGGTGGAGTCCGTGCAGACGGATGACGGCGGGCTGGCGCGGTACGCGGTGCTCTCGCCCAAGTGCGATGTGGCGGCGATACAGGAGATGTTTATTATCACGGATTTTGACGTGATCCAATGACGGAGGACGGCTATGACACGGCGGGCGATACTGCTGAAGTGGATATTGTACTGTCTGTGCGCGCTGGCGCTGGCACTGCTGCAGGGGCTGGTGCTGGTATACGTGCGGGTATGGGGCGTGCACCCGTTCCTGCTGCCGGCCATCGCGGTGATACCGGCCACGCTGGAGCGCAACGAGCAGGCGCTGCTGTACGCGGTATTTTTCGGGCTGGCGTGCGACCTTCTCTCGCCGGTGGCGGGCCTGCCGTGCTTTTACGCGCTGGCGTTCCTGCTTGGCGCGGCGGCAGCGTGGCTGCTGAGCGGGCAGGTCATCATGGCGGGCGTGGTGTGCTCGCTGGTGGTGACAGGCGTATGTATGCTGCTCTGCGGACTGCTGCACATGGCGGTGCTGGCGGGACACAGCGGCGCGGGGCTGACCGCGGCGGGCCTGCTGCTGGGCAGGGAGCTTTTGGTATCGCTGCCTTTCGCGGCGGCAGCGCACCCGCTGTTCCGGTGGGCACAGCGGCGGACACTGAGCGAATGACCATAGGAGAACCAAGCTATGATGAAAAATCCTCACCCCTCCCGGCGGCGGGTATATGTGCTGCTGGGGTTTTTCTGTGCGTTTCTGGTGCTGTTTTTTGCGGTGCTGTATGACGCACAGGTGGTACACGGCAGCGAAAATCGGGCCAGATCCATCACCAGCAACACCGCCAGCGAAACGGTGACCGCCTCCCGGGGCATCATCACCGACCGGAATGGCAAGGTGCTGGTGAGCAACCGGCTGGCCTATACGCTGGTGGTAGACAAGAGCAGCTTCAGCAAGGACGAGGCCGCGCTGAACGACGCCATCTGGCAGCTGATACAGCTGTGTCAGGAGCAGGGCGTCACATGGAACGACACCCTGCCCATGACCACAGGGTCCTCTCCCCAGCTGACCAGCAAAAGCCTGACCGAGAGCTTCCGGGAGTATCTGGGCGACAACAAGCTGCCCACGGACGGCGGCAGCGCGGAAGTGCTGGCCGCCATGCGGAAGCTCTACAAGGTCGACGACAGCTATACCGACGCGCAGGCGCGTCTGATCGTGGGCGTGCGGTATGAACTGGACGGGCGCAGCAGCTACACCTTTGCCGAGGATGTATCCACGGAGCTGCTGGGCCGCATCACCGACGGAAAGTACCGGGGCGTGACCATCAAGACAGCGGCGGCGCGGGTGTACAACACCAAGCTGGCGGCGCACATTCTGGGCACCGTGGGCGCCATATGGCAGGAGGAGTGGCGCAGCGACGAGAGCACCGGCTATGTGGGCTACGCCGACAAGGGCTACAATATGAATGACCTGGTGGGCAAGGACGGCGTGGAGAAGGCCTTTGAGGAATATCTCCACGGCAAGGACGGCAAGCGGCTCATCACCACCGACGAGAACGGCAAGATCACCGGCGAGCTGTACACCCGGGAGCCCCAGCCCGGCGGCACCGTGGCGCTGACCATCGACATCGACCTGCAGCAGGTGGTGGAGGACACGCTGGCCAGTACCATTCAAGGCATGATCGACAAGGACAGCAACGAGCGCGGCGGCGCGGCGGCGGTCATCCAGGTCGGCACCGGCGAGGTACTGGCCATGGCCAGCTACCCCACCTACGATCTGGAGACGTTCAACCAGGACTATGATGAGCTGGTGAAGGACGAACGCCTGCCCATGTTTAACCGGGCCACCCAGGGCGTGTACGCCCCCGGCTCCACCTTCAAGCTGTGCACGTCCGTGGCGGCGCTGGAGGAGGGCATCATCACCCCCAGTACGATCATTGAGGACAAGGGTATCTACACCTACTATGTGGACCCGCAGCCCATGTGCTGGATCTGGCGGCAGGCCCACACCACCCACGGGCGCATCAACGTCAGTCAGGCCATCGTGGACTCCTGCAACTACTTCTACTACGAGGTGGGCCGGCTGACAGGCATCAAGAAGCTGGACGAGTACGCCACAGCCTTCGGCCTGGGGCAGTCCACGGGCATTGAGATCGGTGACGTCAGCGGCGTGCTGGCCTCCCCGGAGTGGGCGGAGGCCCACGACCGTGAGTGGACCGACGGCCAGACCATCACGGCGGCCATCGGCCAGTCCTACAACCTGTTCACCCCCCTGCAGCTGGCCAACTATGTGGCCACGCTGGTATCCGGCGGCGAGCACTATGAGGCACATCTTCTGAAAAACGTAAAATCTTATGATAATTCACGAGTTGTCGACGTATATGGCAAGGGGCCGCTGAACGACCTGAACATCTCGGACAGCACCATGGCGGCGGTGACCAAGGGTATGCACGATCTGACCTACGACTCCCTGCGGAGCGCCTTTTCCCGCTGTGTGGTGGAGGCCGGTGCCAAGACCGGCTCGGCCCAGGTGGGTACGGATATCGCCAACGGCACCTTTGTGGCCTACGCCCCCTATGACGATCCGGAGATCGCCATCGCCATCGTGGTGGAGAAGGGCGGCAGCGGCAGTCTGCTGGCCAACGC
>OLNQ01003080.1_pt1 | contig 13875 bp, 10 predicted proteins | sample 1672821 | NCBI WGS metagenome assembly OLNQ01 (sample SAMEA3136727, study PRJEB25190) | human gut metagenome | biome: human gut; feature: human-associated habitat; material: faeces | place: Austria | collected 2013 | reverse complement strand
CGGCACTCCACCGGCAAACGACGCTCCGCCGGCAAACGACGCTCCGCCATGGAACCGACACGACAAGGCACAAAAAACGCACGCAACGGAGGGCACTCCCCCATTGCGTGCGTCTGCTTTCCGGTTATGTGGTTGGCGGCATCTCGCCGTTAGGCCAGAAGACACGTCATAAGACTGTGTTGGATGAAAGCGCCCTGCAATTCGACCAAATTCTGGTCTCCGGCGGCAAGCGAGGCCTGTCTGTGGGCGTGAATCCACAGGACCTGCTCAAGGTCTTGAACGCCGTTGCCGCACCAATCGGCACGTGGTGACCGTTCTTGGCTCCCCTCACGGAGGGGAGCCAAGAATGACTACTTCTTCCTGCGCAACTCCGCCGGCAGCACAAAGTGCATGTTTTCTTTGATGGTTTCGACGGACTTCATACCGGTGAAACCCAAGTTTTGCAGAGCGTCAATCACACCGGACACCAGTTCGTCCGGTACGGAGGCACCCGAGGAGATACCTACGGATTCCAGACCCTCGAACCATGCCGGGTCAAGCTCGCTGGCATCATCCACGCGATACGCTTTGCCGCGCTCCCCCAAGCCCTCCTGCGCCACCTCCATCAGTCGCACGGAATTCGAGGAGTTGGCCGATCCGACAATCACCACGCAATCGGACTGCTGGGCCACCAGTTTGACCGCAGCCTGACGATTCGATGTGGCATAGCAGATATCCGAACTCGGCGGCTCTTGAATCCACGGGAACTTGGCCTTCAGCGCGGCAATGGTGCCGGCGGTCTCATCCACGCTCAACGTAGTCTGCGAGAGCAGCACCAGCTTGGTGTCGGGCGCAAAATTCAACGAATCGACATCCGATTCATGCTCGATCAAGTACACATGTTCGGGACTCTCCCCCACCACGCCGACCGCCTCATCGTGGCCCTTGTGCCCGATATAGACGATTTCATACCCCTCGCGCACGAAACGCAGCACCTCACGGTGCACCTTACCCACCAGAGGGCAGGTGGCATCCACCACATGCATGCCACGACGTTCGGCTTCCGCCTTCACTACCGGAGATACGCCATGGGCGGAAAACACCACCGGAATACCCGCTTGGGCAGCAGCATCCGGAATCTCCGCCAATTCCTGGACGAACACCGCGCCTTGCCCGGCCAAGTCCTCGACCACATGCTTGTTGTGCACGATCTGCCGGCGCACATATACCGGGGGCAGCCCATCCTCGCGCGTCCGCTTTCCGGAAGCCTCCGCGGCTTTGAGAATGGTCTGTACGGTAAGAATCGCACGGTCCACACCCGCGCAGAAGCCTCGCGGATCAGCGAGCACAACGCTTTTGGTCATCGGAACCTCCTGAACGTCAATAGTGTTTTCCAGTGTAAGGCAGGGATTACAGGAATCTGCCGTCACAACTTTTCCGCGTCTCCCACAAATCACCGGTTTCCAAGGAATCCACGTGCTTCTCGCATGATGGTGTGAGACTCGTCACTCCACGTATTGCTACCGTGTTTATACGAATTGTTTATTATATGCCGCATATCGCCAATCCCCGCCTCGATAGAGGAGACGCGCTAGACTGGGGCCAGCGATAGCAGGAGCTACCGGCCCACCAACCTCACTACGGGAGTGATTCCATGACGAGTAAAACACCACGCACCGGAAATCAGTATTCGATTCACTATGGCGATTATTCCGCCGTCATCTGCGAACTCGGCGCCAAGATTCGCCGATTCGATTATCAAGGCAAGGAAATTTTCTGCCCGTTCGGCGTCAACGACCTGACCCCCACCTGTAACGGTTATGTGCTGGCCCCGTGGCCAAACCGCATCGAAAACGGCGAATACGATTTCAATGGCAAGCATTACTGCGCGCCGGTTAACGAATATCATCCCGCACCGCGCAACAATGCGAACCACGGATACGCCTACCACTACATGTGGAAGCTTGAATCGTTGACCGATAGCGCCGTGACGCTTTCGCTGCGCTTCCCCAACTTGGACGGATACCCGTTCGATGTGACCGTGACCGTTACCTACGAACTCGGCGACAACGGCATGACCGCGACCGTCAATGCCCGCAATGATGGCGACGAACCGGCACCGTGGGCTCTCGGCCTGCATCCGTGGCTGGCCAACGGCAAGCAGGGCGCAACTGCCGCCGAACGCGATGCCGACTCCGCCGCCTGCCACCTGCAGATTAAGGCCGCCAGTCATGTGACGGTGAACGAGGCGCTGATTCCCACCGGCACCGAACCGGTTACCGGTATCTACGACCTGAACGATGGCCCGACGCTCGAAGGCCGCGCCTTTGATGATGCCTGGGTTGACGTGGAGCGTGCCGCCGATGGTACGACCACCACCACATTCACCCGCCCGGACGGTATCGAAGTGAAAATCATTGGCGATGAGACGATTAATGCTTGGCAGTGCTACACCGCCACTGGCGCACCGTTCGCCGAGCATCCGTATGGCATCGCCGTCGAGCCGATGACCGCCCCGGCCAATGCCTTCCGCACTGGTGACCACTTGGTGACGCTCGCCCCCAACGGCGACTACACCACTGTGGTCCGCTACGAAGTAGTCCAGAAGTAGTTCTGTTACGCTGGCTCCCCTCCAGAGGGGAGCCAATTTTTTATCCTTATGTGCCGCCGCGTCTTGGGACTTATGCGATACGATTGTGAGCGATAACAATTTGTTCCACAAAGGAGTGTGCACTATGGCTTTGAAGCCTCGCACTGGTAACCAATATGTCATCTCGTCCGGCGAATGGAGTGCCGTCGTCACCGAACTGGGTGCCAGCCTGCGCGAGCTGAAGTGGCGCGGCGAAGACCTCATCGTCCCCTTCGACCCGAACAAGGTCATTCCCTGCTGCAACGGCTGGGTGCTGGCACCGTACCCGAACCGAGTGACCAATGGTCAGTATTCTTTCGATGGCGAAGACTACCAGATGCCGATCGACGAGTTCGACCGCCAATCCTCCCTGCACGGCTATGCCTACCGCTACATGTGGGAGCTCGTTGATTTGCAGGAATCACACGTGACGCTCTCCTGGCGCTCCCCCGACATCGCCGGCTACCCGTTTGATATCACCATCACCGCCACTTATGCACTTGACGAGAACGGTCTCACGGAAACCTTCACCGTGCACAACAACGACAGCGTGAAGGCACCGTGGGCATTTGGCATCCACCCGTGGCTGGCCAACGGCAAGCACGCCACCGGTCAGGCCATTACCGCCGACAACGAGCCCTGCCGTCTTGAGCTGCACTGCGACACCCACGTGACCGTAGACGAACACTTGCTGCCCACCGGTGAAGAGCCGGTTTCCGGCATCTTCGACCTGCGCGATAACCCCACGCTGGAGGGACGTGGCTTCGACGATGCCTGGACCGATATCACCAACCGCGGTGAAGACGGCAGCACTTCCGCCGTGTTCACCCGCCCCGACGGCATCAAGGTCACGCTGACTGGCGACAAGACCATCAACTCCTGGCAGGTGTGCACCGGCAACGAAATCGGCGAGAAGGCTCGTCAGGCCGGCGTGGCCGTCGAACCGATGACCGCCTACGCCGACGCCTTCCGCACCGGCAAGGATCTGGTTGTGCTCGAGCCGGGCGATGACTACACCACCGTGGTCACCTTCCACGCCGAACAAATCTGAAAAACCGAATAGCCAAGCCTGACGCTCATCGCCACATGGACACCCGTGTTGCATCACGTCGTGCTCATGTGGCATAATTCCGGAGGCTTATTTTTTTACTGCAGCAAAGGAGTCCATCATGGGCATGCGCGGACGTAAGCGCAAGAATCGTCGTAAGAAGGCCGCCAACCACGGCAAGCGTCCTAACGCCTGATTCTTCGCGTTTCTTATGGAACGCTCAAGGTCCGTCTGATGATACATCAGACGGGCCTTGTTGTATATGTCGTTACTTATCTTCGCCGCAGCAGTGATCAAGCGTGGCCTTGAGCCGGGCTATCAGACATTCGGGTGCCACATCCGGGCGCAAGTAGGCACGCAACGCGGCAATCAACGCCTGTTCACGCTCGTCGCAGCAGGTACGGGGGTCAAAACAGTCGCCCTCCGTAACGATATGCACGTCCGCCTGGACCGACGCAGAGGCCGAGCCGGTATCCACTGAACGATGATGCACCGCCGTGATATGCACTTCGGTCTGGCTGACCATGCCATCGGCCCCCGTACGGGTTATGGAGATATGGCGAGTACGCTCTACCGGCTGATCGTTCATCAGATCTCCTTTCCCGAAAGCTTGCTTGACTGTTGTGGCGTGCGGGCGCCAGTCGCATGACTATGTCTCACTGCGGCTTGCGTGTCGCCATTGCTACCAACAGTTTGTTCACTACTTCCATTATGGCCGGAATCGGCGATTCGACCAACGTTTTCGCCCAACTTCGCGGATGGTGAACCAGCCGACGAACCAGTCACGTACCCGCGCTCTTTCGCATACGAGGCGAGCTCACGCTTGAGTTGCGTGCGGGCGCGATTCAGGCGGCTCATCACCGTGCCGATTTTCACGCCCTGCTCATCGGCCACCTGCTGGTAGGACTTGCCGTCGATGGCGGCGTCGATGAACACCTGCCGGCGTTCCGGCGAGAGTTTGGCGAGCGCGGCCATGATTTCCTCGGGCGCGAAGGCGTCCAAATATTCCTCTTCAGCGGACTTGAGCCCGTCCGACGTATGTTCGGCGGCATCGTAAATGTCCCAGTCGTCGTATTCACCGGTGGAGTCGTTGGCACGCTGCGGGCGCCGCTTGGCCTTGGCATACTGGTTGAAGTAGGCATTGCGCTCGATGGTGGTCATCCACGCCTCGAAGTTGGAGCCCGGCTGGAATGAGTCGAAGGCCTTGAACCCGCGTTCGAAGGTGTCCTGGACCAGATCCTGCGCGTCATCGGGATCGTTGGTCAGCCTCATCGCCTGCCGGTACAGTGCATTGACGGCGGGCATGGCGAGCTGTTCAAATCTGGCGCGCTTGGCTGCCATGGACTCGCCCGATCCGGCTGACTGCCCGGATTGCATAGTTGCTTCGCTTGTCGTCACGTTTCACCATTCTAATCAAATCATGTGCCCATATCGTGGTCGATGACGTGTGAGCCACAACACGCTGCACCCCACCTGTAGAATGGCGTATCGGCTAGATAATAGGGAGTAACAATTATGGCTTTGACTTTGGCTTCGGCCGCTGACCTGCTCAAGGAACACCATCTGCTGCGTGAAATCATCCAAGGGGATGTCTGGACCGACGACCCGGCCCGTATCGCTTCGGCGGATGAGCCGTTCGCCGGCATCACCTACGACACCCGCAAGGTCACGCCGGGCACCCTGCTGTGCTGCAAGGGCCGATTCAAGGCCGAGTATCTGAACGGCATCGACGAAGCCGGCCTGGCCGCATACGTGGCCGAAACCGAGTACTCAGCCGCAACCGCCGCCCCCGGCCTGATCGTCAACGACGCACGTAAGGCGATGAGCCTGCTGTCCGCCGCGTTCTACGGATATCCGCAGAACGAGCTCACGGTCATCGGCGTCACCGGCACCAAGGGCAAGACGACCACCTCGTACTTCACGCAGGCGCTTATCAACGCCGTCTCCGGTGGCAAGGCCGCATTGTTCTCCTCGGTCGATAATTGCCTTGACGGCCACACCTACGTCGAGTCCGATCTGACCACGCCCGAATCGATGGACGCCTTCCGCATGATGCGCGAGGCGGCCGATAACGGCATGGAGTATCTGGTGATGGAGGTCTCCTCCCAGGCGTACAAGGTGGACCGCGTCTATGGCCTGACTTTCGATGTGGCCGCGTTCCTGAACATCTCCCCCGACCACATCAGCCCGATCGAACACCCCACGTTCGAGGATTACCTGTATTGCAAGCGCCAGATCATCGCCAACGCGAAGTCGCTGGTACTCGGCGCGGACAGTCTGCACGCCGATCTGTTGCGGGAGGACGCGGCGGCAGCCGGCATCGGCGCAACCACCTTCGCCCTGCATGACGCGGATAATGCCGGCACCAGTGCGGACGTCGTCGCCTGGCCCGCCGACCCGGCGCACGCCTCCTTCCACATCGCCGACGGAGATCAGGCCCTTGGCGACTACCATCTGTCCATCGATGGCGACTTCAACTACCTCAATGCGGCGGCAGCCATCGCCATCGCCCATGCGGTTGGCGTATCGCTCGATGACGCCGACGCACTGCACGCCATCGAATCCGTACGTATCGCCGGCCGTATGGAACAGTTCCGCGACCCGCAGTCAAACACGCTCGCCATCGTCGATTATGCGCACAACTACGCATCCGTCACCGCGCTGCTTGACTTCGTCTACGAGCGTTGGGGCGAGGAAAACCCGCGTATCACGCTGGTGACCGGATCGGCCGGCAACAAGGCCTACGATCGTCGTAAGGAAATCGTCGAGGCTGCCGAGAACCGTATCGCGAACTTCATTTTCACCGCCGAAGATACGGACACCGAGCCGATCATCGACATCTGCATGGAAATGCAAGGCTACATCACGAACAAGGATGTGGTCTCCACGGTGATTTCCGACCGTCTGACGGCCATCACCAACGCCATTTACGATGCCCGTGCGCACGCCGACCGATTCAACATCCTGCTGATCATCGGCAAGGGCAACGAGCGTTGGATCAAGGACCATCGCAAGCATGTGCCGTTCGACGGCGACGATCACGTCGTCGAACGCATGTTTGGCTTGTGACGGGATTCCGGCCAATCAAATCCTGATCGGATCCCGATTAGCCCACATCAGATCACGCGCAATACGACCAAACCAGAAACACGACATACGGATACAAACGAAAAAGGATAGCTGAATCGTAATGATCACGTTGGAGAAAGTTGACGGAGCCACACTGGAAGCCGAAGCCGAGAAGGCCGGCATCACGTTGCCTATCGAACAGACCAAGGTTTGGTCTGGTTTTCAGGCGGATATCGACGGACGCACACCATGGGGCAATTATCTGATCAAGCGTGATGGTGAATTGGTCGCCGTGATCTCCTTTATCGATTTTGAGACGCACGGTTATCATTATCTGCGCTCGATGCATGGGCCGGCGTGGGTCGCCAAGCCCACCGAGGCTGAGGAGCGCGAGGTCGTCGACGCCATCGTGGACACCGTCAAGAAGGCCGACAAGAGCATCGCGTTCCTGCGTATCGACACCTGGTTCGCCGATGGTACGGAGAAGGTGCTGTCCACAGTGCCGTACGACCAGACCGTGGTCATCGACATCACCGGTGGCGATGATGAGATTCTGGCTCGGATGAAGCGTCGTGGACGCCGTGACGTGCGCAAGTCTCTACGTGAATGCCCGGCCGAGGTTGCCGATGAGACGGATAAGGCCCTGACCGATTTCTCCGAATATTACGATGTGATGGTCGAAACCGGCCAGCGCGATGGATTCACGCCTGCTCCGATGAGCGACTACTCCGATATGATCGGCGCGTTGGGTGCCGATCATTGCCGTGTGTTCGCCGCACGTATTGAAGACCGTGTGGTGGCATGGTCGATTGTCACCGTGAACGGCACGCATGCGGTGCGCTACTATGCCGGCATGCGCAACGAGGTTATGCGTCTGCATGTGACCGACAAGCTGCTGTATTCCGAATGCTGCATCCTGGGCTCGCAGGGTATTACGGAATACGATCTGATGGGCATCGGCTCCGATTTCGCGCCGTCGCTCAAGGGGCTTAACGAGTTCAAGTGCAAGTTCACCGAGGAAATCACCCCGGTGGCCCCCGCCCGCGACGTACCCATCAAGAAGGTCTTCTACAAGACGCTGCAGACTGTGCAGGGCGTGCGCAAGGCATTACGCTAATACCACCCCGCTCCCGCTGGTGGGAGCTGTCGAGCGAAGCGAAACTGAGGGTGGTCTTTCGAGATGGACCACCCTCTGTCACCTGTGGCGCCAGTTCCTACCAGCAGGAACCATTCATTTATCGTTCGAGTTTTTGGCTCACCACGGCTGTTACGCCGTCGGCTCGCATGGTTACGCCGTAGAGCGCGTCGGCAATCGACATGGTGCGTTGCTGGTGAGTAATAATGATGAGCTGCGCATGGGCGCGTAGCTCATTGAACGCATTAATCAAACGGGTCAGGTTCACGTCGTCCAACGCGGCCTCGACCTCGTCCATCACATAGAACGGGCTGGGGCGGGCGGTGAAAATCGCGAACAGCAACGCCAGCGCGGTCAGTGAACGTTCGCCGCCGGACAGGAGGCTCAGCTGTTTGACACGCTTGCCGGCCGGGCTGGCCTCGACCAGTACGCCGGTGGTGAGCATGTCTTCCGGGTTTTCCAGGCGCAGTCGCCCGGTGCCGCCTGGGAACAGCGTGGCGAACATCTGCTCGAATGCCTCGGCGGTATCGTCGAACGCGGATTTGAATACCTGGACCATCGTGGAATCGAGATCCTTGATGAGCTGCATCAAATCGTCACGTGATTTGACCACATCGTTGCGCTGATCATTGAGATACTTGTTCCGCTCCTCAAGCGCTTCGAATTCCTCGGTGGCCAAAGGGTTGATCTTGCCGAGTGCGGCCAGATCGCGGCGAGCCTTATCGAGACGCTTCTTCTGCTCCTGACGGTTATACGGCACGGTCTTAAAGCGGTCGGAATCGCCGTTGGTGCCGGTCTCTCCCCCGGTTTCTCCCTCTTCGGTCTCAGCCTCAGCTTCCGTCTCATCCAACGGCACAGGGTTGCCCTCATCATCCAGCACGGGCACCGGCTGTTCGGGGCCGTAATCACTAACCAATTCCTCCAAAGTGAGACCGAGTTCGTCGGACACTTTTTGCATGAGCTGCCCGGATTCGGCGGCCAACCGTTCGCGGTTTACATCCAAGGCATGTTCGCGCCCGGTCAGATCGGTGACCTTGGGCTCGATCTGGTTGCGCTGCGCGCGCAGGGCCTTGAGTTCCTCGTCATGGCTGGAGGCGGCGGCCTGCAGCTCGTCTCGTTTGGCGGCCACGTCATGCAGCGTATGCTCTACCATGGCGGCCACTGCTCGCGCGTCATCGGCCACGCCTTGCAGGTGTGCGGCCTGCTCGCGTCTGCGATCGTTCAACGCCTCGATGCGGGCGCGGCGTTCGGCGGTTTCTTTGGCGTTGTCCCGCAGCAGCCCGGCCTGTCGGCTCAGTGACTCCCCTTTGCGGCTTGCTTCGGTCCACGCGATTTTTGCGGCGACCTCATGCTCGCGAGTCAGGTTCAGTTCGCGCTCCAGCGTGCGTTCGCGTTCATCGAGTTCGTCGAAATCGGCATGTTCCGCTGTGGATTGCTGGGCCGATACCAAAGCGCGATTGAGGTCGTCAAGCTTGAGCTGATGCTCGTTGCAATTCTCTTGGGTCTCGGTGATTTTCCTATCCAGCTGCTCGAGCTGACGGGTGAACGATGCGACGCGATCTGTGGCGGATTTCAGAGATTTCTCCGCCTGCTGGGCTTTGAGCCGGGCTTCGGTGCGTTTGGCGGATTCCTGGTCGACGAGTCGAGCCGCTTCATCGCGCTTGGTTTTGGCCTCGGCCACTTGCTCAGCCATTCCGCCGTCTTGGGCGGTCAACTGTTTGACCTGTGCCAATGCTTTGTCTCGGCGGGCGGCCAGAGACAGGTCCGATTGAGAGATTGAAGAGCCGCCGACCGCCGCCACGCCGTGTGTGAAGGTCTCGCCGTTCTTGGTGACGGCCCGCATGGCTTCGCCGAATGCCACAATCTGTTGGGCTTCGTCGGCGGTGCCGGCCGCGGCTACATCAGCCAGCAGGAGACGCACGGTGCGCACGACCGCTTCGGCCTGTGCCGGGTTCTCGGCATCCGGGTTCGCGGTGACGAGTGCTGCCAGCGCGTTGCCCGATTGCGGGGCGGCCCCCGCGTTCTCGGCGCTACTCTCCTCCGACTCCGTGCCCGGCTCTGTGGCGGGATCGCCGGCAATGCTCGCGGTCAGCACCACGGCTTTGCCGAGCTTATCTTCCCGAGCGCGTTCGAGGGCGTGCAACATGTTGCCTGCCGCGGGTACCACGATGGCGCTGGCATACTGGTCGAGCGCGTGGGCCACGGCTTCTTCCCAGCCTTCGGCCACATGGATGAAGTCGGTGAGTCGGCCAAGCGAGGCCACGTCCGTATCGCGCTCCAACGATCCGGAGGCATTGCGGCTGTCTAGCGTGTCGGCAAGCGCATCGGCCTTGGATTTGAGCGAGATGATCTTGGACTGTATCTCGCGCTGCTTATCGGCGCGTTCATTCAGTCGTTCGCGGCATTCGGCGAGCGTTGCACGTGCGGCGTCCAATGCGGCACCGTCATCGTCGGCGATGGAGTCCGCTTCGCTGCGCAATGCGTCCAGCTGTTGCCGGGCATCGTCGCGCTGGGAAGTCAGCGAGTCGCGTTGGGAGGCGTAATCCTTGGCGCGGCTGGTCGCCAGTTGTACGGCGGATTCCTCGCGGGCGATGAGTTCGCGCAGTCGGGCGATTTGCGCATCGCGTTCCTGTGCGGTTTTGCGCAGTTCCGTCAAGGTCTGGCGGACTGAGGCAAGCTTTTTCTCGTCGTCGGCGCGTTCCTCGGTAGCCTTGTCGAGTGCGATGCGCGCATCGGCCACGGCCTTGGTTTGTGTCGCGGCCTGAGACTCCAGTTCCTCGGCTCGTTTGACGAGCATGCCAGGATCCTCACCGAAGTTGGTGACGATCTGGCCGGCGAGTGACCGGCTGCGCTCTTCGGCCAACTGGGCGAGCGCGTTCAGTCGTTCACGGGTCTGCGAGAATTCATGCCAGTATTGGTTGGCCTTGGCGATGGCCGGACTGGATTCAGAGCTCAACGCCTCGACCTGTTCGATGCGTACTTTGACTTGGGCGAGTTCACGTTGGGCGACGGCCAGCTGGTTGCGCACATCGCCAAGCTCTTGACGTACCGTGTCGCGACGGCTCATCGAGCGTTGAGCGTCTTCGGCGTACAGGCGGGCTTGGGCGTCGCGTACGGATATCTGAATCGCGTCGGCGCGCCGGGAGATGCGTGCCTGGCGTCCGAGGGGGCCGAGCTGACGGTGAATCTCCCCCAGCAAATCGTCGAGTCGGCTCAGGTTCGTTTCGGTATTGGCCAGCTTGCGCAACGCGCGTTCCTTGCGCTTGCGGTGCTTCAGGATGCCGGCGGCCTCTTCGATGAACGCACGATGGCCGGACGGGTCGGCCTTCAGAATCGCATCCAATCGTCCCTGGCCTACGATCACATGCATCTGCTGGCCAAGACCGGTATCGGAGAGGAGTTCCTGAATGTCGAGCAGGCGGCATTGCGAGCCGTTGATCGCGTATTCGGAGCCTCCGTTGCGGAAGATGGTGCGGGAGATGGTGACTTCCGTGTAATCGATATCGAGCGTGTGATCGGAATTATCGATGGTCAGGCTCACCTGTGCACGGCCCAATGGCGGGCGGGAGGACGTGCCTGCGAAAATCACGTCCTCCATCGAAGTGCCGCGCAGGTTTTTGGCGCCCTGCTCACCCATTACCCAGATCAGGGCGTCGACGATGTTCGACTTGCCCGAACCGTTGGGGCCGACGACCGCCGTGATGCCGGGCTCGAAGCGCAGCGTGGTGGCGGAGGCGAAGGATTTGAATCCGCGGAGGGTGAGTTCCTTGAGATACATGGCGTGAGACTGTTTTCCGTATGCCGGGTGTCCGGGTATCCGATATGCCTTGGATGCGGGTTACCGGGCGTCGGCGGAATCGTCGGTGTCGGCGCTGGCTGTGTCAGTGCTGTCGGTGTCGGCACTGGCCGTGCCGGTGCCGGCGTCACCGGCCTGTTCCTTACCGAGGCCGAGGACGTCGAACACGTCGAAGTCATCCGGGCTTACCGAATCCTCGAGGTTGTCGGCGGCCTCATCCTCGGCCTTGTCTGCCGGCTGATCCGAATCGTCCGGGTCAACCGCCGGCTGATGAACGGCCATAGCCTGCCTCATCGTGGGGCTGGCGTGTTCCTCAAGCATCAGGCGTGCGTCGCCGGCGGTGACGAAGCTGCCGCAGATAAGCACGCCGTGGCCGTAGCCCACGCCCAGCTCGTCCTCGGCATCGACCATATTGACGGCGGTCTGAATCGCGTCAGGCAGGTTCGCTTCCTTGATCACACGGTCACGGCCGAACACGTCCACGGCAATCTTCTCAAGCTCGTCGGCCGGCATCACGCGCTCGCGCCACGAGTTCTCGGTGACCACCACGGAGCTCAGGATCGGCTCCAGAACACCCAGATATTCCTCGACCTGCTTGTCGCGCATCATGGCGACCACACCGACCAGCTGCTTGAAGTCGTAGCTTTCCTCGATGGCCTTGCGCAGCGCCTCGGCCGCGTTCACATTGTGTCCGCCGTCAAGGATGATCGTCGGCGACGTGCGGATCTGCTCTATGCGGCCGGGCACCTTGACGCCCTGCAGCGCCTGCCCGACCAGGTCGCCGTTGACCGGGATGACCGCCTCCGCGGCCGCGAGCGCGGCGAGCGCGTTGTGTGCCTGATGCTCGCCGAACTTGGCGATCGGCACCTGCTCGTACACCCCGTTCGGCGTGTACAGCGTGGCGATCTGGCCGCCGACCGCAGGCACGCGGTCCGTGACCTCCATCTCATAGCCGTCGCGTACCAGCGTCGCATGGTTGCGCTCGGCGGCCTCCATCAGAATCGGCATGACCCGCTCCTCATGCGGCTGCGGCCCGATGATGGCGGTGCAGTTCGGCTTGATGATACCGGCCTTCTCGGTGGCGATCTGCTCGACGGTGTCGCCAAGCCACTGCATGTGATCCATATCGACCGGGCCGATGATGGCCGCGTCCGCGTCCAGCACGTTCGTCGCGTCCCACAGGCCGCCCATGCCGACCTCGACGACGGCAACGTCGACCGGCGCGTCGGCGAACTTCCAGATGGCCATCGACGTCAGCACCTCGAAGAAGCTCATCGGGGGACGGCCGGACTCGGCCATCTTCGCGTCGACGATGGCGACCAGATCCTTGATCTGATCCCACATGTCCACGAAATCGTCATCGCTCAGCTCCTGCCCGTCGATGGCGATGCGCTCGTTGATACGTTCCAGATGCGGCGACGTATACAGGCCGGTGCGCAGCCCATACGCCCGGCAGAGGGCCTCGGCCATGCGGGCGGTCGACCCCTTGCCGTTCGTGCCGGTGACGTGGATCACACGGAACGAGTGCTCCGGATGGCCGAGCACGTCGAGCATGAGGTTCATCCGGTCCAGATCCAGATTCGTGGTGTTGTGCTCCGGCGGGCGGCGCATGATGTCGCGCTCCACGTCGCGGATGGACTCGTTGTTGCGGTTCGGATGCTCAAAAGACATGCTGATATCGACCTCGTTTGCTCGTCAATGGTTCCGTTACGCCATTCTAATGGTCGTCCTGTCATATGCCGACGGCAATATCCGGCCAGCAGGTCGCCGCCGCGTCATTGCGACGCCAATCGCAGGCACGATGACGGCGTAATTCACGAAGTCGTCACCAAAAATTGACCGTTCGTATGGCCTAACCCATGAAACGAGCTCTTATATGGTTCTGTACTTGATAAGGAAAGGTTCGGCCCTCCGATGAGAAGACCACGCGATAGGAGATGGATCATGCGGGCAATCATCCTCAGCGGCGTAGCGTTCATAGCGACCACGGCCGTACTTGCGCTTGCCTGCCCGGCGCATGAGCTCGCCGACATGGAAGACGAGTGAGACGGACGGCACGTCACACCGGTCAGCCCCTATGACGACCGTGTAGCGCTCGTTTGCGTCCTTAAGTGCGCGCCGAAACGACAACCGTGCGCACTTAGGGACGCAAATGGCCTGGTTTGCGTCCCTATGTTCGCGCACTTGTCGTTTCGGCGCGCACTTAGAGACGCAGACAG
>OLNQ01003071.1_pt1 | contig 13902 bp, 8 predicted proteins | sample 1672821 | NCBI WGS metagenome assembly OLNQ01 (sample SAMEA3136727, study PRJEB25190) | human gut metagenome | biome: human gut; feature: human-associated habitat; material: faeces | place: Austria | collected 2013 | reverse complement strand
TCGTTAGAAAATGGAGGTAGTATCATGGAAACAAAGCAAATGATCGCAGATGGAAAAACAGCATTGGGAATCGAATTTGGATCAACAAGGATCAAAGTTGTACTGATCGACAAAGATCATCATCCGATCGCATCCGGAAGCCATGACTGGGAAAATCGTCTGGAGAATAATATATGGACTTATACATTAGAAGACATCTGGAGTGGACTACAAGACAGTTACCAAAACTTGGCAAATGACGTGAAAGAAAAATATGATATTACACTAACTAAGGTTGGAAGTATCGGATTTAGTGCGATGATGCATGGATATATGGCATTTGATAAAGATGGAGAATTGTTAGTGCCATTCCGAACATGGAGAAATACAATGACAGAAGAAGCTTCTGAGAAATTAACGGAAGCATTTTCTTATCACATTCCTCAAAGATGGAGTATCGCACATTTGTATCAGGCAATTTTAAAAGAAGAAGAACATGTAAAAGATATTGATTATCTGACAACACTGGCAGGATATGTCCATTGGAAATTAACAGGTGAAAAGGTACTCGGTGTTGGAGAAGCGTCTGGAATGTTCCCAATCGATATCGAAACAAAAGATTATAACCAGACGATGATCAAGACATTTGATAACCTGATCAAAGATAAAAAATTTGGATGGAAATTAGAAAATATCTTACCAAAAGTTTTAATAGCTGGAGATAAAGCGGGTATCTTAAGCGAAGAAGGAGCAAAATTATTAGATCCATCTGGTAATCTGGAAGCTGGAATTCCTTTATGTCCTCCAGAAGGAGATGCAGGAACTGGAATGGTTGCGACAAACAGCGTGACAAGAAAAACAGGAAATGTATCTGCAGGAACAAGTGTTTTTGCAATGATCGTTTTAGAGAAAGAATTAAAGAAAGTTTATGATGAGATCGATCTTGTCACAACGCCATCAGGTGATCTTGTGGGTATGGTACATTGTAATAACTGTACATCAGATCTGAATGCATGGGTCAACTTATTTAAAGAATTTGCACAGAACTTTGGTGTGGAAGATGTAGATATGGATCAGCTTTATGGAACTCTTTACAATAAAGCATTAGAAGGTGACAAGGATTGTGGTGGATTACTTGCATACAACTATTTTTCAGGAGAACATATCACAGGATTTGAAGAAGGAAGGCCATTATTTGTAAGAAAACCAGATAGTAATTTTAATCTTGCAAACTTTATGAGAGTTCATCTATACACAGCACTTGGAGCTTTGAAGACGGGGCTTGATATCTTGATGAAAGAAGAAGATGTCAAAGTTGATAAAATGCTGGGACATGGTGGATTATTCAAAACAGAAGGTGTTGGACAAAAGATCATGGCAGCAGCTGTGAATGCACCAGTATCAGTTATGAAAACAGCTGGAGAAGGTGGTGCATGGGGAATGGCGATCCTTGCAGCCTATATGCTGGATAAAGCAGAAGATGAGACGCTTGATACCTATCTTTCTGACAAAGTATTTGCAGGGGAAGAAGGTACAACGATCGCTCCAGATGAAAAAGATGTGGAAGGCTTTGATGAATTTATCAAACAATATCAAAAAGGTCTTGCACTTGAACGAGTTGCAATTGATGTCATGTAAAAAGGAGACGAAAAATGTTAGAACAATTAAAAAAAGAAGTCTATGAAGCAAATATGGAACTTCCTAAAAGAGGTCTGATCACATATACATGGGGAAATGTCAGTGGAATTGATAGAGAAAGTGGTTTATTTGTTATTAAACCAAGTGGTGTGGATTATGATAAACTTTCTCCAGAAGATATGGTTGTCATGGATCTTGATGGAAACAGAGTGGAAGGAGATTTAAATCCATCTTCTGATACACCAACGCATATTGAATTATATAAAGCATTCAAAGATTTAGGAGGAATTGTACATACACATTCCCCATGGGCAACATCATGGGCACAGGCGGGGAGAAGTATTCCATGCTATGGAACAACACATGCAGATTACTTCTATGGAGAAATTCCATGTGCAAGAAGCCTCACAAAAGAAGAAATTGAAGAAGCCTATGAGAAGAATACAGGATTGGTGATCATTGAGACATTTAAAGATAAGAATCCAGTTTATGTTCCAGGAGTGCTTTGTACAAATCATGGACCATTTACATGGGGAGCTGATGCAGCCGAGGCAGTTCATAATGCCGTTGTCTTAGAAGAAGTCGCAAAGATGGCATACCGTTGCGAGCATTTAAATCCAGAAGCAAAGCCAGCACCACAATATCTGCAGGATAAACATTTCTTCAGAAAACATGGGGCAAATGCTTACTATGGCCAAGGCAAATAATGAAAATGGATCAATAAAGATATCAGATAAAATTTAAAAGAAAGTGTTGTAAAATGATGAAAGTAAAAATGATCGAAAAAAGACAAAATGGAGTCTGCTTATTTGAATTACAAAATGATGAGATAAAAGTGATCACGAGTAACCTTGGTTGTCATATTTTATCTGTGTTCACAAAAGACAGAGATGGGAATTATGGAGATGTCGTTCTTGGATATCAAGATGTGGAAGATTGTCATAAAGATGATAAATTTTTAGGATGTATCATCGGACGTGTTGCAAACAGAATTGCAAATGGAGAGTTTCAGTTCAATGGAAAGACCTATAAACTTGCAGTAAATTCCGGACCGAATACGCTTCATGGAGGTATAAATGGATTTAATCAGAAGATTTTTAACTATGAGATTTTAGAAAATGGAATCCGTTTTATCTATCTTTCTCCAGATATGGAAGAAGGATTTCCAGGGAGTCTTTATTTAAAGATAGTATATCGTCTATCTGGAAATGAATTAAAGATGGAATATGAAGCAATGTCAGATCAAGACACACTGATCAATATAGCCAATCATTCCTATTTTAATCTTTCAGCAAAAGACAGTAAGATCTATGATCATCAATTGATGATCAAATCAGATCAGATTGCATGTGCAGATGAGAATGGTCTTCCAACAGGTGAGTTTTTGGATGTAGAGAATACACCATTTGATTTTAAAAGTTTTCATGAGATTGGAGAACGGATTCATGATGATGATGAACAGTTGAGATTCGTTGGAGGCTATGATCATTGTTTTATGTTAAAGGATGAGAAAGATCAGGCAGTCTTATATGATAAAGAAAGTGGACGAAAATTAACGATCACAACAACACTTCCATGCATGCAGTTATATGCAGGAAACTTTCTGGCAGGAGGAAGTGATGGTAAATTTGGAAAACCATATGAGAACAGAGATGGTGTTGCATTAGAACCACAATTCTTGCCTAATTCTATGAATATAGAGAAAAAGCCAAGAGTTATCTTAAGAAAAGGCGAAGAGTATGAAGCAGTGACAACATACCGATTTGAAACAGAATAATATAGATTGAAATTAAAAAATAAGAATCATATCCATACAATATCCCCTTCCCCTTTTTATTTGTATGGATATATTCTTGTTTATTTCTGGAATATAATTCTATAAGAGAGTATAATAATATTTTAGAAAAGAGGAAGGGAATATGATCAAAGTATTTTTAGTAGAAGATGAAAAGATCATTCGTAAGAGTATAAAGAATAACGTAAAATGGGAAGAAAATGGTTTTGAATTTGCGGGAGAAGCACCAGATGGTGAGATGGCTCTTCCAATGATCGAAAAACTACATCCAGATATCGTGATCACAGATATCAAGATGCCATTTATGGATGGACTGGAATTAAGTGATATCTTAAAGAAAAAAATGCCCAAAATACAGATCATCATACTTTCTGGATATGGGGAGTTTGACTATGCAAAAGAAGCGATCAAGATTGGTGTAACAGATTATCTGACCAAACCAGTAACTGGTGAGCAGTTATTAGAAGCACTAAATAAAGTAAAACAAAAGCTTGATAAGAAAAAAAGACAGGAAGAAGATATAAAAAAATTACAAAAAAATATAAAAACACAAATGAAAAATATGAGATATCAATTTTTCGGGAATCTGATCCGTGGAAAGATATCGGTATCTAAATTAATGGAACAAGGGAATGAACTTGGAATAGATCTTATGGCACCGGCATACAATTTTATGTTATTTAAAATATTTTCAAAGAATGAGAATGCTACAGAGGCAGTATATGATCTTCGCACCAAAGAAGATGCGATCGTAGAGGAAGTAAGCAGCCAGTTTGAAAATATGATTGTTTTTCACCGTGTAACAGAGGGCTATGTTTTAATGATCAAGGCACAGAATACAGAGGAAACCATACAAGTGGCAAAAGATTATGTTGCAGCATTGACAAAGCGTATGAAAAAAGAGAAAGAACTACAATGGTTTGCAGGGATTGGACGTGCAGTGGAACGATTACATAACCTTTCGGAATCTTACGATAGTGCAAGCAAGGCTTTTGCATACCAGTATCAGTCTTCTGGGAATGAAGCAGTGTTTTTTGATAAATTAGATAATGAAAAGATAGAAAGAGCAGAAGATCTGCAGCAAGTAGATTTTACCAAAGTAAATTCAGAATCGCTGGAAGAGTTTTTGAAAAATGGAAAAGAAGAAGCTGTACATTTATTTGTAGAGGATTATACCAAGACATTAGGAAAATCTAATATGGATTCCTTTATGTTTTGTCAGTATATGCTGATTAATATACAGGTAGGTGTTATGAAATTCGTTGAGAAAATGGGAGTTGAGAAAGCAAATATCGATCGCACGTTTAAGGATTACAAACAACAGATCGCTGCAGTTTCAACAGGAGAGAAAGCAGCGGAGTATATCGAAGAACTTATCAGACAAGCGATCAGAATGCGAAATGAAAGATTAGGGAAGAAACATTCTTCATTGATAACGGAGGCAAAAGAATTTATTGTGAAAAATTATCAAGAAGAAACATTATCGTTGAGTGATGTTGCAGATCAGGTTGGATTAAGCAGCAGTCATTTTAGTACAACGTTTAAACAAGAAACAGGGAAATCTTTTGTGGAATTTTTGACATCAGTCAGAATGGATAAAGCAAAAGAAATGCTTTGTTTTACAGATATGAAGGCATCACAGATCAGCTATGAAGTGGGATATAAGGACCCACATTACTTTAGCTACCTGTTTAAAAAAACGCAAGGATGTACTCCGAGTGAATATAGATCAAGGAGGATGTAATGAAAAAATATGTGAGAGAATTTATTGCTCGATTTCGGAAGTCCTCAATAGAAAAAAAACTAAAATGGTTAAGGATGGTCGTGATAATTCCTGCGTTAGTGGGGATTATCACGCTTCTTGTTATCATGATAAATTTTAATGAAAGCTATAATGATTCAATGTATGTAGGCTATATGTACGGAACAAGTGGTTCACTTGAAAATAACAGATTAAACACAAATGATAGTACAATTAAAAAAACTATAGATACTTGGTATAAAGATAATTTAGCGAGTTATACAAAATATTTAAGCACAACAGCAGTATATTGTAACGATAGAGAATTAGGAAGTGGAACATATTCGGCAACCGGCGACAAATTTTATTATGTTGGATATACAAGATTAGGAGCTAATAAAAATCCATCATATAATTGTACAAATGAATATGATGCATTTAGTGTAAATAATACAAAAGCACAATTAACATATCCAATTGCCTTAATGACAGCAGATGAAATAAGTTATGCAGGTGGTGTATGGACAAAAAATGCTGCAACATGGTATTACTTAAATAGTAAAGGCAATGCGTCTATTAAAAATGGACAAAATGAATGGTGGTTGTTGTCGGCTGCTAGTTGGGACACTGATAAAAGTTCTGTAGTGTTTAAAGTATCAAGTTCACAAGATAGGAAAGCAAAAATTGGAGCACATAGTGTTCAATATAAGTCACACGTTAGACCTGTTATCTCATTAAAAAAAGATTTACTTTATAAAACTGGAGATGGTAGCGCAACTAACCCTTATGAAATACAGGAAACACCTGATACAATATATGAAAGACTATTATTAGATAAATCAACAAGACCTGGTGAAAGAACAGACTTTAGTACAGTACTAACAACTGATAATACAAAGACATTATATACAGGAACAGAAGAAGGAACAACAATATATTATTTTGCAGGAAATGCAACAGATAACTGGGTAAAGTTGGGTGGATACTACTGGAGAATAATAAGAACAAATGCTGATAGAAGTGTAAGGCTTTTATATCACGGAACAAGTACGGACACAACGGAGGCATATATAAACTCAAGTACAGCTTTCAATTCTTCTCATACTGACTCGATGTATGTAGGTTATATGTACGGAACAAGTGGTTCTTTAGAAAGTAATAGAGCAAATACAAATAACAGTACAATAAAAGAAGTAATAGATAGTTGGTATGCAAGTAATATGACATCATATGCGAAATACTTAAGTGAGACAGCAATATATTGTAGTGATAGAGAAGTAGGCGAAGGAACATATACAGCAACAGGATTAAAATTCTACTATGCACCATATACAAGAATAGATACTAATAAAGCTGCAACATATGGCTGTACGGCAACAGAGGACAAATTTACAGTTGATAGTGCGGCTGGAAATGGGAAATTAACATATCCAATAGCCTTAATGACAGTCGACGAATTGGTTTTTGCTGGAGGAGCATATAGAGAGAGTGCACTAACATGGTATTATTATAATAGTGTAAAAGGTAGTTCAACAGGCAAAATTTCATGGTGGCTTATGTCTCCTTACGATTGGGGTGCTAATTCAAGTGTGTTTCGTACGTATGGCTCTGACAGCCCTGGTTTCTTATATGCACGTCGAGTTGACGACACTCTTGGCGTGCGTCCAGTCATAAGTATTAAAGGCAATAACTTATGGAAAAGTGGAGACGGAACAGCATCAAGTCCATACGAAATTGTAACAAATTAAACTATTGACATATTGTACCTATTTATGGTACAATATGTTTGTTTTTTTAAGGGGGATAATATGAAATTAAAAGATTATTTTTTTGATAATTTTATGGGAATAGACGAAAGTACTGTTCTTACTGCAGTTGAAGAGTTAACTGACGTACAAAAGAATTTAGTTTATTACACATGGGGAGTAGATAACAAATTTAGAAATCCAAACAGTAAACAAGCAAAAGATATAATTAGTCAAATATATAAGAAACTGTATAAGAAGAATTTATTTAATGAATTTAATGCACCAAAAGAAACTGTAATTAAATTAATAGATACTTTAAAAGAAAAAGAATTAGTTAATTTATTTACTGAGTACTCTTATAAAGATAATGAACTTAAAAGTGGTGTAGTAACTAAAGAGATTAGACAAAAGAATTTATATATAATAAAGAAAGTACAAACTGCGATTAAAGAAGGTAAAGTATCAACTAGAAAAGTAGATTATTCTAGTGTTTATAAAGGATTTTTTAATCAATTTGATAGACCTAAGGAAGAAGTGTTAAGAGTGGTTAATTCTTTAGATGAAGAAAGTATTAAAACATTGAAGTTAAAGTTTGGAGAAAACTTTGATAAGTTATATAAAGTAGATAATAAAGTAAATGATGAGATAAACGTAAGAATTTGTAGATTAATTAGAAGAAAGTTTGCTTTGTTAGAGAATGGTGAGTTTGTTAAAATTACTGATTATGTTAATCTAGACTTAGATACTATTAAAGAAAGAATGAGCCTTTTAAGTACTAAAGAACAAGAACGTATATATAACTTATTTGGAGAAAATTTAGATAAAGAAGTGGCTATTAATGTTGAACAAAAGAATAGTTTATTAAGAAAAAAGTCTATAGAAAGACTAAAAAGTGGTAAACTTAAATTAGTACATACTAACTTTAAACCATTATTTCTTATATTAAGTAAAAACAAGTTTGATGATGAAACAATGGAAGAATTTAAATTAAGAGTGTTAAAGGCAATAGAGAGTCTTCAAGAAAAAGATAAAGATATTCTAATAAAGAAATATGGGGAAAATTTTGATTTGACTACTACTAAAAATATTATGACAACACAGGAAAACGAATATATCACACGTTTTGTTATAACTAAGTTATCTTGGAGTTTAAAAGATAGAGAAATTAAAAAGTATAAGAGTTTATTTGAAAGAGTTAATGCTGAAGAGAAATATTTACTTTTAGAGTTTATTGATACACTAAGTAATGAAGATAAAATGCTTTTACAAAAGAAGTATGGAGTAGATTATTCAAATACAAGTGAATTACATACATTTAGTAGTGAAGATAATCATAGAATTAAAGTGATGTTAGAAAAAGCAGTTCTTTATTTTAATAGAAAGAGTAAAGAAAAGTATGTAGGTGTTAGAATTAATAGTTTAAGAGATATGAGAAATATTGCTAGAAGTAAAGAATACAAAGAATTACTTAGTTATTTTAGTGAGAATGAAAGTCTAGCAGTGCTTACATATTTAGCAAGAAAACTTGTTAGTACAGAAGAGATTACGAAAGTAACTGGAGTAAGTATAGAAAGACTACATGAGTTAGTTAGTGAATATAATAATCTCGGAAGAAATATAAATGTTTTAAAGAGAAATATTTAGTTTACTACTTGAAAAATTAAATTAAATGTATTAAAATATAAGTATCTTTTAGGAAAAAAGGTAGTATGTAATTTATAATTATAGAGAGTTAGTGGTAGGTGTAAACTAACAATGTTATATATGAAAGTTCGTTTTCCATTATATAAAAGAGCGTAATAAAGGCGTTAACTTAAGAGAAGCATAAATTAACTTTATGAATTAAGGTGGTACCGCTGCAGTTTGTAGTCCTTAAGTCATGAAGTTTTTATTTTTGAAAGGGTGATAATATGAAAGAAAAATTAAGTAGTTTACTTGAAAATGCTAGAAAAGAAATTGAAAGTAGTAAAGAAATAAACGAGTTAAACTTAATTAAAAGTAAATATTTTGGTAAACAAAGTGAATTTACAGAAATTATGAAAAGTATTGGTACTATGAGTAATGATTTAAAGAAAAGTGTAGGAGTTTTAACTAACGAGTTTAGAAATAACTTTAATAGCTTGTTTGATGAAAAATACGAAAATTTAAGTACAGAAGAATTAAACAAGAAGTTAGAAAGTGAGAGAATTGATGTTACTTTACCTGGTAAAAAAGTTAAGTCTGGTAGTATGCATCCATTAACTTTAGTAAGAAATGACTTAGAAGACTTGTTTGTTAGTATGGGTTATGATGTTGTAACTGGGCCTGAAATTGAAACAGATGTAAACTGTTTTGAAAAATTAAATATCCCGAAAGACCATCCAGCAAGAGATATGCAAGATACTTTCTATATAACTGAAGATATGTTACTTCGTAGTCAAACTAGTAGTGTACAGGTAAGAACAATGCTTGCAAATACCGAGAAAACTCCAATTAAAATGATTTGTCCTGGTAAAGTTTATAGAAGAGATGATGATGACGCTACTCATTCACATCAATTTATGCAGTTAGAAGCTCTTGTAGTAGATAAAAATATTAGCTTAAGTGATTTAAAAGGTACACTATTAGAAATGGCTAAAGGAATGCTTGGAGAAAACACTAATATTAGATTTAGACCTAGTTATTTTGGATTTACTGAGCCATCTTATGAAGTAGATGTAACTTGCTTTAAATGTGGTGGTAAAGGATGCTCATTATGTAAAAATATTGGTTGGATAGAAATACTTGGTTCAGGAATGGTTCATCCAAACGTACTTAGAATGTGTGGATATGATCCTGAAGTTTATACAGGCTTTGCTTTTGGTGTAGGGCTTGATAGACTTGCAATGTTTAAGTATGGTATAACTGACTTAAGAAATATTTATACAAATGATATAAGACTATTAAATACTTTTAATAGAAAGGAGACTAAATAATGATATTAAGTAAAAAGTTTGTAAGTAATTATATTGATGTTAAAAGTATTGATATAAAAACTATTGCTGAAGATATGACACGTGTAGGAAATGAGTATGACTATGCTGGAAAACTAGTTAATGCAACTAACTTAGTTGTTGGACACGTTTTAGAGTGTGAAATGCACCCAGATAGTGATCATTTACACGTTTGTAAAATTGATGTTGGAGACGAAGTGCTTGATATAGTGTGTGGTGCACCTAATATGAGAAAAGGTTTAAAAGTAATTGTTGCAAAAGATGGAGCAGTGTTGCCTGGTGGCACAATTAAAAAAGGTGTTATAAGAGGGGCAATAAGTAACGGAATGTGCTGTAGTTTAGAAGAACTAGGGCTTGACAAGAAGTTCTTAAACGAAATGGACATAAACGGTATACACGAACTACCAAGCGACGCGCCTGTTGGAATTGATGCTTTAGAGTATCTTGGTTTAGATGACGAGATAGTAGATTTTGAACTAACTGCAAATAGAAGTGACTTACTTAGCATGATAGGCTTAGCTTATGAGCTAGGGGCAGTTTATGATAAACCTGTAAATGAACCAACACCAGTATATGAAAGTGTTAAAGATAACTTTCTTTGCGATGTTAACTTAAGTGTTGATACTGATAATTGTTCATTATATTTATTAGGAAGAGTTAATAATGTTACTATTAAGGAAAGTCCTGACTATATTAAAAATGCTTTAATAGCATCTGGCATAAGACCAATTAACAACGTAGTAGATATAAGTAACTATGTAATGCTTGAAACTGGTCAACCACTTCACTTTTATGACGCTGATAAAGTAGGTAAGTTAATAGGTGTTAGAATGGCTAATAATGAAGAAGTGCTAACTACATTAGATAAAACTGATAGAGAATTAACAACAAACGATATAGTAATATATAACGAAAGTGGCCCAATTGGACTAGCAGGTGTGATGGGTGGACTTTCTACTGAGGTAACAAAGGATACTAAAAATATTCTTATAGAAAGTGCAATATTTACTCCTGGTATTATTAGAAAAACTGCTAAAAGAATATTAAGAAGTGAAGCTTCTAGTAGATTTGAAAAAGGTCTTGACTATAAAAGAACATACTTAGCTATCAATAGAAGTAAAGAACTTCTTTCAAATCTTGCTGGTGGCACAGTTAGTGAAGGATTAATAATCTATGATAAAGTAGATAAAAGTGAAAAACACGTGCTAATCTCGTTAGAAAAAATTAATAGTGTTCTAGGTCTTTGTCTTACTAAAGAAGACGTTGTAAATGTATTAAATAAGCTTAAATTTAGTGTAAATATTAATAACGATGAGTTTGATATTATTGTACCTAGTAGAAGATTAGATGTGTCAATAAAAGAGGATATAATAGAAGAAATTGGTAGAATATATGGGGTAGATGAAGTACCTATTACACTACCTAGCACTAACAATGGAAGAAGCAGGTATGATAACTATGATAGAATTATTAAGACTAAATTAAGTGATATGGGACTAAATGAAACTATTACATATAGCCTTATTAATAAAAAAGACATTAATAAATTTGTAAGTGAAGAATTTACTCCAGTTGAAGTAATGGAACCTTTAAATAGCGAAAGAAGCACTTTAAGAAATAGTTTAATCTCGTCTTTAATTAATGTTTATGAATATAATAAAGCAAGAAACATTAAGAATGTAAGCATATTTGAAATAGGTTCATGTTATTCTAAAGTAGAAAATGACTATGTTGAAACAAGTAAACTAGCAATACTTATGAGTGGAGAATTTATTACTGGAATTAATACTAGTGTTAAAATAGATTTCTACTATTTAAAAGGTGTAGTTGAGTCTTTACTAGATTACCTTGGCTATAAAGGAAGATACTCATTTGTAAGTGACGTGACTATTAAAGAAATGCATCCATATATGAGTGCAAATATAATACTAAATGGATTAAACGTTGGATTTATTGGTAAAGTACATCCACTAGTAAACAAAGAAGACTTGTATGTATGTGAAATTAACTTAAGTACATTAAGAAGTGTTAAAGCTGGTAAGATTAAGTTTAAAGAATTAAGTAAATATCCTAGTATTAAAAAAGATATATCGTTTATATTTAGTGATGTTGTAGTAAGTGATAATATTATTAAGGATATTAGAAAACTTGGTGGTAAAACACTTATAGAAGTAGTAGCGTATGACGAGTATATTATGGGTAAAGAAAAGAGTTTAACATTTACTCTTAACTATATGAGTGAAGAGAGAACTTTGACTGAAGAAGAAGTTATGGCTTCATTTAATAATATTATTAATGGAATTACTGTAAAATATAATGCAAAACTAAAAAATATGTAGATAAATAAAAATATTTATTGTATAATTAAATAAGAAAGGTGGTAATGATATGAATCCATGGATAATTGTGGGAATAGTTGTGCTTTTAATCATTCTTTATGTAATTAGTACATACAATACTTTAATTAAATTAAGAAATAGAGTAAAAGACCAATGGGCACAAATTGAAGTACAATTAAAAAGGAGATTTGACTTAATACCTAATATAGTTGAAACTGTTAAAGGGTATGCAAAACATGAAAGTGATACTTTGAAAGGAGTAATTGAAGCAAGAAATAAATTTACTGTAGCAGGTACAAAAGAAGATGAAATGAAAGCTAATAATGAGTTAACTGGCGCTATTAGACAATTATTTGCATTAAGCGAAAGTTATCCTGAATTAAAAGCTGATACAAGTTTCTTAAAACTTCAAAGTAATCTTGAAGAAACAGAAGATAAAATATCTAGTGCTAGACAATTTTATAATGATACAGTTTTATCTTTAAATAATAAAGTTGAATTATTTCCTTCAAATTTAGTTGCTAAAATATTTGGATTTAAAAAGGAAGCATTCTTTGAAGCAGAAACTGAAGCTAAAGTTGCTCCAAAAGTACAGTTTTAAGCTTACTAAATGTAAGCTTTTTTCTTTTAATAGGAGGATTTATGAAAAAAATATTGGTTTTAATAATAAGTTTGTTTTCATTTATTAGTATTAACTATGCAGTAAGTAATGTTAATTATAAAATAGAAGACTATATAGTAGATGCTAGTATTGATATAAGTGGGAACTTAAAAGTAAGAGAGATTATCAAGAGTACTGGTAGTTATAATGGTTATATAAGAGACTTAATTTATAAAAATGATAGATTAGGAGACTTTACAGGAGATACTTCTAGTTTTGAAGGAAGTAGTATATATAACCCAACTGGAATAGACAATATAAAAGTTGGTAGTATAAACTATAATGGAGAGTTAAGTTTTGATGCGTTTAATAGTGAAGTGACTGAATTTAGTGAATGCACTAATAGTCGTGGATGCTATACTATCAGTGATATTACAAATGGCAAAAGTATAAAGATGTATAATGAAACAATTAATTCTAGTACATACTTTTATATAGAATATACTTTAGGTAATACAGTAGTACTACATAATGATGTAGCAGAGTTGTATTTAAGTTTTATAGGTAATGGGTTTGATGATAATATAGGAAGGTACCAATTAAGAGTTACTTTACCACAGGCAACTACTACTGAAACAAGAGTATGGGCACATGGCCCACTAAGTGGAGAAGTTAGTAGAATAATAGACGAAGTAGAAGGAGTTACTAAATACTACGGTGGATACTTAAAAATTGAAGACTTAAGTAAGAATACTCCAGTAGATATGAGAATGGTTTTTGATAAAAGTTTAATTATGGTAGACCATCCATTCTTAAAGAAAAGTAAGGTTGAAGCGTTAGACAAAATACTAGAAGTGGAACAAGTAAGAGCTGATGATGCTAATAAACAAAGAAAAACTGCTAAAATATTAGTGTATGGAACATACGCTTTAAGTGGGACTTATTTATTAATTTTACTATTAATAATAGTTTATCTATATATTAAGTATGACAAAGAAAGAAAGCGCTCTTTTGATATGGAATACAATAGAGAGTTTATAGATGACTATGATGTAACAGCAATTGAATACCTATATGATAAAAAGATAA
>OLNQ01003055.1_pt1 | contig 13947 bp, 16 predicted proteins | sample 1672821 | NCBI WGS metagenome assembly OLNQ01 (sample SAMEA3136727, study PRJEB25190) | human gut metagenome | biome: human gut; feature: human-associated habitat; material: faeces | place: Austria | collected 2013 | reverse complement strand
CCGGAACCATTGCACAGCAGACCGACAGCACACAAAAGCTTGCAGCCGCTGATCGGCTGGTTCAGGACACCAAAGCTCGCTGCCGGGATTTGCTGCGAGACGATACCTTCGCCTTTTTTTCCTGCTGAAAGGAGTGTGAACACCATGGCACAATCAATGATACAAGCCATCTTGCAGCTGTTGCAGGACGGATTCCAGAATAGCACAATTCCGGTCATTCCGGCATACAGCCGAAAACCGGTTCCCCCACCGGACTGCAAGCAACCCTATGGCATTTATTCCATCCAGCAATTGCAGGTACAAAAGCCGGTGGTTCGAAAGGAAACCTGCTACTACGCATTGGAGGCAGAGCTGCACTTGACCTTGTGTGCACCGGATTCCTTCAGCGGATTGCAGTGCTTTTCCCTATTGCAGGAGGAACTGCTGCCTAAGATGCTGGCACTGCCCTGTGTCTTTACCGGCTACACCACCCAGCATCCGCAGACAGATGCCAAGCTGCGGCGCATGCTGCTGACAGCTGTTTTTACGCTGCACGGTGTCTGGGAATCTGATTTGGGAGGGGTGTCGATTCCATGAGCAAACTTTACCTGGATCAGGCACGTTATTTCAAAATCTACCTGGGCACGCTGCTGTTTTATGCACAGAGCTACCAGATTACAGGCAGCCGTACCTACGCCGAACAGCCGGCGGTCTCCGGAAGAGCACTGGTCAGCAATTCGGCACCGCGTGCACGGCGCATCATCCTAGAGGGGAAGCTGCTCTGTCAGGAGGATCCCTCCAATGCCATTTTGGAACTGGATCGTCTGCTGGAGGGCTATGTCGGACTTTCCATTCAGCTACATACCATGTGGCTGGTGGTTTCCCGTCTGGTGCGCTATACGGTACAGGAATCCAGCACGGAATCCATGCTGGACTGTCGGGTTGAGCTGATCTGTGAAAATTCCATGCAGAAGCGAAGCGGCAGCACCGAAAGCGGTGATTCGGATGCTGGATAGAACCATCCTGAAACTGGAAAATACCGCTGGAGAAACGAGCACCGAACAGGGCATTCTGGCATTTCGCTGCATCAAGGATGTCTATCTGCCATACAGCACTTTATCCATTTCCCTGGTGCCTCAGCAGACGGACTTCGGCACCATTCGCCGGGTACAGCTGACTGTACGGCAAACCACCGTGCACGACGGATTGGCCGATCAGGTCAAGCTGGAGCAGAAAAACGGACAGTCTTTTCTGACCATTGCTTCCCGTGGATTTACCTCTCTGCTCTGCCAGAATGAATTGGCAAAGGGACTGATTGCAAAAGTATCACTGGATCAGCTGATGAAAGATTACTATCCATTTCCAACGCAAATCAAATGGGAACCCAATACCGATACCAGCAATTATATTTATGTCAAAGAAAACGATACCATGTGGGACGGGGTATCCAATCTTTGTTTTAAACTCAATGGCCGCTATCCGTATATTGGCAGTACCAACACCATTCGGCTGAATCTGCCCGTCAATCCGACGGTCTATCCGTTCATGAATTACACCATTGCATCGGTCGGCAGCACACAGGACTTCAGAAGCCTGGTCAGCCAATACCATATGCCGGATGCAGACGGCACGGAGGATACCTTTCTGCTGCAAAACAGCAAGACAACGGATTTATCCATTGTGCGCAACCGGCAGATTCCATTCGACATGCAGTATCTGCGCAATCCGGCAGAAGCCCTGCAATTTCGCATGCGATACAGCAACCGCGGCTGGAAGAGTCAGTTTTTAACCTTTTATGGATTCCGGGACGGCTTGCAGCTGAACGATCAGTTCAGTTATGCACCGCTCTGGAGCAATCGGTTTATCTCCAGAATGGAAATCACCGGTTCCCGGAAAGGAATCTTCACCAAACTGTTCGCCTATTATGACGACTGGAACAACACCGATGTCTGAGGCAGGCACAACTTCCGCAGCAGCAGCATAAACTGATCGTATAGGATTCTGTCTGCAAACCGGGCAGGCAGAGCCTGGAAAGGTTGTGACAAAAGGATGCATGGCAAAACAGCAATCCAGCCGCTCTGCACCCTGCGGGAGGGTGAACAGGCTGTGGTACGGACACTCTGTCTGCATGGCGCCATTCGATGCAGACTCCAGGATATGGGACTGATTCCGGGGGCTGCGGTAACCTGTTTGCAACGAAGCAGCGGCGGAGACCCCATTGCATATGAAATCTGCGGTGCAGCTGTTGCACTGCGCAATCGGGATGCCAAAATGATTCTGGTGACGCCCGTTTCCTGAATACAAAACCAGTTTTCCACATTTTCTGTTGAATTTGTGGAAAACTGGTTTTTCTCTGTTTATTGCAGCCCGAAACTGATTTGCAGGGCATTGTCTACCCGTGTCATAGACGGCGGATCCAATGCGCCCATTCGGTCTTTTAAGCGGCGCTTATCAATGGTGCGGATTTGTTCCAGCAGCACAATGCTGTCTTTGGTCAGACCGCAGGTCGCTGCCTGTACCGAAATATGCGTGGGCAGTTTGGCTTTATCTTTTTGGCTGGTAATGGCGGCAGCAATCACCGTTGGACTATGCCGATTTCCAACGTCGTTCTGTACGATAAGTACGGGACGAATGCCGCCCTGTTCTGAGCCGACAACCGGGCTCAGGTCTGCGTAATAAATTTCTCCCCTTTTGACCATCATGAATGCGATCTCACTCCTATACAGAAGCCGGGAGGGCTTCTTTTCGAATTTGCATCAATACTATGCCCCATTTAGAAGTGGTTTAAACAGTGCTTTCTTCATTTTATTCCCAGCGGCAAAAATTGGTGCTTACCCAAAAATCCAGTAAAAAATGCCGTACAGCCAGGAAGCTGCCGTTCCATATAGAATGACCGGGCCGGCAATGGTAAAAATTTTTGCACCGACACCGAGAATAAAGCCCTCGCTTTTGGATTCAATGGCAGAGGAAACCACACCGTTTGCAAAGCCGGTAATGGGCACCAGCGTTCCCGCGCCGCCGAAGCGGGCCAGCTTGTTGTAGAGATTCAGTCCCGTCAGCAATGAGGACAGGGCCACCAGCGAACAGGAGGTAGCTGTGCCCGCGTCCTCCTTGGGCAGACCCAGAGACATCCAGCCGTCCAGAATGGCCTGTCCCAGAACACAGATGGCTCCGCCCACGAAAAAGGCCAGACATACGTCCTTCCCCAAGGGGGACTTTTTCATTTTTCGCTGCACATACTGTTGGTATTCCCGGGGCGTCATATCCATAGTATGACCTCTTTTCACAAGTTTTCCATAGGTTCCCCATTCCGGCGAAAAGTATGTGAAATTTCTTGCAATGCAGCCTGAAAAGCGGTAAACTGTTGACCATGATTCCAAAAGGAGGGCATTTTTATGAAAACCGTCCGGCCGCTGGGGCTGTACATCCACATCCCCTTCTGCAAGGCCAAATGCGTCTACTGCGACTTCTACTCCCTGCCCCATGGCGAGGACCGCATGGACGCCTATACCGACGCCCTCTGCGCCCATTTGGCAGAAGCCGCGCCGCTGGCCGCGTCTCACACAGTGGATACCGTATACTTCGGCGGCGGCACTCCCAGCTACTTAGGAGAAAAGCGCCTGTGCAAAATTTTAAAGGTCATTGAAAAGCGTTATCAAGTGGCCCGTGACGCGGAGATCACTCTGGAGGCCAACCCGGACTCCGCCGGGGATTGGAAAGCTCTCCGCGCCTTGCGGCGCTGCGGCTTCAACCGGATCTCCTTGGGGATGCAGTCCGCCTGCGACGAGGAGCTGCGAACCATCGGCCGGGTCCACACCATGGAGCAGGTCCAACAGGCGGTGGAGGCTGCCCGGAAAGCCAAGATTCAAAATCTGTCGCTGGACCTCATTTATGGTCTGCCCCACCAGACGCAGGAGCGATGGATGGAAAATCTCGCCGCTGCCGTAGCTCTGAACCCGGAGCATCTGAGCTGCTACGGCCTGAAGGTAGAGGAAGGGACGCCTCTCTTTGCCATGAAGGACACCGCCGGTCTGCCGGGAGACGAGGAGCAGGCGGATATGTACCTGCAAACCGTGGAATTTTTGAAGCAGTACGGCTATGAGCAGTACGAAATTTCCAACTTCGCCAAGCCGGGCCGGGAATCCCGGCATAACCTGAAATATTGGAAGCTTCAGGAATACGCCGGCTTCGGCCCCGGCGCCCACAGCGATTTCGGCGGCGTCCGGTATGCCTACGAAAAAGACTTGGACGCCTACATCGCCGCCGCACACGGCGGACAGTTCCGCTTTTCCGAAAACACCGTCATCCCTCCCAGAGACCGGGACGTGGAATGGGTGATGCTGGGTGCGCGACTAATCTCCGGTCTGGATCCCAAGGATTACGAAGCCCAGTTCCGCCGCCGGTTTGATCCGATTTTCCTGCCGTTTCTGCAAAAGTGCGTGGCCGCCGGCTATGCTGTGTCGGAAAACGGTGTGTGGCATCTGACCCCCAAGGGCTTTTTAGTATCCAACCAGATCATCGGCGGGCTGCTGGATGCTCAGGCGGCGGAAAAGCAGCGCCGGGCAGACGCGGCGGCCCGGGGCGATTTCCGTGTCAATCTGGACTGACCCGCAGCCAAACGGCACTGCCGATCCTATGAAAGGATGATTTTCTATGTACGTTTACACGCCGGGGCAGTGGGCCCTGCTGTTCTTCTTCTATTGCTTCTGCGGCTGGGTCTGGGAATCCTGTTATGTCTCCGCCAAGCAGCGTCATTGGGTGAACCGGGGCTTTCTCCATGGGCCGCTGCTGCCGATTTATGGCTCCGGGGCCATCATCATTCTGTTTGCCACCCTGCCGGTGGCGGACAACTTCTGGCTGGTCTATTTTCTGGGTATGCTGGCCGCTACGGCGCTGGAATATGTGGTAGGCGCCGTAATGGAGCAGCTTTTCAAGGTCCGCTACTGGGATTACACCAAGCAGCCCTTTAACCTCCACGGCTACATCTGCCTGACCAGTTCGATCGCCTGGGGCTTTTTCTCCGATCTGCTGATCTATGTCATCCATCCCCCCATCGACAAGCTGCTCCATAAGCTCCCGGCCCTGCTGGTGAATCCTCTGGCCGCAGTGATCGCCGTGCTGTTCATCATGGATACGGTAAAGTCCACCAAGGCCGCCATCGACCTGCGGGAGGTCCTTACCAAGCTTACCGAGGAAAACGCAGAGCTGCGGCGGCTGGCCAAAAAGGCCGAGGCCGCCCAGGCCCGCACTGCCGAGGAACTGCAGGCTTTCCGGGAAAAGACCTCTCTGGACAGATACCTGCTGCAGTCCTATCTGGCTGACGAACTGGAAGCCCACCGCACCGCCAAGCAGGTCCGGAAGCAGCGCCGCCGGGCGGCTCTGGAAAACGCCTTCCGCCGCCGGGTGGAATCCAAGCTGGAAATCCTGGCCAATATCGCCCAGGCTTTGGAAAAGACCCGCGCCGCGCTGGACGATGGCATCGACGAACCCGGCGAGCAGGAGCTTGCCAAGCATCGGGAGGAGCTGGACGCCCTCATCGCTGCCGTCCGCCAGAGAGAAGCGCAGGTCCGCACCCGCTCCATCCAGCGCTATGAAACCGCTTTGCGGGTCCTCCGGGCCAACCCCTCCGCCAAGGCTAAGGCGGAACTGGGTGAAGCCTTTGACTCCCTGCGGAAGCTTTTGGAAAAATGAGCCAATATTTGACAGGCGTTCCCGGAGGGAACGCCTGTTTTTTATGTTCGCCGCCGTATAAAGTTCAGGTCCGGGGACATACTACCTGACGGCGTAAGCCAAAATTTTTCTCATGCAGGAGGAACGAATCATGAAGGACTGCACCAACGGCGGCTGCCAGTGCACCCCCAATCAGAGCATCAGCTGCACCGTCAACAACTGCGCGCACCACTGCCAGGACTCCAATTACTGCGGCCTGACCTCCATTCGGGTCGGCACTCACGAGGCTAACCCCACCGAGATCAAGTGCACCGACTGCCAGAGCTTTGAGTTGAAGTAAGCGGCGGAACGCGCCTGATCCTCCCTCCCCCCCCGCCGCCGGGTCAAAAATCCTTTGACCCACCGGCGGAGGCCGTACATACGAGAAAGGAAGGTGGCGTGATGGCTTCAAAATGGCCCGCCCGGATCGCCGGCGGTGCAGCTGGTCTTGCCAACGGTCTGTTCGGCGGTGGCGGCGGTATGGTATTTCTCCCCATTCTCTCCCGTTGGGGCGGTCTGAAGTCCCGGCAGCTCTATGCCACCTGTGTGGCGGTCATTTTCCCGGTGTGCGCCGTGTCCGCCGCCATATACCTCTGGCGGGGCGGGATGAATTGGGCCTCCGCCCTGCCCTATCTGGTGGGTGGGCTGCTGGGGGGCTGGCTGGGCGGAAAGCTCTACGGCAGAGTGTCCACCAAAGTTTTGAAGTGGATCTTCGCCGCCTTTCTCTTTTACGCGGGGGTGAGGTATCTGCTGTGACGGACTGGCTGCTCCCCTTTCTCTGCGGGCTGGGGGCTGCGGTGATCTCCGCGTGGGGCGTGGGCGGCGGAACGCTGCTGCTGTTGGTGATGACACTGTTTTTAGGCGTGGACCAGCGAACGGCCCAGGGCATCAATCTGCTGTTCTTCCTGCCCACAGCCATTTCCGCCCTGCTGTGCCACTGGCGGGAGGGATATCTGGATGTGCCCACATGGAAGGCCGCCGTCCCCGTGGCTGTCCCGGCGGCACTTGCAGGGGCATGGATCGCCACAGCGGTGGATGTGGACCTGCTGCGCCGCCCCTTCGGCATCTACCTGCTGCTCTCCGGTCTTTCGCTGATTTTCCCCCAAAAGGATCATAAAACCCCCGGGGGTCATTCGTTTCATTTAGAGGGGATCACTTTTCCACGGCCTCAGTCAGTTCCAGCGTCACCGTCAGGATCTCGCCGCGGCGCCAAAGGGTCAACGTCATCTCGTCTCCCACATGGTGCTGCCACCGAGCCCGCAGCAGATCCGCACTGCTGAGGGTCTCCTTGCCGTCCGCCGCCAGAAGATAATCCCCGGCCCGGACGCCGGCCCGATCCGCCGCGCCGCCCGCCGTGACCTCCTTCACCTGAATGCCCCACAGGTGCTCCGCCAGCTGGTCCGGCACTTGCAGAACGGAAACGCCCAGCAGCGGCTCCGGCTGAGGCTCGCCGTAGATCAGCAGATCATTGACCACCCGCTCCGCCTGCACGGAGGGAATGGCAAAGCCAAGACCCTCCACCGTGGAATATCGGGCATACAGCTTCATAAAGTTGATACCCACTACCTGCCCGTAACTGTCGATGAGCGGGCCGCCGGAGTTGCCGTTGTTCAGCGCCGCATTGGTCTGGATCAGCGGCATGGAGGTCCGGCTGGTAAGCTGGATCTCCCGGTTGACGGAGGAAACGATACCATCCGTGAAGGTGCCGCCCATCTCAATGTCCAGGGGCGTACCGATGGCGTACACAGGGTCGCCTACAGACAAAGCGTCGGAATTTCCGAATTCCGCAAAGGGAAGAGCCTCCTCCGCATTGATCTTCAGCACCGCCAGATCGTACCCGGCGTCGCTGGCGATATACTTCGCTGCATAGGGCCGTCCTCCGGACAGCAGCACCGTGCAGCTCTTGCCCCCGGCTACCACATGGTGGTTGGTGAGGATGTAGCCGTCCTCCCGGAAGATCACACCGGTTCCCACAGACATCCGGCCGCCGTCCAGATCCACCGCCACCGTGACCACGGCGCCGCTTACCTTCCGGTAAACCTCCTGAGCCGAAAGCGCATGGCTGCGGTCCTTCGCCAGTTCCAGACGGGCGTCTGCATCCGGTTCCACAGTGGGAATGGTAATGGGAGCGTCCTCATCCTCCTGATCCTGATCATAGTAGTAATAATCGTCCTCGCCCCAGTCATCAGGCATTTGCAATTCCCATATCAGCCACCGCACCCCCGCCGCCAGCAAAGCGATTACCGCCGCTATGGTCAGAAGGATCAGCAGCCCCTTCCACACCCGTTGCTTTTTCCTCCGAGATCTGGGCGTTGGCTCTGTGGGTACAGGCTCCACAGCCCCCGGCAAAGGCCGGGAATAGGTCTCCACGATCTCCGCAGGGAAATCTCTGCTGTATTCCTCGATGACTTCTCCCCGCGTCTGCAGGGTCCTGCGCTCGCTCATAGTACCTCTTTACTCCACCCGCAGAGAAAACGTGAAGGTGGTCACGCCATTCTCGCTGGTGACATTGATTTCTTCCTTGTGCTGCTGCAAAATGGTCTTGACGATATACAGGCCCAAGCCATAGCCGTCCTTATCCTCGCTGCGGGACTTGTCGCTTTTGTGGAACCGCTCGAACAGCAGCGGCAGCTCCTCCGCCGGGATGGTCTCGCCCACGTTCCGGACAGTGATTCGGGCCTTGCCGTCCATCATGGCCACACCCAGGTAGAGGGTGGAGCCTTCCCGTGCAAATTTGGCAGCGTTTTCCAGCAGGTTGTAAATGACCTGGGTAATCATATCGTTGTCGCCCAGCACCAAAATCGGCTCATCGGGAATATCCGCTTCCACATCCAGATGCCGGTCATTGATCTTCTTCTCCATGGAGATCAGTACCCGGCGCATAGACTCGCACACGTCGAAATGATTACCGTTGCGCAGGGGATCGATAGCCTGCAGCTGGCTGACATCCAGCATCCGCCGCACAAGGCGGCTGAGACGGCGGCTCTCGTTGGCGATGATCCGCAGATACTGCTTTTCATTCTCAGGCGGGATGGTACCGTCCAAAATGCCGTCCGTATACCCGGCGATGGTGGTCATAGGGGTTTTCAGCTCGTGGGAGATGTTGGCGATGAACTCCCGGCGCTGACGCTCCGTCTGCTGCAAGGACTCTGCCATATTATTAAAGGAAGCCGCCAGCTCGCCGATCTCGTCCTCCCGGCCGTAGTCATTCATGCGAACGTCAAAATCACCGTCGGCATACTGCCGGGTGGCGGCGGCCATCTCCCGGATGGGCTTGATCTGCCGCATGGTGGTGATGGAGGACGCCATAAAGGAGATCATCAGCACCACGAAGCCCGTCATCATCAGCAGTCCCGCAAAGGCCCGCCACAGATTATCAACGGAATCCGAGGCGCAGACGGTGAACACCGCCCCCAGGACCTCCCCGGTGGTTGGGTTCACCACGGACACGCCGCCCACAAACTGCTTGCTGGAATAAATCTGGTCCAGACGGCTCCGCCCGGCCCAGGTGCCGTCTGCGGAGACCTTGTCCATCACCGATGACGGAATGGTGACGGACCGGCCATCCATAGTGGCATCCGTTGACAGGAGGACATGGCCATCCATATCGCACACCAGAATATCCATTTCGGAGATCACGGCGGCAGTGGCCGCCAGCTGACGGAACTGCTCGTCCTTCTGCAATTCCTCCATAGAGAGATAGCGGCCGGTCTCCAGATACCGCACGGACAGCTTGCTCACCGCCATCGCCCGGACCATCAGCTCATCGGTTTTCTGCCCCCGGGCATAGGAATAGCTCAGGGAAAAAAAGGACACGCCCAACAGCACCAGCGTCAGGAACACCATGCCCACGGTGACGGCCATCTGCCGCCAATAAAGCCCGTGAAACCGCTCGCGGAACCAATCCTTCATATTACTTCGCCTTGTCTGCCGTCTGGCCGCTAACGGTCTCGAACTTATAGCCCACGCCCCAGACGGTTTTCAGCGCCCACTGGTCGGACACACCCTCCACCTTTTCCCGCAGGCGCTTGATGTGCACGTCCACAGTGCGGCTGTCGCCAAAATAGTCGAAGCCCCACACCTCGTCCAAAAGCTGGTTGCGGGTGTAGACCCGGTTGGGGGTGGAGGCCAAATGGTACAGCAGTTCCAGTTCCTTGGGGGGCGTGTCGATCTTTTTGCCGTCCACGATCAGCTCATAGGAATCCAGATCAATGGTCAGCTTGTCGAAATGGAGTTTCTTGCTGGTGTCGTTGGGGATCTCCGTCCGCCGCAGAACGGCATTGATCCGGGCGATCAGCTCCTTCATCTCAAAGGGCTTGACGATGTAGTCATCCGCGCCCATTTCAAGGCCCTGAATCCGATCAAAGACCTCGCTCTTGGCCGTCAGCATGATGATGGGCACCTTGCTGGTCTCCCGGATCTTGGCGCAGACCGCCCAGCCGTCCATCACAGGCAGCATGATGTCCAACAGGATCAGGTCCGGCTCCTTCTTCTGGAACTCCTCCAGTGCTTTGCCGCCGTCCCCGGCGATGCGGACGTCAAAGCCTTCCTTTACCAGATACATGTGGATCAGGTCGGAGATATTCTTATCGTCTTCTACAACCAGAATGTTGCGTCCCATAGGGTCTCCTCCGTTCTGCAGGGCCTTCCGGTCCCGTTTCTTATGTTCTTCTCTACTTTATATTACCCTAAACTTCGTCAGGGTGTTGAACGTTTTGTAAATCTTGCGCCATTTCAGCCGCCGGTCAGCCGATTTCCGTCATCGCCCGGCAGTAGTGGCCCGCTCCCTGAGCGGAGATCACAAATTCCCGCAGGCCCGCGGCAGAGGCAGTGGTCCCCAGCCAGACAGACACATCCCCCCGCCGGGCCGACACCCGCTTCATCAGCGTGGAGGCGTTGGAGCTGCTTTCCAGCTTATAATCCGCCCGGTCCATCGAGGGTGTCAGGCACCGCCAGCCAACCTCCTCCAAGGCCTGCAGCTCCGTCTCCTCCGCATCCGGCACGTAGGCCAGCCGGGTCTTTCCCAGAGTGGCCCGGTACAGGGCTTCATTGCCCCGCCGCAGCTGCTCCGCCGTGTCCTCGCCGCTCTCCGCCAGTATGCCCACCGCATGACCGGAGGCAGCCATCCGCCGCAGCAGTTCGCCGTTGGATTCCAGGAAGTCCGGCGTACAGTAGAAGGTGGCCCAGCCGTTAGCACGGTCCAAGGCGTCCAGCAGCCCGGAGGTCCGCTGATCCGCTTCCAGACACAGATGGATTCTGGCCCCCCGCGTCGGTGCGGAGGGTGTAACCGGTACATTGGGCGTGGTACTGGACGTGGCATCCCTGTTATACGCGTTGTAGCGCTCTTCCATATTGTAGGTCGCCGCATTGGCAAAATCCTTGGCGCTCATGCCGAAATCCGGAGACCGCAGCCACACCAGATAGCCGTTGGTCACATCTGTCACGGAATATTGCAGGCCGAAAAAGTTTGCGACGGTAGACGCCGGGACAAACACCAGTCCGCCGGACTGAATGACGCCGGGGGTGAACAGACTGCCGCTGCTGTCCTGCGCCGTACCCTTGGTCCAGTCAAACAGCATGGCCCGGCGGTCCTTTTCCAGCACCGTCATTTTTTTTGCGGTATTGTTGATGACAGAGATCCCCAGATTGGTGAATACAGAGGCCGGTACATACAGATAGCCGTTGGCCCAGAAGGGCATGGTGGCATCCGTCACAGGCAGAACGCTTTCCTCTGCCGCCACGAAATACACACTGCCCGCCGCTTTGGCCGGAAAAGCCAATTGAAACAGCAGCAAGCAGCACAGCAGACCCATGGCCCATCGCTTTTTCATCAGCAGTTCCCCCTTTGCGGCAGTTTTTTAATAAAACATTTTACCACATTTGCTTCTGTCTTGTAAAGTCCGTGACTCAGCCGTTGAAGACCTCCACCGTCACACCGGTATAGTAGTGGGTCAGGATGGTCTGATAGTCCGCGCCGCTCTCCGCCATGGCGTCCGCGCCGTATTGACTGAGGCCCACGCCGTGGCCGTAGCCGGTGACGTAAAACGCAAAATTGCCGTCCTGCAATTCCCATTCAAAGCAGGCGGAACGCAGCCCCAGCGCGGCGCGCACCGTACCGCCCCGGACCGTCACGCCCCCCACCTCCACTGTCTCCACGCTGCCGGCGCTATCCCGGATAGGATCTTTCAGCCAGCTTTTCTTGTCCCCGGAGAGATCGGCAGAGGGGATCTTCGCCAGCAGCTTTTCCTTCAGCGCCGCCGGGGTAAAGTCTACGCGGCTGTAATAATTGGGGATGGTCTCCTTGGCTTCGGGGGAATCCACTGGCTTCAGGTAGGGCAGATCGTTCTGCCACACCTGTCCCGCAGCTCGGGTCAGCCCTGCGGAGCTGGAATGGAACACCGCCAGAATCGGAATGCCGCCATAGAGGATAGCCTCCCCATCGGTAGACGTCACCGCATCACGGGCCTTTTTCTCATAAGCGTCCGCCTGTGCCCCCCAGTTGGCCCGGGCCTGCTCCATGGCGATATACGCCTGACAACAGGTAGAGTCTGTGCAGATGTCCGCCGTGTCCCCGTGGCTGCTGCCGGCTGTCAGCTTGTAAAGGGTATAGGTCCGGGCTGCCACCGCCTGAGCCTTCAGCGCCTCCTCTGCAAAGGACGCCGGCATCTCCGCCGCCGTGACGCCCACCAGATACTCCGCCAGCGTCATTTCCCGCACAGTCTCTCCGTCCAGCACCCGCAGGGTCCGGTCCGCGTCATAAACAGCCTTTACCGCAGGCTGGACCGGAGCCGTCTGCTCCGTCCGGGGTAATTCCGTATACTCCGGCACCTCCGCCGGTTCCCGGGCTACGGCCAAGGGCAGCAGAAACAGCCCCAGCAGCGCCGCCACCGAGGTCAAAGCCGTATTTTTCCAAAGCTGCATAGCGATTCCTCCTTTGCTTGTCCAATCTATGCAGTCAACTGCGGAAACATACCCCCAGATACGGTTTTCTGCACACAAAGACCGGCAGACGCTCCGCACGTCTGCCGGTTTTTCAAGGAAACCAATTATTTTTACTGTATGATTGCTGATACGGCATCCGCAGTCCCGTGCCGCCGCTCACTCCGCCATCAGGTTGTCATTTTCCATGATGAAGGGCCGGGTGGTATCCTGTCCCCAGGAGGTATCGTACTTTGCCATCAGATAATCGCGCAGTTCCGCCCGATTTTGTAACTTTACCAGCCGGTACGGTTCCTGGAAGGCAACCTTCTCGATCAGACAGAAGCTCCCGTCCTCCACAGGCAGCAGCACCCCAACATGCCCCACAAACAGCGTATTCTCCGTGTCCGAGAACCTGTCATGCAGGACAACGGAGATTAGCCGGGCGGGGCTGTCCGAGAATGCGACGCCCCGGGCGGCCCAGCCCGCCTGAAGCGTCTGGGCCTGCTCGTCCACATCCGTACTGTCTGCGGCGGGCACCGGCGCGAACAGCGCGCAGAACTTAGCGGTACTGTCTCCGCAGAGGACGGCGGGATCTTCGGTCAGCGTTTCCAAATCCAGGAAAAGTGTATCCTCTCCCTGAGTCTTCGGCTGATCCGCTCCGACGGTGACGAACTCACCGAACAGGCTGAATGCCGTAATGCGGCAGTTATAGCCGGGGAAGTCACCGTTTTTCTCCGCCCACAGATCCTGCATCTCATAGGGATCGTACTTGGTGTCGGTGGGGACAGCGCGCTCAAAGCCGTTCGTCAGCCATTCACTCTTAACACTGGCGTTGAACTGGTCCACCCGGTCAAAAAGGCCGCGGATCCGGGTCTCGTCTATGCCCGCGTTCTCAAGCAGCCGGGAGAGCAGAGCACGGGAATCCTCGTCCGTCAGATTGGCGTATTCGACAGGTTTCTGCGTCGGCTGCGGGACGTCCGGCTCTGTTTTTCCGCCGCAGCCGGCAAGGGAGGCAAGGATGAGGCTGACAGCCGCAAGGATCGCCAGCAGATGGTTTTTCCGATTCATAAATTACGTTACCTTTCCTGTGTTCGTCCATTCTGCGATGCAGAACAGAGTGCATCATACGTCTTTATACTATACACATATTGGCGAAAAATATCTATGCAGAATTCCGGGGGCCACCTTGACCGCTGCGGTTTCCTCCTGTTTTCCCATAAGATCTGCCGCATATGGACAGCGCATACCGCAAGCAGAATGTGCATAAAACTTCATGCACCATTTCCGGTTGCCCCGCAGGGGCGAGGACGTGGCACATTTCTTATTTTGCTACACTTT
>OLNQ01003047.1_pt1 | contig 13976 bp, 15 predicted proteins | sample 1672821 | NCBI WGS metagenome assembly OLNQ01 (sample SAMEA3136727, study PRJEB25190) | human gut metagenome | biome: human gut; feature: human-associated habitat; material: faeces | place: Austria | collected 2013 | reverse complement strand
GTAATCAATATTATTTTCTTCGGTTTCATCGCACTTGGTGCTCCTACAGCGATCCAGGACGTTATTACAGGATTTGCACTGCTGATTATCGTTACTCTGACAACAAAGGTTACAAAAGGCGAGATTGTCAAGTAATAGAAGGAGGAAGACAGCAATGAGTGAAGTGAGATTACAGGTAAAACATGTTTCTAAAAACTTCGGTATCACGAAGGCGTTGAAAGATGTGTCATTTAATATCAATAAAGGTGAGGTTCACGCACTGATCGGTGAAAATGGATCCGGTAAATCAACAATGACAAATATGTTGACAGGAATCTATACACTGGAAAGTGGACAGTTCATTCTGGATGGAAAAGAAGTTCATCCGAAGAACCAGGTAGAAGCAAATGAAGAAGGTATTTCTATCATCGTACAGGAACTTGGAACTCTTTCCGGACTGACGGTAGCAGAGAATATCTTCCTTGGACATGAAGATCAGTTCGTTCATCTGGGGATCAAGAATACCGCAGCAATGAACAAAAAAGCAAATGAGCTTTTACAATCCTATGGATTTGATAAGATCAAAGCAGGAGATATGATTGATGATTATAATTTCGAAGACCGTAAACTGGTTGAGATCGTAAAAGCTACATATTTTAATCCTAAGATCGTCGTTGTCGATGAGACGACAACTGCTCTTTCGCAGGAAGGACGTGAAGAACTGTATAAACAGATGAATCGTGTCCGTGACAATGGAAATACGGTTATCTTTATTTCCCATGACCTTCCGGAAATTCTCGACAAATCCGATACAATCACAATCCTCCGGGATGGTGTATATATCGATACGGTTAAGAGTGCAGATGTGAACGAAGATGATCTGAAGAAGCTGATGGTTGGACGTGAGGTAACAGGTGATTACTATCGTTCAGACTATGGTGAAAAAGTATCAGATGAAGTTGTATTATCCGTAAAGAATGTTACAGTTCCAGGACTGATCGAAGATATCAGCTTTGATTTACACAAAGGAGAGATCCTTGGATTCGGTGGTCTGTCAGAATCAGGTATGCATGAGATCGGTAAAGCAATCTTCGGTGCATCTTATGACAGAGAAGGTGAAGTTGTTCTGGCTGACGGAACACACATCAACGATATTCCTACAGCAATTAAGCACAGCGTTGCTTATACATCCAAAGACCGTGACAATGAGTCGGTTGTGCTGAATCAGAGTATCGGTGACAATATCTGCTTACCATCATTAGATGAACTTGCTAATAAAGCACATATATTAAGCGATAAGAAACGTAGAGAGTTTGCCGATAAATATGCAAAACAGATGTCTGTAAAGATGAATGATGTAAACCAGTTCGTTTCAAATCTGTCCGGTGGTAACAAACAGAAAGTTGTTCTTGCAAGATGGATCGGAAAAGATTCTGATATCGTTGTTCTGGACAGTCCTACCCGAGGAATCGATATTAAGGTAAAACAGGACATCTATCAGTTGATGAACCAGATGAGAAAGAACGGTAAATCCATCATCATGATCTCAGAAGAGTTGATGGAGCTGATTGGTATGAGTGATCGTATCATTATTATGAAAGATGGAAAAATCAGTGGAGAACTTGAACGTAATCAGAACCTGGATGAAAATGGTCTGATTTCGATGATGGTATAAGGAGGCAACTATGGGAAGTCAAGTAAGTGCAAAAACAAACGATAAGGAGCAGCAGCTTAAGAAAGCGTCTAAGATGGCGATGGTTCGTGCGCTCCTGCCAATCGTAGGATTGGTTGTTATTTTCCTGCTGTTCAATGTCCTGACAGATTTCCGTATGATGGGAAATATGTCACTGGCATTCTCGCAGGTATATGTTACAATGATTGCAGCTATGGGCGTATTCTTCATTATGACGATGGGCGGCCTGGACTTTTCTCAGGGATCTATCCTTGGAATTGCTTCAATCGTTGTATGTATTCTTTCAAAACATGGAATTGCAATTGCAATTCTTGGTGGTATTGCATCAGGTGCGATCATCGGTGCGATCAACGGATTCTTCTATGTATACCGTAAGATCAAATCATTCATTGTTACAATTTGTACCATGTTCTTATTCCGTGGATTTATCAAATATATGACAACGGATGCACCTGTATCAGGTTCTGCAACATTGATCAATTATGACAGTACAGGATTCAAAGTGGCTTGTACAGTAGTTGTTCTGGTTATTGGATTTATCGCATTCCGTTATACAAAATTCGGAACATATTTAAAAGCGATCGGAGCCGGTGAAAAAGCAGCAATGTTCTCAGGAATCCGCACAGACAGAATGAAATTCCTCATGTATGTACTGGCAGGTGCACTGACAGGATTTGCAGCGTTTATCAACGTTATCAAGGTCGGATCTGTTACATCTTCCGGTGGTAACCAGTTAGAGACACAGATTCTGATCGCACTGGTATTAGGTGGTATGCCGATTTCCGGTGGAGCAAAAGTAAGATTTGAAAATATCGTTGTCGGATCTCTTCTTTACGTTGTACTGAACAGTGGACTGACAATGATGGGATTCTCAACACAGATGATGCAGCTGATCCAGGGAGTTGTATTCCTGATCTTCGTAGCAGTATTCGCAGACCGTGAATCACTTACGGTTATCAAATAATAAAATTATTTATTCATTACGGGCAAAGGCATTCTTTGATGTTTTTGCCCGTAATTGGTATATGGAGAGGTTATGAAGAACACGAATCAGGAAGGCTTAAAATATCAAAAATTATATAACTGGGCACATACCTTGATCACGAGTGGAGTGATCAAGAATATGGATAAGTTTCCTTCAGAGACGAGTCTGCAGAAGAAATTTGGCTATTCCAGACAGACCGTAAGGACAGCACTACAGCAGCTGGAAGAAGAAGGTCTGATCACCCGTGTGAGGGGAAGTGGAACGTATGTGTCTTATGAGGGACAGTTGATTGATGACAACCGTCCGCAGGTAGGGTTACTTTTGAGCTATTATTCCGAATATCTCTTTCCAGAGGTATATGACGGAATAGAATCATCCCTGAGCGAAAAAGGATATCGGATTGGTGTAGCGATTACAAAGAATCGTCTGAATGATGAGGCAGCGTATCTGGAAGGAATGCTTAAGAACAATGTATCAGGACTGATCATAGAAGGGTCACGCTCTGCATTTCCGAACCCGAATATCCGTCTGTATGAAGAGATTAAGAAAAGAAATATCCCTACAATTTTTATTCATAACCATTATGAAAATATGGCATTTGACAGTGTGGAAATGTCCGATACACGGGCAGCGTATGAACTTACCAGGATATTGATCGAACATGGACACCGGAAAATTGGAGGAATCCTGAAATATGATGACATGCAGGGGATTGCACGTTATAAGGGATTTATACAGTGTATGTCCGATTATGGCATCAAATACGATGACGACTGTATCCGCTGGTATTCCACAAGAGAAATGGAAGATAAGTTCAGTAAAAAAGGACTTGCACATATTTACCGTCATACCAGGGAGTGTACAGCACTTCTGATCTACAATGACGAAGTCGCATGGGTGTATCTGGAGTTCCTGGAAGAAAGGGGAATACATGTTCCGGAAGATCTGTCTGTTGTATCCTTTGATGATGCGGAATTACAGGATACGACAGATATAAAATTGCTCTCTGCCATACATCCGAAAAATAAGCTGGGGCGGATTACGGGAAATCATCTGCTGCGTATGATGGATGATGAGAACTGGCAGACAAAGAATTATGCATATCGCTTTCCAGCAAAATTAAATGACGGAAATTCGGTGAGAAAGTTATAAAAAATAAATGAGTGGATTGACAGAATATGTGAATGGTGATATTATATTAATATAGTATGTTACTTGTTAGTGAACGAGGCATTAACTATGTATAAATTAGTAGTATTTATGCAGAGTTAGTGCCTCTTTTTTGTATTTATAATGATGTGAAAATCATCATCACGTATAGCATCTTCAAAAGAGCCTACACTATGCATAGATACCTGTACAAAGAAAAGGAGAAAAACTATGAAAGACAAAATCTTTGGCGTATTGCAAAGAGTAGGGCGAAGCTTCATGCTCCCGATCGCAATCCTTCCGGTAGCAGGATTGCTCCTTGGCCTTGGTAGTTCTTTTACCAATGCCACAACGATCGCAACTTATGGACTGCAGGGAATCTTAGGAGAAGGAACACTTCTTCATTCGCTGCTGATCATCATGAACAAAGTCGGAAGTGCAATTTTCGACAACCTTCCGCTTATCTTTGCCGTTGGCGTAGCCATCGGTATGGCAAAGAAGGAGAAAGAAGTTGCAGCGTTATCTGCACTGATCGCATACTTTGTTATGCACATTTCTATTAACAGTATGCTTGAAATCAGTGGTAAGATCGCGGCAGACGGAACCATTTCCAAGAATGTGCTTGAAGGAACGATTGCTTCGGTATGTGGAATTAATACACTGCAGATGGGTGTGTTTGGCGGTATTATTGTAGGTCTTGGTGTTGCGGCACTTCACAACCGTTTCCACAAGATCGTACTGCCGAATGCGTTATCATTCTTCGGCGGTTCCAGATTCGTACCGATCATTTCAACGATTACTTATATGTTCGTCGGAATCGCAATGTATTTCGTATGGCCAATCGTGCAGAACGGTATCTATGCACTGGGTGGTCTGGTAACAGGAACGGGTTACTTTGGAACACTGATCTTCGGTATTGTAAAACGTGCACTGATCCCATTCGGTCTGCACCATGTATTCTATCTTCCATACCTTATGGGAGAAAGGTCCCCACACAACGATCCAAAAGCCAGAGCAACATTTATTGGAATGTCCATGGATACAACAAGAGAAGAAATGACACAGGCAGTGTTAGAAGGAGTTGCATTTGGATTGCGTGATTCTCTAGAAGTTGCAAGAAGCCTTGGAATCAAGATTGAACGTACAAAGATCTGTGGCGGCGGAGCCAAGAGTCCATTATGGAAGAAGATCATTGCGAATGTAATGAACCTGAAAGTTGACGTGATCGAAAGCGAAGAAGGTCCAGGATATGGAGGAGCAATGCTTGCAGCCGTTGGATGCGGAGAATACGAAAGCGTACAGGAAGCAGCTGACAAGCTTGTGAAAGTTGTGGATACGGTGGAACCTGACGAGGAGCTTGTTACGAAGTATGAGGCAAAGTATCAGCAATTTAGAAAGATATATCCGGCACTTAAGGATGTATTTCAGAAATTTGACTGATCATAAGGCAACAATTAACGAAATATAAATAATGAATCATAAGAAAGAACAGATATGCATAAAGATTTCAATAAATTCTAAAACATATCTGTTCTTTTTTAAATCTATCATTTTATTGTAAAATCTGATTTGCAATCATAACAATAATGACAAGTACAAAAAATCCTAAAATACATTTTGCAACGATCGCTTTATTCTGCCACCAAGGCAATTTAATTTCTTCATCAGTTGATGTGTCGTAGTCACTATCATACAATAATTCATTGATCAAAGCTTCAGCTTTCGCTTTCTGATCTTCCCGGACATAAATATCCGTTCCATAAACAGAATACCCCATCGCAATGTTCATATATTCTCCTGTTCCAGGCTGTTTGGAGATGCTTTCAATTCCATTTTGCTTTAAATGATCATGAATCACCTCGGCTTGAATCTGATCAGCTGCGTTAAATACTTTTGTAATCTTACCTGCCATAATTGTTACCTCCTTATTGTTTGAATATTCAGTAACTTTGTATATTGATAATTATATATTAGTATTATACAAGAGGTTACTATTAAATGTCCATTAAAGAATTCACAAAAGCAGCAAAAATCTACGATTCTGGTAAATCAGGAATTTATGAAATGTGTAAATATGATTATCCAAAAGTTTTAAAAGAATTAAAAAACAAAAAATTCAATGATGTCCTTGACTGTGGCTGTGGAACAGGACCAATGATTGAAATCCTATGCGAAAAATATCCAGATAAACTATATACAGGATTAGATCTAACACCAGAAATGATCTACAAATAGTTTTCATCATTACCCTAATCCACAAGACTTTTTTGATAATGCGTATCGAGTATTAAGAAAAGGTGAAATTTTGATTTGCGATGGTAGTCTTTCGTATATGTGACTGAAATATTTCTTGTTATCTTATTTCAGTCACATAAAACAGAAGTCTATCGAAACCACTATACAGTGTGTATGTTAAATGGTATGTTCTCAGAGATGTTTGCTGGATGGTTTCAGAATACAGGATCAAACTATAATGCATTTATCAAAGCAATGTTACATGGAAATATCAAAGGTAAATATCAGACATTACGGATTTGCATTTGAAGGGAAAAAGGTTCTAATAGGCAATTAAGGAAAATTCATTAAAAAGAATCTAAAATACCAGTCATGAAACAACTTCAACAGAAGTAATTTCAGGGCTGGTATTTGTTATATTCTTATCTTATTTTTAATGGATCATGAGGAACATCCAAAGAAACAAACAGATGGTCTCTTTTTACCGGATAACTTTTCCAGTATTCTTTCAATAATTCCAGAGCACGTTCGGAAAGGAGTGTCCACCGATCACAGCGATTTAGTTCAATCACAATTTTACAAATATTCTGCTCGTACTTTGCGATAAATACTTGAATCAACATATTTCTCGTGGTATATTTAAGTTTAATAACAAGGAGAGAAAGATGGAAAATTTAAAAAAAGAGATCGAACAATTAAAAAAAGAAAGAAATGCTGTTTTACTAGCACATTATTATGTAGACGATGCGGTTCAGGAGATTGCTGATTATGTTGGTGATTCTTACTACCTTGCAAAGGTTGCATTAAAAGAATCTAAAGATGTGATCTGTTTTGCAGGAGTAAATTTCATGGGTGAGAGTGCCAAGATCTTAAATCCAGACCGAACAGTTATCATGCCAGACCAGAAGGCAGATTGTCCAATGGCTCATATGGTTGATGTAGAGAAGATTGAAGAGATGCGTAAAAAATATGAGGATCTTGCTGTTGTCTGTTATATTAACTCTACAGCAGAGATCAAAGCACATTCTGATGTCTGTGTAACTTCATCCAATGCACTGAAAGTTGTAACATTCATAAGCATCTTCCATGATCGCTGCTGCCGTTTCATTTCCTTCCTGTGCAAGCTGATAGACTTCACCTGCATGTGCTGCATTTAATCCTGCATCATTGGCACGTTTTGTGATCGCTGTTCCGCTGGCAATAGATTCTATCGAACCTTTCTTTAAATCTCCCTGTGATGGTCCATTTTTCCATAAAATACAGTTTGCTACTTCCTGTGCAAATCCTTTTGCACCACGATAGATTTTTCCATCGATGCATAGTCCTGCTCCGACTCCTGTTGAAATGGTCAGAAATTCAATGATCTTCTTTCCTTTTCCTGCACCGATCACAGCTTCTGCAAGTCCCGCAAGATTTGCATCATTTTCAAGTTGGACAGAAACTCCTGTGATCTTTTCTAATTCTTTTGTCAGTTCAAAATTATGCCATCCTGGAAGATTTGGCGGTGTTAAAATGACTCCATTGATCAAATCTAATGGTCCAGGGCATGAGATTCCGATTCCTTCAATTTCCTGTCCAAATTCTTTGATCACATCATTGATCTGGTTTAATGTTTTCATTGGATCTTTTGGATCTGATCCAAACTGAACTCTTTCTTTGATCTCATATTGTTCATTGATCAGGGCAACTCTTGTATTTGTTCCTCCAACATCAATTCCTACTGCATATTTCATAATTTCTTTCCCTCCTGTATAAACGAAAAGGGGGACAACCGAAGCTGTCCCCTCTTTATGTTGCTATTATTTGCGAATATCTTATTCGTAGTAGTATTTAACTTTGTCTGCAGAATCAAATAAGTTAACTTTGTGAGCGATAACTTCTCTACAAGCTTTGATTGGTTCTGGGTAGATTTCAAGTGGCTCTCTGTATTCTGGATGAGCATTTAATACTTCTCTGCATTTTTCATAGAATGCAACTTTGATATCACTTGAAATGTTGATCTTAGAAATACCGATTTTAACTGCTTTTGCGATTTCTTCATCTTTGTTGCTTGATCCACCATGTAATACTAATGGAATATCAAGAGTATCTTTTAATGTCTGTAAGATATCAAGACGAAGTTCTGGTTTCATATCGCTTGGATAGATTCCGTGAGCTGTTCCGATTGCTACTGCTAATGTGTCAATTCCTGTTTTTTCAACAAAGTCTTTTGCCTGATCTGGATCTGTATAGATAACTCCTGTTGTTCCACCTTCGATAGAGTTTCCTGTTGTTCCGATTGTTCCAAGTTCACTTTCTACAGATACATTTGCAAGATGTGCAACTTCACATACTTTCTGAGTGATCGCAATGTTTTCTTCATATGGAAGTTTAGATGCATCGATCATAACAGATGTGAATCCTGCCTGAATTGCTCTTACAACTGTTTCATATTTGTCACCATGGTCTAAATGAATAACAACTGGTACATCTGTTTTAGATGCTTCATAGATCATGCTCTGTACTAAACTGTTTTCAACGAAGTTGAATTCATCTGGAGACATTTCTAAGATAACTGGGCTTTTCATTTCTTTTACCTGCTGCATAACAGCTTTTAATAACTGATCACTACCAATATTGAATGCTGGTACTGCGAATCCTTTTTCGTCTGCTACTTTTAAAAGTTCTTTCATGTTCATTAACATAGTTCTATTTCTCCTTTTTAATGTTGATATCTTATTCTGTCTGCCGCAAAATCTGCGGCAGACGTTTGTTATGCTGATTAAATTAAACTTATAATGATTTTCCTTCTGATCCAGACAGGTGGATATATTTTTTCACTAATTCCTGGCTATCGATCTCCACCTGATGCATCATTACCCAATAATTGATGTCTGGATCTTTTTTAAGATGTTTTTTAATGCTGTCTACATTGGCATTCATAAAGTCACATCCTACATTGATCTTATTGATTCCAAATTCAACACATTTTTTAATATTTTCATCACCAGAACCGCTTCCCCCATGCAGCACCAGTGGCATCTTTGTTTTTTCTTTGATTTCTTTCAATCTTTCAAAATCAAATTCTGGCACATATCCTTCTGGATAGTTTCCATGAGAACTTCCAAAAGAAATTGCTAATGCATCAATTCCGGTTTCTTTTGCAAATCGTAAGGCTTCGTCTGGATTGGTTTTCATATCATCGTCCGTATAATTATCACCTTCACTGGCTCCCATACATCCGATCTCTCCTTCGACACTTGCATCGAACTGTTGCGCAAATTCTACGATCTCTCTTGTCATTCGGATATTACCTTCCAAGTTATATCTGGAAGCATCTACCATAACACTGGAATATCCATCAACTAACGCTTTCTTTAACAATCCGATTTCTTCCCCATGGTCGAAATTCAAAGCTACTTCAACACTTGCTCTTTGTGCCAGTTTTTTAACGATCGGTGCGATCAGATTGCTGTCACAATGATTTACCATATGTTCCTGTACGATATTGATGATGATCGGTGCTCTTAAAGACTGTGCTGCATTGATCACCGCTCTCGCTGTCTCAATGTTAAAACAGTTGATTGCCATGACTGCGTAGTTACCTTCATTGGCACGTTTTAACATTCCCTTCATTGATACATACATAACTTATCTATCCTTTCTGATCCTATGAAATAGTGAATCCTGATAAATCAAGATCTTCTTCTTTTTCGTCAACCATTGGCTCATCTTCTTCTGTTTTCTTTTTCTTGATCAGTACAAGTAATACACCTGTAACTGCTGTTCCTGCTAACAGTGCGATAAGTGCTGCGATTGGATTTGACATTGCTGGGATTACAAATACACCACCTGATGGTACTTTGCTTCCTACATCAAGGCTGAAACTGATTGCTCCTGTAACACCACATCCTGTTGCTGTACAGATAACTGTACGGATGATATCATTCATTGCGATTGGGATAACACCTTCTGAGATCATGCAAAGACCCATTGGGAATGCAACTTTGATATTTTCTTTTTCCTGTGCTGTATAAATGTTTTTATTTAGTAATTTAGATAATACTAATGAGAATGTAATTCCAAGTGGTGGAACCATAGCTGCTAATACTTTGATCGCTTCTGGTCCTGTGATTCCCTCTAACAGTAATCCATCACAGATTAAGTTAGGTACTTTACTGATTGGTCCACCGAAGTCGATACATCCAAGAGCTCCGATGATGAATCCATAAACTGCTTTTGAAGACTGGTCAAGTCCTGTAATAAAGTTTGTTAAGGCTTTTGTTGCCATTGTGATTGGTGTTCCTACTACGAAGAACATGATAAGTCCAGCGATGATTGCTGATAATGTTGGTACGATCATCATTGGCATTAATGCTTCTGCCCATTTAGGTACTTTCAGGTTATTCTTAATGAATAATGCGATATAACCTACTAAATAACCACCAACCATTCCACCTAAGAATCCAGCTCCTAAGAACGATGCGATCTGACCCATTAAGAAACCAGGTGCAATACCAGGTCTGTCAGCGATTGAGTAAGCGATATATCCTGAGATGAAGGATGGCAATAATCCCATTCCTAATACACCAAGTGTTGTCATTGCACTAGGAATTGTCATTTTAGATAATTCAGTTACGTTTTCTCCTCCCATTAAGTTACCGATCGCGATCAGTAATCCTGATGCTACGACTAAAGGTAACATGTAGGAAATGGCCGTCAATGCGTGACGTTTTAATTCCGCTCCAAGTTTTTTCATTGTTCTCTTCTCCTTTAAGTATAGTTTTTTGTTTCTCTTTTATTTACCTAATTCATTTTCGATCTTTTCGATCAGTTTCTTAGGTGCTTTTACACAAACATTTGTAGGAACTTTGATCGTAGGTTTTCCTTCAAATCTTTCTGTTCCTGTAATAGCAATATCGACTGCAAGGATTACAACATCTGCTTCTTTGATTTCTTCTGCTGTTAATTCATCCTCTGTTCCGATTGTTCCCTGTGTTTCCACTTTGATTGTGTGTCCCATGCTTTCAGCTGCACGGATTAATTTTTCCTTTGCGATGTAAGTGTGCGCGATTCCTGATGTACATGCACATACAGATACGATTTTCATAACTTACAACTCCTTTCTTATTTTTCTTTTGGTTGTTTATTACCTCTTTCTTTATGTTCTAATCATATACCAGCTTTCCTTACTGTGTTCATTAAGAGAGGGCTTTTTAATGTGGCATTTTTTCCATTTAATTATGACATTTTTTCAATACGGGCATTTTAATTAGGGTAGTTTTTTGTTTCACATTCCACAACGGAAGTATTTAAATGTGGTAATTTTTTATTTATTTTTAACATATAGAAATGCAAAAGATCCCTGCTCCTATTGGAACAGGGATCCTAAGAATTATATAGAGTGTTAGGAAACTTATTTATGCAAATACAGCTTTTAGATCTTCTACTGTGCTAGCATTCAGCAGAGCTTCTACTGCATCGTCATTACCTAAGGTTCTTGCTACTTCAGCCAATAATCTTAAATGAGTTTTTGCATTCTCATTATCATTTCCAACTGCGAATAAAAAGATCAGTTTTACACCATTTCCATCCAGTGTCTCCCATTCGATCTCATCCTGAACTTTACCAATCGCAATTCCTACCTGTGTTACAGAATCACTTTTCCCATGAGGAATTGCCACATAGTGTCCAATTCCTGTCTGTCCCTGTGATTCTCTCAAATATATATCTTCTATATAAGAATCAACATCCGCAATATATCCGGCATCTTTTAATTTTCCTGCAAGATGCTCGATCGCTTCTTTCTTATTCTTTGCTGTCATATTTAAGTCGATAACTCTTTCATCTAATACACTTTTAATATCCATTTTTAATTCTCCTTTTAATTTTTCTTTTTACTTATTGAATCAGATACTTATATAACTCAATGTTTGATTTCATACTCTTTAATTTCTCTAATTTTTCCTCTGAATCGATCAGTGTTACATATTCTTTATAAAACATCTGAATCCTGCTGATCTCATCTCTGGTACTTAAACGGAACGCCAGTAAAAATACGACCTGAACCTGTTCATTGTCCCACATGATCGGATTTTTTAAGATTGCTATCCCAACTTTTGATTCATTAACCGCTGTCGGTGAACCATGCGGAAGACTGACCCCATTTCCAATCGTTGTTGTTGTTTTACTCTCACGATCCATAACTGAATCATAAAAATTTTCTGTAACAACATGCTTTTCTTCCATTGCCTGGCTCATTATTTTTAAACATTCTTCTTTTGTTTTGACTTCCAGATCAGTAAATATAAATTCCGGTGAAAATAAAATAAAACATTCTGGTGAAAATGGTGTTGCATTTTCTATCATCATAGAATTCATATTGTCTAAATGTGCCCTCAAAGTGGAAATTCCTGTTTCATTTAAGATATTTGGAATGACTACAATTCTCTTATCTTTTTCTTTTCTCTCTTCTGTCGAAATGATAATGTCATAATCTTCATAATCCGCAATCTTAAAGTCATGAATACTTACAAATTTAATTTCATCAATTTCTGGCACAGATTTCTTAATCTTTTCTTTTACTAATTGTGTATGACCCATGTTAAAATTAGAAACCATTACCGTGCGGTACTGATGTTTTTTTCTTTCGATCGCTGCCTGAATATATAACACGATATATCCAATTTCATCTTCTGTAATCTGAAGTCCATAATATTCTTCAAACAAAATACTGATCGCCCAGCTTGCACGAAATACATTCTTATATTCTTTTTTTATAAAATCAATCAATGCATTTTTTTGTGGCGTTCCATAACGAAGTCTGAAAATTGTTGGTCTTAAATGAATGATCAGGCTTTCTTTTACCTTCTCATCTGAAGTGAGATCAACATCTAAAATATCTCTGATTACCTTTAACATGCGATCTACAAAATCAACCAATTTATTGTCATATTTCTTTACCTGACTTAATGTCACATCTACATCTGATATTCCAATAAACTTTGAACACAAAATCTGAATTGATAAAAACAAAACATCTTCTGTCAAAAAATGTACATGAAATACTTCTTCTAATTTTTCAAAGATTGCTACCGTAAATGCATATTCATTATATTTCTTAAGAATTTTTAATTCCTCTGGAAAATAATCGCTGACTAATGGTAATGCAAGCTCTTTTCTCTTATACGCGATGCAACAATAAATTAAGATCTCATAAAATGATTCATCTGTGAAATGGTAATCCCATTCGTTTTCTGTTTGAATGATACATTTTCTGATCGCAGAAACATCAATGTTAGAAAAGAAATAATCTATATTCTCTTTGATCTCTTCTCCTGGTTTCTTCATCATAATCAGATTCTTTAATGCAACTCTGTATTCATTTTCTTCACTTTTGAGCCGATATCCCTTTCCTCTTTCATTCACAAGGGAAATGTGATATACTTCCAGCCATTCTTCGCATTCCTTTAATACTTTCAGCATTGTTGGAACACTTAAGAATAACTTCTCAGCCAATTTCTGTGTTGTCATTGTCTGCCATGGCCGCAGATTAAAAAATATCTTTAATGTCTCATTTACTCTATCTCTTGGATCATAATTTCCTACTTGCAGATCTTCATCTGATAATGCTTTTTGTATTTCTTCTTTTTGATTTTCATTTGCTTCCAGCCAGATTCCAACTCGTGGTTTCCGCTGAATTTCTCCAAGATTATTTTCTAATAAGAAGTCACTCAATTCATTTAACCGATTCCTGACAGACTTTTCAGATAATCCGATCTCTTTGGCAATCTTTCCAGTTGCAATGATCTCTCCATCTGAAATACAGTCAAAAATCTGTTTCATATAAAATTTATCTTTTGAACGTTTCATGTTATTGGTCCTTTCAAATTTAATGACTTTCTTTTTTGCACCTCCTGTTGTTTAACTTGGATTTAGTATAGCATGGAATGCTAA
>OLNQ01003037.1_pt1 | contig 14002 bp, 11 predicted proteins | sample 1672821 | NCBI WGS metagenome assembly OLNQ01 (sample SAMEA3136727, study PRJEB25190) | human gut metagenome | biome: human gut; feature: human-associated habitat; material: faeces | place: Austria | collected 2013 | reverse complement strand
CGAGCCGGTGAAGGTCACAGAACCGATGAGAATACCGAGACCAGCGGTGATGAGCACCACGATGTCCGGGGTGCCTTCCTTGGTCAGGATGTCGTTCAGGGCCACGAGTGCGGCGGCGCCACCACCCACGGTATTGAACACGGAGACCAGCTGCGGCATATCGGTCATCTTCACCTTCTTGGCGGAGACGACACCGGCCACGGCACCGATCAGGATGCCGACGACCAGCACCACCACGGCGACAATGTTCACGAAGCCCTTGGCGAAGAGCACGATGAACGCCATGAGCACGGCCACGACCATGCCGAACGCGGAGATCTGGTTACCCTTGCGGGCGGTCTTCGGCGAATTCATGAAATGCAGACCGACCACAAACAGGACGGCAGAGAACAGGTAGACGAACCAAGCGACGATGTCGATGGCGCCAACGGTTGCGGAGGTCATTACTTCGACTCCCCCTTCTTCTCGTTCTTGCTGGACTTGAACATCTCAAGCATGCGGTCGGTGACCACGTAGCCACCAACGACGTTCATGGTGCCCAGCACAGCGGCCAGGAAGATGAACACGTAGGCCAGCGGGCTATTGGCTTCGGCTGCCACGATCACAACGCCGACGATGACGATGCCGTGGATGGAGTTCGCGCCGGACATAAGCGGCGTGTGCAGGGTGGCGGGCACCTTGCCGATGACCTCGATGCCGATGAGCAGCGCGAGGACGAACAGGGTAATGGAAACGACGAGAGTAGGCATGGTATTCCTTCTTCCTTACTTCTCGGACTTCTCGGCATCGGCAGCAGCTGCCGGGGCGGCGGCGCGGCCGGCAACCACCAGCGCGTCATCGAGTTCTTCGGTGAGATCCTGGCCGAGCTTGCCGTCACGCACGAAGTGCACGAGGATGTCGGCCACATTGCGCGAAAGCAGGTTGGATGCGGTGGTGGCGACGCCGGAGGCCAGGTAGGGAGCGCCGATCAGCTTGACACCGCCCTCGGTGACCTGCTCACCAACGGCGGAGCCTTCGACGTTGCCGCCGAGGTCGGATGCTGCGCAGTCCACGATCACGGCACCACGCTTGAGACCCTTGACGCCGGCTGCGGTGAGCAGCACCGGGGGCTTACGGCCCGGGACCTTGGCGGTGGTGATGATGATGTCAAAGCCGGCGGCCTTTTCGTCGACGGCAGCCTGCTGCTGAGCCTGCTCTTCGGCGCTCAGCGCGCGGGCATAACCGCCCTCGCCCTGGCCCTTGGAGAAGTCAAGTCCCAGATCAAGGAACTTCGCGCCGAGGGACTCGACCTCGCCCTGGGAGGCGGGACGCACGTCGTACGCGGTGACGACCGCGCCAAGACGCTTCAGCGTACCGATGGCCTGCAGGCCGGCGATGCCGGCACCGAGCACCAGCGCCTTAGCCGGGCGAATCGTGCCGGCGGCGGTGGTCATCATCGGCAGGAAGGAACCGTAAGCATCGGCGGCGGTGATGGCTGCCTTGTAGCCCATCACGGAGTTCTGAGAGGTCATCTCATCCATGGACTGGGCGCTGGAAAGCTTACGGGGCAGCTTTTCGATGGCGATGCCCACCAGACCGGCCTTCTCGAGCGCGGCCACGTAATCCGCATCGGTGAAGGAACCGAGCATGCCAATGACCCACTGGCCGGCCTTGAGCTTGGCCACGGTCTCGGCGGACGGTCGGTCCACAAAACCGAGCGCGTCGGCTTCGGCGAGCACCTCGTCACGGCTGGTCACCTTCGCACCGGCCTTTTCGTAATCCTCATCGGTGTAGTCGGCAGCAATGCCGGCACCTGCTTCAATCAGTGAGGAGACACCGCTCCTCTTCAGCCGGGTGACGATATCCGGCGTCAGCGCGACGCGGGATTCCGTTTCGGACGTTTCGTTCAAAACGCCGAACACCACGGTGGCTTCTGGGTTTTGCGCCATGAGAGCCCTTTCTTGTTCTGCTTCAAAATGGACATGGTTATCCGCATAGTAAGTGTAGCCGGAAGGTAAAGACCATGACTTGAGATTCCGCCAATCGAAACAGAAACGAACCCGAAATTAGTGAGAAATACGAATGTGTCCATGTGCATTGCGGATGAATTGCTCGGAAGCCGTCCAACAATCACCTGGCATCGATTAGCAACCAACCGCTCAATAATTATCGACAATCACCGTTTCGCAGCTCACGGTTACTCAACAATATCGGGACCTGTGCAATATTTTGCCACGCACTCCCCTAACCAGCCAGAATCCTACGGTTGCGTAAGGTGACGAGTTCGGTTTGGGCGATTACAATTTGAACTTTGAGAAGCGTTCGCCTCATGGCTGGACGACACTGAAAGGTTTACAGGAGCAAGACTTGTCGGTTATCAATTCCTTCACGCAGCACACTATCAATCTCACCCGTAAGGCGCTCAGGTTGGGATCCGACTTCGTCCACCCGGTCCACGACGACACTCCGGACGAGCCCGATTACCTGTCTAACGCCGACGTGCCGGTCGAGGCCAATATCGCTTTGCCTCACAGCGACGATTGGGACGACGGCCACCTGACCGTCACCGACATCGACCCCGTCACCGGCCTGCTCACCACCTCCACCGAAGGCAATCCGCCGCTGGACGAAGGTACGTCCATCTACGACCTGTATGCGGACCGCGCCGAACGTATGGGCGATGAGCCGCTGTACACCTACAAGTCCGGCAACGATTGGGTGACCGTCACCGCCAACGAGTTCCTGGCTGACGTGCGTGCCGTGGCCAAGGGCCTGATTCATTACGGCCTGAAGAAGGGCGATGCCGTGGCATTCATGTGCCGAACTTCCTACGACTGGGACCTGACCGACGCGGCGATCATGGCGTGCGGCGGCGTGCTCGCCACCATCTACGACACCGATTCCGCCGAGCAGATTCGCAATATCGTCAACAACTCCGATGCCCGACTGCTGATCGTGCAGGACACGGACATGCGTAAGAAGGCGGATGGGGCCGTCGAAGAGTGCCCGTCCCTGGAGCACATCATCACCATCGAGACCGGTGGCTTGGACGAGATCAAGGCCTACGGCACCACGGTCTCGGACGAGGAGCTGGACGAGCGCATCGATTCGGTCAAGAAGACCGACCTGTGTTCCATCGTGTACACCTCCGGTTCCACGGCCGCGCCGAAAGGCGTGGAGATGACCCACGAGCACTACTGCCAGACCGCGCTGAATCTGCCGGCCTACATGCCCGATCTGCTGCACGACAAGAGGAACACCATCCTGCTGTTCCTGCCGCAGGCCCATTCCTTCGCCCGCGCCATCAACTACATCGTCGTCTCCTCGAACGTCCGCATCTACATCGCCACCGGCATCAAGACGCTGATCAGCGATCTGCAGGTGGCCAAGCCCACTCTCATGATCGTGGTGCCGCGCGTGCTGGAGAAGGTGTACAACGCCGCGTCCCAGAAGGCCGGCCACGGCCCCAAGGGCGTGGTGTTCGCCTCCGCCGTGGTGGCCGCGCAGAACTATATGAAGGAGGTCTCCGCCAATGGCAAGGCAGGTGCACTGACCCGCACTCGCCGCGCTGCCTTCGATCCGATTGTCTACTCTTCGCTGCGCGAAGTGCTCGGCGGTCGCGCCAAGTGGATTGTGGCCGGCGGTGCCCCGCTTGACCCGGAACTGCTGGCTTTCTTCCGTGGCGCGGGTGTGCCTGTATACGAGGGCTATGGTCTGACCGAGACCACCGCACCGTGCGCGTTCAGCCCGCTGGGTACGCCGTTCCACGCTGGTTCCGTGGGCATCGCATTCCCCGGATTCTCCCTGCGCATCGCCGAGGACGGCGAAATTCAGGTCAAGGGTCGTGCCGTGTTCCCGCGCTATCACAAGAACGACGAGGCCACTGAGCTGTCGTTCACCGAAGATGGCTGGTATGTCACCGGCGACTTGGGCCGTATCGACAACGATGGCTTCCTGTACATCACCGGTCGTAAGAAGGATCTGATTATCACTGCAGGTGGTAAGAACGTCTCCCCCGGCCCGATCGAGGAAGTCATTCAGCGTTGCGAGTTCGTCTCCCAGGCGCTGGTGCTGGGTGATAAGCGTCCGTTCATCTCCGCATTGGTGACGCTGGACGAGGAGTCGCTGCGCCCGTGGCTGGCCGCCAAGGGTCTGGACGAGAACATGCCGCTGGAGGATGCCGCCAAGAACGCCGCCGTGCGCGCCGAAGTGCAGAAGTGGGTCGATCAGGCCAACGAGGGCGTCTCCCGCGCCGAGTCCGTGCGCAAGTTCATCATCCTGCCCGAGGAGTTCACTCAGGAAAACGGCCTGATGACCGCTTCCATGAAGGTGATTCGTCCCAAGGTCATCAAGCGCTACTCCACCCTCCTCAACACCCAGATGTACACGAAGCGGAAGTAAACCGTATAGCAAAAGCTCCCTCTGACGAGGGAGCTTTTTTCGTCTATACGCCTTAGAAGCCCAGGCGCTCCAGCTGCTTGGGGTCGGACTGCCAGCCTTTGGCTACCTTGACGTGGAGGTCGAGCTTGGCTTTTTGGCCGACGATGCGGTTGACCGGGGTGCGCAGCTTCTTCTTGACGTAGGTGAGGTTCGAGGCGCCCTTGCCGATGATGATCGGCTTCTGGGAGTCACGCTCCACGTAAATGGACACGTTGACCTGCGCCTTGCCGTCATAGCCCTGACCGGTCTCGTTGTCTTCCGGATAGTCGATGGAATCAACCACCACGGCCAGCGAATGCGGCAGCTCGTCGTCCAGGGTCTCAAGGAACGCACCGCGCACGAGTTCGGCGATGGTGTCTTCCGGACGCTCCTCGCTGATCTGATCGTCCGGGTACATCTGCGGACCCTCGGGCGTGTGCTCAATGAGCACGTTCTTCACTTCAGCCAGATTGTCGTGCTTCAGAGCGCTCACCGGCACGATGTCCGAGAAATCGGCGAAATCGTTGATTTCGATGAGCTTGTTGATGAGTTGCTGACGGCCAAGCTCGTCGATCTTGGTGACGATGGCAATCAGCGGGATGCGCCACTTGAACGTACCGTCCTCACGCTTGGTGGCGAAGTCGGTACGCAGTCGGGAGAGAATACGCTTGTCGCCGGGGCCGATTTCCTGATCGGCGGGCAGCAGGAAGGCCACCACGTCCACATCGGCCAGAGATTCGTCGACCACGTCGTTCAGACGCTGGCCGAGCAACGTACGCGGACGGTGAATACCGGGCGTGTCCACGAGCACGAGCTGCGCGTGGTCGGCGGTCAGGATGCCGCGGATCGCCTTACGGGTGGTTTCCGGGCGAGAGGATGCGATGGCGATCTGCTTGCCGATCAACGCGTTGATCAACGTGGATTTGCCGACGTTCGGGCGGCCGACCACGGCCACGAATCCGGAGCGATACGGCACGTCCTGCTTGGTCACGTTCGCCGTTTCACCGGTCGCGTCGACTTCGGCAACGCCGGCAACATCGGAAGCATCGGTAACGTCAATGTCATCGACGTCGTTCGTGCTGTTGTTCTGATCGGTCATATCACTCCTTGCTGGCGGTATCATCGCCTTCGACGGACTCGCCGTCAGTTTCCTCATGGGTCTTGTTATTTTCCTCGCCGCCCTCGACGTGCGCCGGTTCTACGACGATGGTGGACACCTTCTTGCGGCGTCCGGCGGAGTCCACGGCGGTCAGTCGCAGACCGCGCGTCACAGCCGAGGCACCGACAATCGGCACTCGGCCCAGAATCTTGGTCAGCAGGCCGTACACGGTATCGACATCGTCCTCATCAATGTCGATCTCGAAGATCTCCTCCAGATCGGCAATCGGCGTACGGGCGGGCATCTTCCACTTGTTGTCTCCGATTTTCTCCGGCTCAGTACGCTGGGTGCGGTCGTGCTCGTCTTCCAGCTCGCCGACGATCTGTTCGATGGCATCCTCGATAGTCACCATGCCGGCGATGCCGCCGTACTCATCGACCACCACGGCCACATGCTGGCGGGAACGCTGCATCTCATGGAACAGGTCGTCCACCGGCTTGGATTCGGGAACAAGCAGCGGCTGCCGGACGATGGATTCGACCGCGCGCTCCATGGCCGCCGGGTTGAAGGCGGTGGCACGCACGGCATCCTTCAAATAGGCCACGCCGATCAGGTCATCCACATCCTCACCGATCACCGGCACGCGGGAGAAGCCGGAGCGGGAGAACAGTTTCAGCGCGGAAGACAGTGTGGAGTCGCGCTCCATGCAGATCATATCGGTGCGCGGCACCATGATCTCGCGAGTCAACGTATCAGACAGGGTGAGCACGTTGCGCAACATTTCGGAGACTTCCGGATCGAAGTCGTTGGACTCCACCAGTCGGTCGATGGCGGCCTTGCCCTGCTCGAGCTGAATCTTCTCAAGCTCCTCGTCGTCGGACAGATCGGAGTCCTTGGAGCGGCGGCCCGGTCCCTTGGAACCGGACTTGTCGCCACCGATGCGTGCGAACGGCGTGAGCTTGGTGGCCAACGACACGATGCGCGAGTTGGAAATCATGATGCCGACCGGCTTGGCCATGCCGGCGGTGCGCGGGCGGACCAGTACGGAGACCACGGCTACGATAATCGCGAACAGGAATCCGGAGAGCAGTTCAATCCACAGTTCCGCACCCCACAGGGATGCGATGGAAGACACCAGTACGCCGTCGAGCACATTGCAGGCGATGCGGAAGAACGCACAGCTGCCGGCGGTGGCGTAACGGTCGGCGATGAGCCGTTGCACGCGATGAATCTTGTCGATCTTCTTCATCTTGAGGAACTGGCTTGCTTCGGAGTCGGTCTGCACCTCGAGGATGAGATTGTTAAGGCTGGCTCGCGTTACGCGGGCCACGGCGCCTTCAGCGGCGGCCATGGTCAGCGAGAGCCAGACGAACAGGGCCGCCACGAGTACAAGAATGACGGTGATGGCGATCGGCGTGGTACTGGAATACTCCATAATGATTTTTCGGTGTCCTTGAATGTCCTTGAACGGTATCGAATAATCCGGATTTGGTGTGATTGATTTGGGAGCTTATTTGGAATCGAGGTCGCGGCCAGCACCGTGCGCGGCGTCGTACAGGGCCAGCGCGTCGGGTGTGCCGGCGGGCAGCGTGGCCTGCACGTTGGCATCGTGGCGTAGGGCGAAGAAGGTGAGCAGCAGCTGTCGCTGCAGGCCGAACATCTGGCGCTCCTGCTCGGGGGTCACGTGGTCGTAGCCGAGCAGGTGCAGGATGCCGTGGATGGTGAGCAATAGCATCTCCTGCATGGTGCTGTGCCCGGCTGCGGCAGCCTGTTGGGCAGCGACCCACGGGCAGATGACGATGTCGCCGAGCACTCCTTCCATCACGGTTTTGCCGTCGCCGGGGCGCAGCTCGTCCATCGGGAAGCTCATCACGTCGGTCGGGCCTTCGAGGTTCATCCAACGCATGTGCAGTTCGGCGATGGGATCGGGATCCACGAACATGATGGTCAGGTCGGACTGGGTGCTCACGCGCATCTGGTCGAGTACCCAAATACCCAAATCGGAGAAGACCTTGGGGTCGATGACCCACTGGGTTTCATTGGTGACGTCAACGCTCATCGTCTGTCTCGCTTTGGTTGGTTGAATCCGCTTGCTGGCGGGCATCGAAGTCGGTATGGTTGCGGCGGCCCTTGCGTTCGATGTCGCGGTGGTCGCCGGCGATGGCGGAGTGACGGTCGTAGGCGGCCACGATCTGTCCGACCAGCTGGTGACGTACCACGTCCTCGGTTTTGAGATGCACGAATGCGATGTCGTTGATGCCGCCCAGGATGCGTTCGATGGTGGCCAGTCCCGAGCGAGGCACGGTCAGGTCCACCTGCGAGATATCGCCGGTGATGACCATCGTGGTGTTGAAGCCCAGACGGGTCAGGAACATCTTCATCTGCTGTTCGGTGGTGTTCTGAGCCTCGTCGAGGATCACGAACGCGTCGTTCAGCGTACGGCCGCGCATGTAGGCGAGCGGCGCCACTTCGATGGAGCCGTCGTCCATGTACCGCTTGAGCTGGTCGGCGCCGAGCATGTCGCCAAGCGCGTCGTACAGCGGGCGCAGATACGGGTCAACCTTGTCATTCAGCGTGCCGGGCAGAAAGCCGAGGCTTTCGCCGGCCTCCACGGCCGGGCGCGTGAGGATGATGCGGCGAATCTGCTTGTCCTGGAAGGCACGCACAGCCTTGGCCACGGCCAGATACGTCTTGCCGGTGCCTGCGGGGCCAATGCCGAAGGTGATGGTGTGCGATTCGATGGCGTTCACGTAGGCCACTTGTCCGGCGGTTTTCGCACGGACCGGCACGCCGGCAGCAAAGGTGATGACGCCGGGAACCGTGGGCTTGCGGTACGTCGGGTCGTGGGAGCCGGCAGAACGTGCATGGGCGCGTTCGTTTGAGGTCGATTGCGCCAGTTTGTCACGCACCGGGCCGTGACCGGGATGTTCGAGGCGCACGTGGTTCTTGAGCACGTTCTGGTCGAGCATGCGACGCACGGTGTCGGCGTCCATAGGCGCGGTGTAGGCGGCTTGGATGATGGTATTGACCAAATCCTCGGCCTGTGCGGCCTGGGCTTCGGTCTGCTTGGAGCGGGAGACGATCGCCACGCGGTTGCCGCGCACGATAATCGTCAGGTCCGGAAAGGCGCGCTCTACCTCGCGAATGACCTCGTCAACCGGGCCGAGCACGGCGACGGGGTCAAGTTGGGGCGGGATGGTGATGGTACGTGTAGTCGTTGCCACGAAGCGGATATTCCCCTACTACTCGTCGAGCTTTTCGCCGGTCATCACGTGCGCGTGCACGTGGAAGACGGTCTGGCCGGCGTCGAGACCGGTGTTGAACACCAGTCGGTAGGCGCCGTGAAATTCCTTGTCGGCGATGTTCTGCGCAATGGAGACGATGTGGGCCAGCTCGGTCGGGTCACCGGCGGCAAGTTCGGCGACGTTGGCGTAGTGCTTCTTGGGCACCACGAGCACGTGGACCTTGGCCTTGGGATTGATGTCGTTGAATGCGTAGGTCGTCTCGTCCTCGTAGACCTTGCTGCTGGGAATCTGCCCTGCGATGATCTTGCAGAACAGGCAATCGTCGGATTCGCTCATCATGCTCCTTGGTTTGATGTTGCTACGCACCAGCTTAGCGCGTGGGCGTTACTCGTAACGTCCCAACACCCGAGACAACAGCGACAACGCCACCGGACCGGCCGTCGCGGCTCTCAGAATATTGCGCCCCAGTACGCAGCTCACCGCTCCGGCCTTGACGAAATCAGCTACCTCCTGCTCACTGATGCCGCCCTCAGGCCCGACCACCACACTGACAGTCCGCGGCCGGCCGTCCTGGAGCGTGCGTTCCACCAACTGCGCAACCTTCTCCTCCACGCCGGACCACGTATCGGTAGCATCCTGATGCAGCACAATCACCACATCGCCATGCACGCAGGCCCTGCGGCAGATGGCCACGACCTCCTTGCTGGACGCGCACGCCTCCAGTTGCGGCTTAAAGGCGCGCCGCGACTGCTCGGTGGCGGCATCCAGTACCGAATTCCACTTCTTGTCTGTACGGCCGACCTTCCACTTGGCAATGGATCGGTCCGCCTGCCATGGCACCACTTGGTCGACGCCAATCTGAGTAGCCATATCGATGGCCTGCTCATCATGGCCGGTTTTCGCCAATGCCTGAATCAGCGCCAAACGGGTGAGCGGCTCGGGTTCGCGCCCCACTTCCACGACTTCAGCCAGTCCGGCTTCAGGATCGGCCATCACTGCCTGGATTCTCAAGCCGTTGCCGTCGGAAAGTTGCAGGCTGTCCCCTGCCTTGAGTCGCATGGCCTGCACGGCATGGCGCTTGATGTGAGCGGGCAGGGTTAGCTTCCAGCCGGCGTGGAGTTCGTCGCTGTTCACCGGGACGTCGTCGACCTGCGGGTCGAAAAGAAAAAGGGCATCAGTCATGACTTCAAGGCTACACGCGACACGCCGGGCACACGCGCGAATTGCATCCCTGTAATTTCATGCTAAGCTATCTACTCGTTGTCCAAACGACACCTGCCCGGGTGGCGGAATGGTAGACGCGCTAGCTTGAGGTGCTAGTGCCTATTTTATACAGGCGTACGGGTTCAAGTCCCGTCTCGGGCACAGATAAACCCCTTGCATTGCAAGGGGTTTTTCGTTATCTGCACACACGAAAGGCCACCAATGCAGTTCATCACGCTGGACACCGTCGACGACCCGCGCGTCGAAGCGTATGTGAGCCTCACCGAAATGCAGTTGCGTAATCGCTTGGAACCAGCCAAGGGCGTGTTCATCGCCGAGTCCCCCAAGGTTATCGACCGCGCGCTGGCCGCTGACCGCGAACCGCTGTCACTGCTGGTCGAGGAACCTTGGCTGGAGGGCATGAAAGACACCTTCGACTTCATCGACGGGCGCTGGGGCGCGGATATTCCCGTCTACGTGGCCTCACCTGAGCAGCTCAAGCGTCTGACCGGCTACCGTTTGCATCGCGGCGCCCTATGCGCGATGCGACGCTGGCCGTTGCCCTCCGTAGCCGAGGTCTGCAAGAGCGCCCGCCGCGTGGCAGTAATGGAAAACATCGTGGACCACACCAATGTGGGCGCACTGATGCGTTCGGCGGCCGCGCTCGATGTGGATGCCGTGCTGGTCACACCCTCCTGCGGTGATCCGCTGTACCGACGCGCCGCCCGCGTGTCGATGGGCACCGTATTCCAGATTCCGTGGACCCGTATCACCGGGTTCAACGACGACGGCACCGAAAACAAGCATTACTGGCCGTTCCAGGGCATCGACGAGTTGAAGTCGCTGGGCTTCACCACCGTGGCCATGGCATTGGAGGATCGTTCGATTTCGTTGGACGAACTGACACGCCGTCTGCACGCGCCTGCCGAAGATCCGACGCATATCGACAAGCTCGCGCTGATCTTCGGTACCGAGGGCGACGGCCTGTCCCACCATACGATTGCCCGCGCCGATTTGACCGTGAAGATTCCGATGAGCCACGGCGTGGATAGCCTGAACGTGGCGGCATCCAGCGCAGTGGCGTTCTACGCGACACGCTAAGGAATCGCACGCGCTCCGAAAAGGCCGGATCCTTAACAAATCTACGAAACTGTTCATCGCAAGTTCACGGCACGCGGGGGCGAAAGCCTTGCATGTTCGTTTTTTTCTGCAATTATTAACTATGTAAACCGAATGCAAGGAAGCATCCGGCCCGGCAGTGCGGTGTCGAAAGACGCTCAGTAACAGAGAGGACAGTTACGATGACCAAGAATCCCAAGATTCTGTCGATTGTGCTTGCAGGTGGTGAGGGGACCCGCCTGATGCCGTTAACCCGTGATCGCGCGAAGCCCGCCGTTCCCTTCGGTGGTGTGTATCGTCTGATCGATTTCCCGTTGAGCAACCTGGTGAACTCCGGGTACCGTCAGGTCGTGGTGCTCACCCAGTACAAGTCTCACTCGCTTGACCGCCACATCTCCCAGGTCTGGCGTTTCTCCCCGCTGCTTGGCTCGTACGTCTCCCCTGTGCCCGCGCAGCAGCGTCTCGGCAAGCACTGGTATCTCGGCTCCGCCGACGCCATCTACCAGACCATCAACATCATCGAGGATGTCCAGCCGGACATCGTGGTGATCGTGGGTGCCGATCACGTCTACCGCATGGACTTCGAACAGATGGTACAGCAGCACATCGAGTCCGGCGCCGAGTTCACCGTGGCCGGTATCCGCCAGCCCATCGAGGAATCGAACCAGTTCGGTGTGATTGAGGTCGATCCCGATCACCCGAACATGATCAAGAACTTCCAGGAGAAGCCGCCCACCACCACCGGTCTGCCGGACAATCCGAACCAGATTCTGGCCTCCATGGGTAACTACGTCGCCAACACCAAGGCCCTGTTCGAGGCTCTGGCTCTCGATGAGAAGGCTGCCGACACCAAGCACGACATGGGCGGCGACATCGCCCCGTACTTCGCTTCCCGCAACGAAGCCGGCGTCTACGACTTCAACTCGAACGAGATTCCGGGCTCCACGGCCACTGATCACGCTTACTGGCGCGACGTCGGTACGATTAAGCAGTTCTACGATGCGCACATGGATCTGATCGCCTATGTGCCCGAGTTCAACCTGTATGAGGAGTACTGGAAGATCTATACCAAGAGCGAGATCCAGCCCCCTGATTATATTGCTGCCGACAGTGTGGTAGAGCGCAGTATCATCGGTGAAGGCTCCGAGGTCTATGGAGAAGTATATAATTCCGTCATCGGTTGTGGTGTTACGATCGGTAAGGAAACCGTGATCCGGGATTCCATTATCATGAACCAGACACAGATCGGTGAAGGATGCGAGATCAATAAGGCAATTATCGCAGAGAACGTTGTGGTAGGTAATCAGGTAAAATTAGGTGTTGGTGAAGAAACAGAGAATGATACTGCACCTCATATTTACAACCACGGACTTGTAACCATCGGTGAGAAGAGCGTGATTCCTGACGGTATCAGCGTAGGCAAAAACTCAGTGATATCCGGAGTGACAGCTGCTGCAGATTATGAGGATTCCCAGCTCGCAAGCGGCAAAACATTAATTAAGGCAGGTGAATAGCAGTGAGAGCGATTGGAATTATTTTAGCAGGCGGTAACAATCACAGAATGCGGGAACTCTCCCAAAAGAGAGCAATATGCGCCATGCCTATCGCAGGCAGCTACCGCAGTATTGACTTTGCATTAAGCAATATGACAAACTCCCACATTCAGAATGTGGCTGTATTTACACAGTATAACTCCAGATCCTTAAACCTTCATCTGAGTTCTTCCAAGTGGTGGGATTTCGGACGTAAGCAGGGCGGGCTGTATGTATTTACACCATCCATTACTCCTGAAAACGGAGACTGGTACCGTGGTACAGCAGATGCTCTCTATCAGAACCTGACCTTCTTAAAGAACAGCCATGAACCATATGTAGTTATCACCTCTGGTGACGGCGTCTATAAGCTTGATTACAACAAGGTTCTGGAATACCATATTGAGAAGAAAGCAGATATCACTGTTGTCTGCAAGGATATGGAAGAGGGAACAGATGTTACCCGCTTTGGATGCGTTAAGTTAAATGATGACGGACGCATCACTGATTTTGAAGAAAAGCCAATGGCTTCTGACGCTACCACCATTTCCTGTGGTATCTATGTTATCCGCAGAAGACAGCTGATCGAGCTGTTAGAGCGCTGCGCAGCAGAAGACAGATACGACCTGGTAAATGATATCCTGGTACGTTACAAGAACTTAAAGAGGATCTATGCTTATAAGTTAGACAGCTACTGGAGCAATATCTCCACTGTTGAATCTTACTATAAGACCAACATGGATTTCCTGAAACCGGAGATCCGTAACTACTTCTTCAAACAGGAGCCAGCAGTTAAGACCAAGATTGATGATCTTCCACCGGCTAAATACAATCCTGGCGCAGATGTTAAGAATTCTCTGATTTCCAGTGGATGTATTGTAAACGGAGTGGTTGAGAATTCTGTCCTGTTTAAAGATGTTTATGTTGGAAATAATTGCGTAATTAAAAATTCCGTAATTTTGAATGATGTATATCTGGGGGATAATACACATATCGAGAATTGTATCGTTGAAAGCCGGGGAACCATCCGGGCAAATTCGTACTACAGCGGTGATGGAGAAGTAGAGATCGTTGTGGAGAATAATGATAGATATAGCTTGTAATATAATAAGACTTAAAGCGCAGTAAATGCGATTAAGAGGAAAGGGGCAGCAAAAATGAACATTACAGACGTACGGGTGAGAAAGGTTGCAAAGGAGGGGAAGATGAAAGCTGTAGTCTCCATTACCATTGATGAAGAATTTGTAGTACATGACATCAAGGTGATCGAAGGAGAGAAAGGTCTTTTCATCGCAATGCCAAGCCGCAAGGCAACAGATGGCGAATACCGGGATATCGCACATCCTATCAATTCTTCCACTCGTGATAAGATCCAGACGATCATTCTCGAGAAATACCAGGAAGCT
>OLNQ01003036.1_pt1 | contig 14002 bp, 10 predicted proteins | sample 1672821 | NCBI WGS metagenome assembly OLNQ01 (sample SAMEA3136727, study PRJEB25190) | human gut metagenome | biome: human gut; feature: human-associated habitat; material: faeces | place: Austria | collected 2013 | reverse complement strand
TCAAATGAATGTGTAAGTTTGTTTTTGTCTTGTTGTGATGCATTGCTGCAATGCAGTTTACTCCGTAAGTTCTTCTAAACAGCTCAGTAAAATCTTTCAATACTTTCTGTTTGTCCGTGTTGCAGAATGGTTCAGGCAATGCAATAATCAGTTCTCTTGATTCGATACACTTTCCGGCACTTCCGCTTTTCTTAAATTCCAATCTATTACACCTTGCAAGTTCATGCCAAAATGTATCGTCTGTTGTATTGTAAACTGCGTACAGATTTTCCTGCCTTTTGGGATTTGTAATGTAATCTATGCGCCCCTTTAAATTGCCTAACTTGCTTATCTGAATAAATGAATTTCTTGCCATATGTTTGTTCCTCCTATTCTTTAAATCTTTATGTTTAAGTAAAATAAAAAGCCCCCTGCAAGGGCGAAATGCAAACCCTTAAGAGCATAAAATCGTAAGATTTTGTGCGATGGGTGTATTTCGCTCTCAATCGCCGAGGGCTAATCCTCTTTTCTTTTTCCTTTAGTTTTTCCGTTGCTACCGCATATATTATTTCCGACTTGTCTGCTCTACCACCTGCAAGTGCCACTTGCAGGTCATTAACATTAAGCAGAAATTTACCAACGGAAATCCTCCGGGATTTTCTTTCTGTCAAGATAATCTTTTCTTGCATTTTCTCTTTCCTCTACCGATTCGGCAGTCTTGCTTTCTGTATAAATGTTTCTCAAAATCATTTTATCCATCTTATCTTTAAGACCTGCCTTAATCAGTTCCGTTTCGTCCTCACGACCATATATAAAATACTGATAAATCATCCTAAATAAGTCCTCATCTATTTTTATCTGTTTAACCTTTTCATCCATGCCAAACTCCTTTCCGTAAATTGAAAATGTAAATCGGCTTTAAAAAACTTTATTTTTTTAGTTTTATTTAGCCAATTTACAATTTACGATTTACAAATTTCAAAACATCCCATAAATAAAGGGATTGAAGCCATTCAGATGTAAATTGGTTCTTTTTTTTACGTCATTTCCAATTTACAAATTCATCTTTCTGTTTTACAAACCAGCCAATTTACATAACAAATTTACATAACAAATTTACATTTTTAAAAGTAAATGACATCATGTCACTTACTTTTTCCTGTCATTTCATCAGATTCAGTTTTAAGATTTTCCAATGTTTCCTGCTTAAAAGGAATGTCCTCATCCTTCTCTATTTTCTCAAAACCATTTTCCTTTTTTCTCTTCCATGCAAGCTGGGTTCCATATCCTTCCTTAATAAATCTGTGACTTTTTACCTCTTCCCACTGCTCTGCGAATTTAAGCCTCATTATACTTGTAATCTCTCTGGATTCGTACTGTTTTGGCTTGCAGTTTTCGTGATGCAGTGCTCTCTCGTAAATCATCTGAACGCACACAAACTCCTCATCCGTCATTTCAAGAAACATCTCAATGATGCCCACAAGAGTATCCTGAGGCATGCATTCCTTCTGAAATTCAATAAGTTCCTTTTCCAAATCCTTATTAAATACAAGTTTAGTGTTAATGCCCTTTTTATACATATTCATTATTTCAGCCCAGCACTGTTCTATGTATGCCCTTGTTTCTTCCTCATCCTCCAACGGATGATGCAATGCCTTTTCCTTATTTACCATTACCGGTACAAATCTTCTGTTACCTGTACGGTCAAATGGCAGAAAATCAGCATTATTGGAAGAACCCACAAATATGCACTGTCTTGGTCTGTCCTCAGGATGGGTTTCATAAGGAACCTTGTAAGTTTCACTCTGACGGCTTAGAAATGACTTAATGTCCTCAACGCTTCTTGCGTTACAGGTTGCAAGCATTTCCGCCATTTCAATAATCCAATGTCCCTGAATCTTACGGAACACGTTGTCATCATCAAGTTTTCTTAAGTCATCCGAAAACCACTCATTTTCCATTGCAAGAAGTCTTAAAAAACTTGACTTTCCTGCACCCTGCCCGCCTACCAGACAAACCATGTATTCAAACTTGCACCCTGGATTGTAAACTCTGTGTACTGCACCCATCATCATTATTCTTGTTGCTTCAAATATGTAATCACTTTCATCTGTTCCAAGGTATCTTGGTAACAGATATCTAAGCCTTGATTTTCCGTCCCACTCCAGACTTTCCAATTTGTCTATAATGGGATGATAATGGTTGTTGTTGCCTACAATGTCAATTGCACGTTTTATGTTTTTATCTCTTGTAATGCCATAGAATTTCTCCATTCTAAGCATTATGTTGTTAAAATCCGTATCGGTAAATGTCTTTGAACGTCTTCTCCAATCCATCTTCTTAACAATGTCTGTCTTACAGGAAAGTTCATTACGCCTTATTGCATCCTTTAACATTGGGTCCTTATTTAAAACCTCAATGACATTTTCAATGGTTTGTCTCGGACTTCCATCAGGACGTTTTTTTAGGCTATCTCTTATAGCCTCTATTTCTTTATTATCTGTGTCCTCCACATTGGAGGATTTATTCATTACTGTGTTATTCATTTTTTCCTCCGTGATTTTTAAAATTTTATTGTTATTGGAGGTAACCCCTGCTATAATTCAGTTGGTGATAAAAGTAGCGGGGATAACCTCCTTGTTACCTTGTAAGTCTTAAGCTTATTGCTTAGGGCTTTTTTCTTTCTTCAAATCCATCTAATATATCCAACATTGTTCTAATTGGGACAAATACCTCTTCATCAATTTTTCCACCAGCCTCAATCCTCTTTAACTGTGCTATTATTTCTTGGAGATATTTTCTGAAACTAAGCATCATTAGCGGATTTCCCACAGTTCTTATTTTGGTATAAAGTAATGATTGAACAATAAATTCCTGCTTTGTCTGAAATCCACTTAGTTTAGCCCTCATATTTATTTCTTCGTTTTCTTCTTGTGACACCCTAAAGGCAACTGTTATATTTCTCCATCTGCCTTTTGCATCATTATTCTTCGCACTCATCCAATAAAGCCTCTCTTTCTGCATCCATAGTTTTTGCCATATCTGTTTGTACAGTTGGAAATAGATGTGCATATTTATAAGTGATGTCTACAGCCTCGTGACCTAGTCTGTCGGCTATGGCAAGTGCTGTATAACCTTTGTTAATCAAATATGATACATGTGAATGTCTTAAATCATGTATTCTTATTCTTTTAACTCCTGCAGCTTTTGAACCTCTTATCATTTCATGGCGAAAATAACTTTTTGAATTTTGAAATATTCTGTCATTTTCTTTGATGCCATATATACTTGCCAAATATTCCTTAATTTCTTCTGCCAAAAATTCAGGAATTACTATATTCCTTATGCTTTTAGGTGTCTTTGGGTCCGTTACAATGTCTTTACCTTTAACTTTTTTATATGACTTTGTTATTTTCAAAACATTATTTTCAAAATCAAAATCTTTCGGTGTTAAGGCAAGAAGTTCACCAATTCTAAGCCCACACCAATAAAGTATTTCAAATCCATAAAATGATTGTGGTTTATCTGTTACCTGCTCAATAAATTTCTGGTATTCCTTCTGCGTCCAGAAATCAACGTTTCTATCTCTTGCGCTGCCCATGTTCCCAGCCTTACTTGCAACATTCCATTTAAGCCCATAATATCTGACTGCATGATTAAGCATTGCACTTAGCTGATTATGAATTGTTCCAAGATATGATTTTGAAAATCTCTTACCATTTTGAGTTGTTAAGCTCTGAATTTCTCTTTGCCACTCAAAAATGTCCGTTACCTTTAATTCATTTATTTTTCTCTTGCCAAGATAAGGAAGAATTTTTGTTAAAATTATGTATTCCTTTTCTTCCCAAGTATTTGGTCTTACCTTATGACTTACATCTCTTTTATATAATTCAAAGAAATCTTCAATGGTCATATCCAGGTCCTGGTGGTCTTGCAGTTTGAAATGTCTTTCCCAATCAAGAGCTTCAGATTTTGTTCTGAAGCCTCTTTTGGTTTTCTGTTTTCGCTCACCTTTATAAGTTTTGTAATAACACCTAACTTCCCATTTATCTGTTTTGGGATTCTTAAAAACCATTTATTTCACCTCCTATTTAGTCTTAATTCCATAGATTCGTTCTTCAAAATACTGTCTGCTAAGTCTCCCCTGAACAGTTACAAAACCCTGTTCTTTAAGTTCATTATTAAGTTTTCTAATGATCTTATAAGCCATAGCTTCTGAAGCTCCCATTTCCTTTGCTACATCGCTTGCTCTAACAAAAAGTGTATCTGCCATAATATCACCTCCTACCTATTTGAATTTCATTACTTTGTACAGTGCATTTATGAACTGTGTTGTACTCATTTTATCAGTTCACTTTTGTACTGTCAAGTAAAATATTTCATTTCTGAACTGTTTTGTATTCTTTATATTTCACAAATGAACTGTTTATGATATAATAAAATCAGTTATAAAATGATATGGAAGGATATGTTTTATGGAAAAAAATAAAAGAGAATTTTCTTTAAATGCTAAAAATCTTGCCTCAGCAAATTTAGGACAAAAGATTAGATTTTACAGACAAATTGCCGGCATGACACAAAAAGAATTGGGAACTGCCTGTGATGTAAATGAATCAACTATAAGAAATTATGAACTTGGAAATCGCTATCCGGATTCAGACACTATATTTGAGATTTCAAATGCTTTGGAGATTTCTCCATATGTGCTTGCAACTCCTGATCCTATTTCAGCTGCAAGTTCTCTACAATACTTATTCAGTATGGAAAAAACTTTGGATTTGACTCCAACAACTATAGATGGAAAAGTTTATTTAGAGGTATCTTCTGACATAGACGTAAACGATGCTACTATTGCTCCTCTTTCAAATCTTAAAAGAATGTTTAACCATTGGGCAACAATGTATGAGAAATTTATCAATGAAGAAATTGACGAGGAAACCTACCTATTATGGCAGGCAAAGTATTTAAGCTTTGGAAACGATTCAGCTGACTTCTTATTGGATGCAGAAAACGAAACAGCTATTGAAGTAGACAAGAATATCTCTGATGCAAAGAAGAGATTTAGGAAAGCTAATTTGAAGGATTAAATTTATATGTTTATTTAAGAGAGATGATAAAATGGAAAAAAATATCAACGAATATATCAATAAATTTATTGATAGTTACCATAACGATAAAAACGGAAGATATAGATCATATGATCACTGTAGAGAAAGTTTCTTAAAATATAAAAATGATGAAACCATGTACAATTATATAACATTAAATTTATATGCCTACCTAGCTAGTTGGGGTATGCTACGAAATTCTTTTTTAATGCAAAAAGATTATTTATTTAGTAAGCCTGTTGTCAAAATACTTTGTAAGGATAAATATTCAAATTTAATAAGTTTTAATCCTTTTAAAGAGAATATTATCACAGATCTTGAAACTATAATGAGTTTAAGAGATGAAATAAAAGAGTACTATATGGGTCAAACTTATATAGAAGATGGTACTAACAAAACAAAAACAATTTCCAATGTAACAGATACATTAATTACTAAAATCATATTAGGAACTCTTGGATGCGTTCCAGCATATGACCAATATTTTGTAAAAGCGCTACGTCGGAACAAAATAAATGGGGTTTTCAATTTAAATAGTATGAAGCAAATAATTCAATACGCCAAAGACAACAAAGAGGAAATCGAAAAAGCTTGTAATAAACTTGGTAATTTGTACACCCCTATGAAAATTATAGATATGTATTTCTGGGAAGTTGGAATTGAAAAATAGAATATTGGTATTTCAGTCATAACCAACCCTGCGGTGTCACTGCAGGGTCTTTTTATTTTATAAAGGAAAAATATGTAATTTTATCAGTTCATAAATGTACGCTTTTGAACGTTTTTTATAAAAAATAGCAAAAAATATTGTCATTTTATTGTCACTCTAAAAAAGAAAAAACCTACAAACCCTTTATTTATGGGGTTTGTAGGCATATAGAATTTATTTTTGCATTATTCAAACTCTATAGTTCCAGGTGGCTTACTTGTCAAATCGTACATTACTCTATTGACCCCGCGCACCTCGTTTATGATTCTGCTCATTACCTTTGTCAATACTTCGTAAGGTATTTCTGCAGCTTCTGCTGTCATGAAATCTACAGTATTTACTGCACGAAGTGCAATGGCGTAATCGTATGTTCTTTCGTCGCCCATTACACCTACGCTACGCATATTTGTAAGTGCTGCAAAATACTGTCCTATTGTTTTATCCAATCCGGCATTTGCAATTTCTTCACGATAAATTGCATCTGCATCCTGTACCATTTTAACTTTTTCGGCTGTTACTTCACCGATGATACGGATTCCAAGTCCCGGACCTGGGAAAGGCTGACGGTATACTAAATATTCAGGTATACCCATTTCTAAGCCGGCTTTTCTTACTTCGTCCTTAAATAAATCACGAAGTGGTTCGATTATTTCCTTAAAATCTACACAGTCAGGTAATCCACCTACGTTGTGATGTGACTTAATTACTGCTGATTCGCCACCTAAACCACTTTCAACAACGTCAGGATAAATTGTTCCCTGTACAAGGAAGTCAACTGCTCCGATTTTCTTTGCTTCTTCTTCAAAAACTCTGATAAATTCTTCACCAATTATTTTACGCTTCTGTTCAGGTTCTTTCACTCCTGCTAACTTGCTGTAGTAACGTTCCTGTGCGTTTACACGGATAAAGTTTAAGTCATATGGGCCGTCAGGACCGAATACTGCTTCTACTTCGTCACCTTCGTTTTTACGAAGTAGGCCATGGTCTACGAATACACATGTAAGCTGTTTTCCAATGGCTTTTGAAAGCATTACTGCTGCAACTGATGAATCTACACCACCTGACAATGCACATAAAACCTTACCATCGCCAACTTTTTCACGGATTGCCTTAATTGATTCTTCTACAAATGAATCCATTCTCCAGTCTCCTGAACACTGGCAAACTCCACGAACGAAGTTGTATAACATCTTTGTTCCTTCCTGTGTGTGAAGTACTTCTGGATGGAACTGTATTGCATAAAGTTTCTTTTCTTCGTTTTCTGCTGATGCACAAGGGCAATCCTTTGTGTGTGATGAGATTTCAAATCCCGGTGCCACCTGTGATATATAATCAAAATGACTCATCCAGCAAACTGTTTTTGGTGAAACATCTGCAAAAATCTTTGACTGAGTCTTGTCTATTAATACTTCTGTCTTACCATATTCACGTACATCTGCACGTTCTACTTTTCCGCCTAACACATGCATCATAAGCTGTGCTCCGTAGCAAAGTCCTAACACTGGAACGCCTAATTCAAATAATTCTTTTGAATATGTTGGAGAATCGGCTTCATAACAACTATTTGGTCCACCTGTTAAGATGATACCCTTTGGGTTCATTGCTTTGATTTTTTCAATGTCTGTTTTGTAAGAATATATTTCACAATATACATTACATTCACGAACACGTCTTGCAACCAACTGGTTATACTGACCACCAAAGTCAAGAACGATTACTAATTCTTTCTTCAATGTATTTCCTCCTAAAATGGTGCCTGCACCATACTACTGTAAAAGGTAATTGCTATATAAAATCTAATTACCTGCTAATTTTTAATTCTACCCTATTTTTCTATTTAAAACAAGTACACTGTACTAACTTTTATAATTCCCATAACTTATAACCTGACTGCTCTCTATATACAAAATATTTTTAAACTTATACATCTTTCAGACTCATAATATATTTTCACACGTTCCTAAATTGTAATATCATTTCAAATACTTATAACGAAGTAAGAGCACCTGCCATACTTCCTCGTATGACAGATGCTCCCTATTTCAATACCCTAACTTTACAATTTTGTTAACAACCGCAGGTACTTTTTATTAAATGAATCTTCTCGGGAATTTCTTCTGTACATTATTCGTTTCGATCGCATTCCGAATATCTGTATACCTAGTCTATTCCTTACTATTTGTCCTGCTTCGACTTCACTATCTACCTTAACCATAAGATGTTATTCTTCATTGAATTTTCGTTTTGAATAATTCCTATCCTATCCAATTCTTTGTAACAACTCATCCAATAATTACTACTTAAACAATCTTCCGTTGATTGCCATGTTAGCAGATATCACTGGGTAAAACTCCTTTCACCACTAAACTTAGATACTGTTGTTATTAGGTTGACATCTAATAACAAGTGGGTCGTTAACTTCTTTGTAGAAGTCTTTTTAGGTATTTAATACGTTTTTGTTTGTACGTTCAATATAGCACAATTTTCCCTTATTTTAAAGGGGGTTCAAGCACTTTTTTCATCTTTATAAACATTGCATAAATGCCCTTTTATTTAAACATTTTTATGAATCGTTTTTTTATAAAAAATGACTATTGTCTCTCTAACATCTGCTTAACATACTTGCCGGTATAACTTGTTGGATGTTCTGCAACCTGCTCAGGTGTCCCTGCAACTACAACTGTTCCACCACGGTCACCACCGTCAGGTCCCATATCAATTATATAATCTGCCACTTTTATTACGTCCAGATTATGCTCAATAACCACTACTGTATTACCTTCATCTGTTAATCTGTGAAGAATCTCTACTAATTTATGCACATCAGCAAAATGAAGACCTGTTGTTGGTTCATCCAATACATATATTGTTTTTCCTGTGCTTCTCTTACTTAATTCTGTTGCAAGCTTAATTCTCTGTGCTTCACCACCCGACAATGTTGTTGACGGCTGTCCTAATTTTAAATAACCAAGACCTACATCATACAATGTCTGTACCTTGTTAAGAATTCTAGGCACATTCTTAAAGAAATCCAATGCTTCTTCCACTGTCATTTCAAGAACATCATAAATAGTCTTACCTTTGTAGCGTACTTCCAGTGTTTCCCTATTGTAACGCTTTCCGCCACAAACCTCACATGGAACATATACATCAGGAAGAAAATGCATTTCAACTTTTAAAATTCCGTCACCTGAACACGCTTCACAACGACCGCCTTTTACATTAAAACTAAATCTTCCCTTCTTGTAACCTCTTTCTTTTGCATCGGTTGTTGCCGCAAAAAGGTCCCTTATCATATCGAACATTCCCGTATATGTTGCCGGATTTGAACGTGGAGTTCTGCCTATTGGTGACTGATCAATATTTATTACCTTATCAAGCTGCTCCATTCCCTCTATCTTCTTGCATTTTCCGGGAATTGTTCTTGCCCTGTTTAATTTTCTTGCAAGACTCTTATATAATATTTCATTAACAAGTGAGCTTTTACCTGAGCCTGAAACACCTGTTACACATGTAAGTACCCCAATTGGCACCTTTACATCAATGTTCTTTAGGTTATTTTCCTTGGCTCCAACTACTTTTAAGAAACCTTTTGGTTTTCTACGTGTTTTTGGAACAGGTATTTTAATCTCTCCACTTAAATATTTTCCTGTAATTGAATTAGGATTTTTCATTAAATCCTCTGCAGTTCCTGTAGCAATAACCTGTCCACCGTGTTCTCCTGCTCCCGGACCTATGTCAACCACATAATCTGCTGCACGCATTGTATCCTCATCATGTTCAACTACAATCAAAGTATTTCCCAAATCTCTTAAATGCTTCAACGTTGCAAGAAGCTTACCATTATCATTCTGATGCAATCCAATACTTGGCTCATCCATTATATAAGCAACACCAACCAAGCCTGAACCTATCTGAGTTGCCAAACGTATACGCTGAGCCTCTCCACCTGACAAAGTTCCCGTAGCTCTTGAAAGACTAAGATAATCAAGTCCAACGTCAACTAAGAATTGAAGACGTCCTTTAATTTCTTTCAAAATCTCTTTTCCTATCTTTAGCTGAGTTTCAGTCAATTGCAATTCATCCAAATACTGGCGCAAATCTCTTACAGACATTTCTGTCATTTCATAAATATTCTTATCTCCAATAGTTACAGCCAACGATTCCTTTTTAAGTCTCTGTCCGTGGCATGTTGCACATGGCGTAAATCTCATAAATGTTTCATATTCTGCCTTTGTTGACTCTGCGCTCGTTTCACGATATCGTCTTTCTACATTTTTAATTAATCCTTCAAAAGCAATATCATAAACTCCAATACCTCTTTGCCCCTTGTATCTTACGGCTACTTTTTCACCATTTGTTCCATAAATCAAAATATCATGTATCTCTTTTGGATAATCCTCAAAAGGTGTATCAAGAGAAAAATTGTATTTTAAAGCCAATGCCTGAAGTATCGCATTACTAAAACTCTTTCCGTCATTTGCACTCTGCCACCCCAATACTACAATTGCTCCCTGATTAATGCTTAAACTCTTATCAGGAATAATAAGGTCTTCGTCAAATTCCATCTTGTATCCCAAACCATAACAGTCAGGACAAGCCCCAAAAGGATTATTAAAAGAAAAACTTCTAGGCTGTACTTCGTCAATACTTATTCCACAGTCAGGGCAGGCAAAATTCTGACTAAAAGTCATCTCTTCCCCACCAATAACATCTACTATCATTAGTCCGTTGCCAAGCTTTAAAGCATTTTCAACAGAATCTGTAAGACGCTTTTCAATTCCTTCACGAATGCTAAGTCGGTCTATAATAATTTCGATACTGTGCTTTATGTTTTTTTCTAACTTAATCTCTTCAGTTAGTTCATACATATTGCCATCAACTCTTACTCGCAAATAGCCACTTTTCTTAGCACTTTCAAATACTTTTTCGTGACGTCCTTTTTTTCCTCTTACAACAGGTGCCAATATCTGAAACTTAGTACGTTCTTCCAGCATAAGAATACGATCTACCATTTCATCAACTGTCTGTTTCTTTATTTCACGTCCGCATTTTGGACAATGTGGAATACCTGCTCTTGCATAAAGCAATCTCATATAATCGTATATTTCTGTTACTGTTCCAACTGTTGAACGTGGATTCTTGTTTGTTGATTTCTGATCAATTGAAATAGCAGGTGGCAATCCTTCAATACTTTCAACCTGTGGTTTTTCCATCTGCCCTAAGAACTGTCTTGCATAAGAAGACAATGATTCCATATATCTTCTCTGTCCTTCTGCATAAATAGTGTCAAAAGCAAGGGATGACTTACCTGAACCGCTTAAACCTGTTACTACCGTAAATTCATCTCTTGGTATATCAATATCAATATTTTTCAAATTGTGCTCATTTGCACCTTTTATATGAATATATTTTTTATTGTCTTTCATTTTATTTTCCTATCTTTTTCTATCTTTGTTATTTGGTTATTTTATATCTTTTCCAAATAAATTCCGTTATAGATTTTTAGTTATCTTCCTGCAACTTTCTTAATTCTGCCAACTTATCTCGCATTTCAATAGCTGTTTCAAAATCAAGCTCTGCTGCAGCTCTTTCCATTTTCTTCTTAACCTTTTCGATAAGCTTTTTAAGTTCCTTATAATCCATTGATTCAGGATCTTTCTCAACGTCGCTAATCTTTCTGTCCACTTCTTTGGAGATGCTAATAAGGTCTCGAACAGCCTTCTTAATAGTTGTTGGAGTAATGCCGTGCTCATTATTGTATTTCTGCTGAATCTCTCTACGTCTGTTAGTTTCCGTTAAAGCTTTATCCATTGAATCAGTAATATTGTCAGCATACATTATTACGTGGCCTTCTGCATTTCTTGCAGCTCGTCCAATAGTCTGAATAAGTGATGTTTCTGAACGTAAAAACCCTTCCTTGTCAGCATCCAATATTGCAACTAAAGCAATTTCCGGTATGTCCAAACCTTCTCTTAAAAGGTTAATACCAACCAAAACATCAAAAACATCCAATCGCATATCTCTGATAATCTGAGTTCTCTCTAACGTATCTATATCTGAATGAAGGTATTTAACCCTAATTCCCACATCACGCATATAATCTGTCAAGTCCTCAGCCATACGCTTCGTCAAAGTTGTTACCAAAACTTTGTTCTTCTTGGCAACTTCCTTGTTAATCTCAGTTATAAGGTCATCAATCTGTCCTTCAACCGGTCTTACTTCAACTTCCGGATCAAGCAATCCTGTAGGTCTTATAATCTGCTCTGCACGGCCTAATTCATGTTCCTGTTCATAAACATTAGGTGTAGCTGACACAAACATCATCTGGTCAATCATACTTTCAAATTCTTCAAAATTAAGCGGTCTGTTATCCTTCGCCGAAGGCAGTCTGAACCCATAATCAACTAAAGTAGACTTTCTTGACTGGTCACCGGCATACATTCCTCTAATCTGTGGAATCGTAATATGAGACTCATCTACTATTATTAAGAAATCATCTCCGAAATATTCCATTAATGTATGAGGTGTGGCTCCCGGCTCCAAACCTGCCATATGTCTTGAATAGTTCTCTATTCCTGAACAAAAGCCTGTTTCTCTTAGCATTTCCATATCAAAATTAGTTCGCTCTGCAATACGCTGTGCCTCTATTAATTTGTCTTCTGATTTAAAATATGCTACCTGTTCCTCTAACTCTTTCTCTATATCCTTAATGGCGCGCTCCATCTTTTCAGGTGGTACAACATAATGAGAATTAGGGAATATTGCTACATGTTCAAGCTCGTTCTTAATCTGACCCGTTAAAGCATCAATCTCTGAAATTCTCTCGATTTCATCATCAAAAAATTCAACTCTAATTGCACTATCCGTATACGAAGCAGGAAATATTTCCAGATTCTCTCCACGAACCCTGAAAGTTCCACGTTTAAAGTCCATATCATTTCTGTCATACTGTATTTCAATAAGCTTATGAATAATCTCATCTCTATCTCTAATGGTATTCGGTCTTAAAGACACAACCATGTTCTTGTAATCTATTGGGTCTCCCAAACCATATATACATGAAACTGAAGAAATAATAATTACATCTTTACGCTCCATTAAAGCCATTGTTGCCGAATGACGTAACTTATCTATTTCATCATTAATTGATGAATCCTTCTCAATATATGTGTCTGTGCTTGGAACATAAGCCTCCGGCTGATAATAATCGTAATAGGAAACAAAATATTCCACAGCATTATTAGGAAAAAACTCCTTAAACTCACCATAAAGCTGAGCTGCCAAAGTCTTATTATGAGCAATAATAAGTGTAGGTTTATTTAATTGTTCAATAACATTCGCCATTGTAAAAGTCTTACCTGAACCTGTTACACCAAGCAAAGTCTGGAATTGTTTTCCTTTCTTAAAGCCTTCAACTAACTCTTCAATAGCCTGTGGCTGGTCCCCGGTAGGCTTATACTCTGAAACTAATTCAAAATGATCCATATGATTTCTCCCAATTAGCTCTAATCAACATTTGAGTATTTTCAAACCCAAATCATTTATCAACTACTTTTCTTAGTATTGTTACTTGTCAAGTATATCATTCAAAAGAACAAAAGTACAGAGCAAAATCGAATGTTTGTTCTGTACTTTTGTTATTCTTTTATTATTCCTCTATTAACTTTTCATATTCGTCCGTAGGTATTGGCTTTGAGAAATAATATCCCTGAATCACTTCTGCTCCAATTGATTTTAAGAAGTTAACCTGTTTTTCTGACTCAACACCTTCTACTACTACCGAAATATTTAATTTCTTGGACAATTCTACAATAGACTCAACAATTATGTTGTTTCTTTCATTTTCATTATCCAAATTTCGCATAAACGCCATATCCAATTTAAGTACGTCTATAGGCGCATCCTTTAACATATTAAGTGATGAATATCCACTTCCGAAATCATCCATCAAAATCTTAAAGCCTGCTTCCTGCAATTCACTTATTATTGAATATATTACCTGCTTTTCCTCAGTATATACTGTTTCCGTAATTTCAAGTTGCAAATCCTTTGGTTCCAAATTATATTTTTCAACCAGCTCCAAAAGATTTGATACCAGATTAGTTGTATAGAAATTTACTCTTGAAACATTAACAGAAATAGGAAGTACACTTCCGTTTTTATCCTTTAAATAACGCAATAACTGACACGTTTTCTCCCAAAC
>OLNQ01003021.1_pt1 | contig 14059 bp, 8 predicted proteins | sample 1672821 | NCBI WGS metagenome assembly OLNQ01 (sample SAMEA3136727, study PRJEB25190) | human gut metagenome | biome: human gut; feature: human-associated habitat; material: faeces | place: Austria | collected 2013 | reverse complement strand
AAGGCACGATGCAGTAGGTGCAGAAGTTGTCGCAGCCGTACATGATGGGCAACCATGCGCGGAATTCGCTCTCACGCCGGATGGGGATATTCTCCACGATGACCGGGCGCTGGGCGGGCTCCATCAGCACACGCTTATGCTTCTGCAGCTTCTGGGCAATGAGCTGCGGCAGGGTGTCGATGCCGTCCACGCCAAACACAAGGTCAACGTAAGGATAGCTCTGGCGCAGCTTTTCTACCACGTGCTTCTGGTTGGCCATGCATCCGCACAGGCCGATGATGAGATCATGCTTTTTTTCCTTAAGTCCCTTCAGGGCACCTACGTTGCCGAACACACGCTGCTCGGCATGCTCACGCACGGCGCAGGTGTTGAAGAGGATCAGGTCTGCATCCTCGGGCTTATCGCACAGGCCATAGCCGATGTCCATCAGCACGCCCTTGATCCGCTCGCCGTCGTTCACGTTCTGCTGACAGCCATAGCTGTGCACAAAGGCCAGCGGCGGCGTATCATAGGCCTGTTTTACCAGCTCAGCGGCGATGTTATTATGTTCAAAACTAATGTATTCCAATCAAACCATCCTTCTCCGCCGGGCCGAAGTGCCCTGTGCGGCGAAAATCTACTTGCACTTTCTGAAAAGAGCCTTCTCTATAGTATACCCTGTTTATACGCTCCGGGCAAGAGGTTCCGTGCAAATTTTATGGTTCAGTGGGCGTTTTCCTGCACCTGCTTCTCGCAGCAGGCCTCGCATACGCCGATCAGCACAACAGCGCAGTCCTGCACATGGCCCTTCTGGTTTTTCACCAGCTTCATTACCTGCTTTTCGTCCACCTCGGCATCGGTCACGTTGCCGCACACGGTGCAGTACAGATGGCTGTGCCAGGGCAGCGTGTGGTCAAAGCGGTCAGCCTTGCCTGGAATGGACACCCGGCGCACCCGGCCCGCATCCACCAGACTATTCAGGTTACGGTATACGGTGCCAAGGCTCAGGCCCGGGCATTCCTTGACCGCAGCATCATAAATTTCCTCGGCGGTGGGGTGGTCGCACAGGTTCTGCACCGTCTGCATGACCAGCTCGCGCTGTTTGGAATATCGCATATCGTTCTCCTTTTTCTTTGTTTCTGGATTTTGGGTGTAAGGCGTGGCTCAGACGTTCTCTTCGCCCTTGATCTTTGCCCAGTAGGCACGGGCCGCCTGCTCATTTTTGTTATCGCCAAAGGTGTAATATTTCACGTCCTTGATGGCATCTGGCAGGTATTGCTGTTCCACCCAGTGATGGTCGTAGTCATGGGCGTATTTGTAGTTCTGGCCCTTCACCAGAGCATCCTCACCGTCGTAGTGCTTGTTCTGCAGTTGGCGCGGGATCGGCCCGGTACGGCCCGCCTGCACATCCGCAATGGCCGCGTTGATGGCATCATGGGCACTGTTGGACTTGGGACTGGTGGCCACCAGAATGACGGCATCTGCCAGCGGGAGCCGTGCTTCCGGCAGGCCCACCATGTTGGCGGCATCAATTGCCGCCTTCACAATGGGGATGATCTGTGGATAGGCAAGGCCCACATCCTCGCAGGCACATACCATCAGGCGACGGCAGGCCGAGGGCAGATCTCCTGCTTCCAGCAGACGGGCCAGATAATGCAGCGCCGCATCCGGGTCGGAGCCGCGCATGGACTTCTGGTAGGCTGACACGATGTCGTAGTGGTCATCGCCCTCCCGGTCATACCGCATGGCAGTGCGGCGGGTGACCTGCTGGATCATTTCCAGCGTAATGTGCTTTTCCCCATCCTCAATGGGAGCTGCCGTCACCGCAAAATCAAGACAGCCCAGCGCCTTGCGCAGGTCACCGCCTGCGCTCTCGGCAAGGTAGGCACAGGCATCCTCGTCCATGCAGACCTTTGTGCTCTCCCCTTCCGAAAGCTTTTTCAGTGCATTGTGCACCCCACGCTCCACATCCGCTGCCGAAAGTGATTTGAACTCAAACACCGTACAGCGGGACAGCAGCGCATTATAAATGTAGAAGTATGGATTTTCGGTGGTGGATGCAATGAGCGTCACCGAGCCGTCCTCAATGCATTCCAGCAGGCTCTGCTGCTGTTTTTTGTTCAGGTACTGGATCTCGTCCAGATACAGCAGGATGCCTCCCGCACCTGCCAGCGTGCCGATATCCTTGAGCACCGCCTTGATGTCCCCGGTGCCGCAGGAAGTGCCATTGAGCTTATGCAGCGTCATACCGCTGTTTTCTGCAATGATGCGTGCCACCGTCGTTTTTCCGGTACCGGACGGGCCGTAGAAGATCATGTTCGGGATGCGTCCGCTCTCGATGGTACGGCGGAACACCCTGCCCGGTGCCAGCAGATGCTGCTGACCGCAGACATCTGCCAGTGTTTTGGGCCGCAGACGCTGTGCCAGTGGTTCGTTCATCGTGTTTTCCTCCTCCCGTACCGAGGCGCGATTCCCCCAGCATTTTTCTATAGTATATCGCATTTTGGCAGTAAGAGCAAGGTTTTATCTGAAAATCATTCTCAGATAATTTTTACCCGCAGTTTACAAAAAACGCAAAACATGGTATTATCGTATCAGCTTTTGTCGATAGGAGTGGATGAAATGCCTGTTCGCAAAAAAGCACCAGAAGACCTTACTGCAAAAAAGGCGCTGGCGCTGGAAGTGATCGACCGGTTAAAGAAAGAATACCCAGATGCCGGCTGTACATTGGATTATGACCACGCCTGGCAGCTTCTGGTCAGCGTGCGTCTGGCAGCCCAGTGCACCGATGCCCGCGTGAACATTGTGGTGGAAGACCTGTTTGCCAAATATCCCAATGTTGCTGCGCTGGCTGCTGCGGAACCCGAAGACATTGAAGCCATCGTCAAGCCCTGCGGGTTGGGACACTCCAAAGCGCGGGATATCTCCGCCTGTATGCGGGTGCTGCGCGATAAATACGGTTGTCAGGTGCCCACCACCTTTGAAGAGCTGCTCGCCCTGCCCGGCGTAGGCCGCAAGAGCGCAAACCTTATCATGGGCGATGTGTTTGGCAAGCCTGCTATCGTAACAGACACCCACTGCATCCGGCTGTGCAACAAGATCGGCCTTGTGGACGGCATCAAGGAACCGCAGAAGGTGGAAATGGCCCTGTGGAAGATCGTTCCTCCGGAAGAAGGCAGCGACCTGTGCCACCGCTTTGTGATGCATGGTCGAGCAGTGTGCAATGCGCGCAAGCCAGAATGCGAAAAATGTTGTTTGAAGGATATTTGCCGCTTTGCCCGGGAAACCGCCGGGCAGAGCGCAGAGCTTTAAAACTCAGGAGGTAGAATATTATGTTTGGTTTTATTTTCAGTCTGCTGATCGGCGCTCTGGCTGGTTACATCGCCGGCCGCATTATGGGCAGCGAAACTTCCACCGTGCGCAATATCGTGCTGGGCATTCTGGGCGGTTTTGTAGGCAGCATCGTGTTCGGCCTGATCGGTCTGAGCGCTACCGGCATCGTGGGTGAGATCCTCGTTTCCGTTGTGGGTGCCTGCATCTGCATCTGGATCGGCCGTAAGCTGTTCAACTGATTTTTCTTGTGTGCAAGGCTGCTCTTCGAGTTTTTCTCGGAGAGCAGTTATATTTTTGCGTCACAGACTATTTGCACCTGTTCTGCCGCAAAATCAAATCTTGACAGCGCACAGGAAGTATGATAGAATATTTCTCGTTGCAGAACATGCAAGAAAATTTTATCTGCTACTGTGGCTCAGCTGGTAGAGCAGCTCACTCGTAATGAGCAGGTCGCCTGTTCGAATCAGGTCAGTAGCTCCAAAAATCCTACGAATTTACGTTTAGAATCGTAATTTCGTGGGATTTTTTATTTAGTCTCGCAAGTTTTCGCAAAACCGCAACATCGCCCACAAAACAAGACAAAATAAAACGCCCCGTGGCACCATTTCATAGGGCGTTATACGCATTTTTATGCTTTCTTTTGGACAGGCTTCTTGAGTTCACAATGTAGGTTTGTCAATGATGTGTTTCTGTGATGTTTGGTGTAGCAATTTAACTGTACCACAGAACGACTCATTCGTCTTTTTTCACTTTGTGACACATCTATTGTAATCCTACACAGCTTTTATTGTTCAATATATGAAATTTTATTGAAAATTTTTCATGGTAGTGGTAAAATATTTTTATGTCTTTGTCATTCTGTGCCCCTTCGCGGTAGAGGGAGAGCGCAAAACAGAAAAGACTCAAAAATTGCGGCATCCTTTCCGTGGGTGGGTTTTACAGCACACACTCTTGCGGGCGGTGATGTATGATCAGTAAGCAAAAGCAGCCAACCGCAAAACGATGGCTGTCCAAGAAGTGTGAGGAGAAGGATCGGATGAAAACAAAAACATTGCGCCGCCTATTTTCCATGCTTGCGGCACTGGTGATGGGGCTATCCCTGCTCACCGGATGCAGCGAAAAAAATGCGGAACGAACACAGGAGCAGGAAGACGCTCAGACTATTCAGGTGTATCTGTGGAGCACCAGCCTGTACGAAAACTATGCGCCCTATGTTCAGGCGCAGCTGCCGGACGTGAACATTGAGTTCATCGTCGGCAACAACGATCTGGATTTTTACAAGTTTTTGCAGCAAAACGGCGGTCTGCCGGATATCATCACCTGCTGCCGGTTCTCGCTGCACGATGCGGCACCGTTGAAGGACAGCCTGATGAACCTTGCCATGACCAATGAGGCGGGCGCTGTGTACAACACCTACCTCAACAGCTTCAAAAACGAGGATGGCAGCGTGAACTGGCTGCCGGTCTGCGCGGATGCTCACGGCTTTGTGGTCAACCGCAGCCTTTTTGAGCAGTACGATATTCCCCTGCCCACCGATTACGCAAGCTTTGTAGCGGCCTGTCAGGCTTTTGAAAAGGTAGGCATCCGCGGCTTTACCTCCGATTATACCTACGACTACACCTGCATGGAAACCCTGCAGGGGCTTTCCGCTGCCGAGCTTACCACCACCGCGGGGCGCAAGTGGCGCACTACCTACAGCGACCCCGCCAGCACCGCGCGGGTGGGTCTGGACGACACCGTATGGCCGGGGGCGTTTGAGCGGATGGAGCAGTTCATTCAGGATACCCACCTTACAGCAGATGATCTTGCATTGAATTACGACGATGTGACCGGAATGTTCCGGAACGGAGAAGTTGCCATGTACTTTGGCAGCTCTGCCGGCGTGAAGATGTTTCAGGATGAGGGCATCGACACGATCTTTCTGCCCTTCTTCAGCCAGAACAGCGAACCGTGGATCATGACCACCCCCTATTTCCAAGTTGCCCTGAACCGGGATCTGGAGCAGGACACCGCGCGCCGCGAAAAAGCCATGAAGGTGCTGAACGTCATGCTCTCCGAACAGGCGCAGAACCGCATCGTCTCGGAGGGGCAGGACATACTGAGCTACAGCCAGAACGTTCCCCTGCGCCTGACCGAGTATCTGAAGGACGTCCGCAGCGTGGTGGAAGAAAACCACATGTATATCCGCATCGCCTCCAACGATTTCTTTGCCGTTTCCAAGGATGTGGTCTCCAAAATGATCGCAGGCGAGCTTACCGCTGAGCAGGCGTATCAGGCCTTCAATGCCCAGCTCCTTGCCGATGAGGAGCCTGCCGACAACGAGACCGTGCTGACCTCCGGGAAGGCCTATTCCAACGTATTCCACGCAAACGGCGGCAGCGCTGCCTTCTCCGTGATGGCAAACACGCTGCGCGGCGTGTATGGCACCGATGTGCTGCTTGCCACCGCAAACAGCTTTACCGGCAGTGTGCTGCAGGCGGATTATAACCAGAAAATGGCAGCTTCCATGATCATGCCAAACGGTCTGATGTCCCGCCAGCGCACCATGACCGGTGCGGAGCTGAAAGAGACCGTCCACGCCTTTGTGGAAGGCTGCGAGGGCGGGTTTGTGCCCTTCAACCGCGGTTCTCTGCCAGTGGTCAGCGGCATTGCTGTGGAGGTAAAAGAGAATAACGGCAGCTATACCCTGACCGGCATCACCCGGAACGGGCAGCCGCTGGGAGATAACGACACCGTTACCGTGACCTGCCTTGCAACGGAAAAGCAGATGGAAGCGCTGCTTGCGAGCGATAGCGGCACGTCTGCTGGCGAAGATACGTGGGTAAAAAACACATGGCGCGATTATATCTCCGGCGGCGCAGCGCTTGCAGAGCCGGAAAACTACATGACACTGAGGTGAGCGGAATGGCAGACGAAAAGCACGAATCCAAACGCAGCTGCTATTCCCGGCACAAGTGGCTGCCTGCCGCCGCTGCCATCCTTCTTTTGGTCTTTCTGGCAGCCGGTTTCAGCTTCCGGTACATCTCGTTTATGTCGCAGACCATCTATCAGGAAAGCACCTCGCATCTGGAAGAGGTACTGTATAAATCCAATAGTATGCTGAAAGAGATGGTGCGCAAAAACCTGACCTATCTGCATCTGTGCAACGGCTTTCTGAAAAACACCTCGAATGAGGATGAAATTCAGGCCTATATCGAGGAAGCACAGCAGGCAACCGGATTTGTTAACTTCTACTTTCTTTCCTATGACGGCAACTACATGACCGTGACCGGGGGAACCGGCTACCTTGGCCTGCAGACCAATCTGGACGAAAAGCTCTCCGATGGCGAGGATATCGTCGTGAATACGGCGCTGCCCGGCAAAGCCCCGATGCTTGCGTTCATCTGCCCCGAAACGCAGGGCAGCTACCGGGGCTTTGCCTACGATGCCGTTGCCATCACCTATTATAATGATGCTGTGCTGAGATTGCTGGACAGCTCTGCTTTTCAGGGCAATGCCAGCAACTATGTGATCTACCCGGATGGGCGGGTGGTGATTGACAATTCCGTAAATCGCAAGGAAATCATTTACAACTTCATTGCGATGCTGCGCGACCATTCCGACCTTTCCGAGGAACAGATTCTTGCCCTTTCGGATGATTTTGCGCAGGGCCGCAGCGGAAACCTGCGGGTCAAACTGGGCGACACCAGTTATTATCTGGTCTACGAGGATACCGCGGTCCAGAACTGGACGATGGTGGGGCTTGTGCCGGTCAGCATCGTCAATGCCAGTCTGGATAAGCTGTGGTTCCACACGGTGCAGATCGTGGCGGGCATCGCCTTTGGCCTTGCTGTGCTGATCATCCTGCTGATCCTGCGCAGAAGCCATACGACCCTGCGCCGGAAGGACACTGAGATCCTGTACCGGGACGAGCTGTTCCAAAAGCTTTCGCTGAACGTGGACGACGTTTTCCTGATGCTGGACGCAAAGACCTCCAAGGTGGATTATGTCAGCCCCAACGTCGAACGGCTGCTGGGCATCCCGTGGAAAGAAGTGCGGCAGGATGCCCGTGCTCTGGCAGCGCTGCACCCGAAGGATGACCCGGATCGCGACAAGAACTTTCTGGAAGGACTGCTCAGCGGGCAGCAACGCGAATGGGATTTCGAGTTTGAGCATCGGGAGACCAAAGAGCGGCGCTGGTTCCATAACATCGCCATGGGCAGCGAGGTAGAGGGCAGGACCAAGTATATCCTTGTCTTGTCCGACCGCACCGCCGACAGGCAGGTGAATCAGGCACTTTCGGATGCCGTTGCAGCGGCCGAGACTGCCAACCGCGCCAAAAGCACCTTCCTTTCCAATATGTCCCACGACATCCGCACCCCCATGAACGCCATCATCGGCTTTACCACGCTGGCACTCAGCAACATTGACGATAAAGACCGGGTGAAGGATTATCTTGCCAAGGCCCTCGCTTCCAGCAATCATCTACTTTCCCTCATCAACGATGTGCTGGATATGAGCCGCATCGAAAGCGGAAAGATCCATCTGGAAGAAGTGGAAGTCAACCTTTCGGATGTGCTGCACGACCTGAAAACCATCGTCAGCGGGCAGATCTACGCAAAGCAGCTGGAGCTTTATATGGATGCCATGGATGTGACCGATGAGGACGTCTACTGCGATAAGACCCGGCTGAATCAGGTACTGCTGAACCTGCTGTCCAACGCCATCAAGTTCACCCCGGCGGGCGGCACGGTCTCGGTGCGGGTGCGGCAGCTTGCCGGAGCGGTGCGCGGCTGCGGGCAGTACGAGTTCCGCGTCAAGGACAACGGCATCGGCATGAGCCAAGAGTTCGCCAAAAAGATTTTTGAGCCGTTTGAGCGGGAGCGCACCTCCACGGTAAGCCGGATCCAGGGCACCGGCCTTGGCATGGCTATTACCAAAAACATCGTGGATATGATGGGCGGCACCATCGAGGTGCAGACGGCGCAGGGCAAGGGCAGCGAGTTTATCATTCGCGTGCCCATGCGTGCGCAGGCAGAGCACCGTCCGGTGGAAAAGATCACCGAACTGGAAGGCCTGAAGGCACTGGTGGTGGATGACGATTTCAACACCTGCGACAGCGTGACAAAGATGCTGGTCAAAGTGGGCATGCGTGCCGAGTGGACCCTTTCCGGCAAGGAAGCGGTGCTGCGTGCACGGCAGTCCATCGAGATGAGCGATGCTTACCATGCCTATATCATCGACTGGCGCTTGCCGGATATGAACGGCATCGAAGTCACCCGCCAGATCCGCAGCCTGAACAATGATACGCCCATCATCATCCTGACTGCCTACGACTGGTCCGACATTGAGGTGGAGGCAAAGGCTTCCGGTGTGACCGCCTTCTGCTCCAAGCCCATGTTCATGTCCGACCTGCGCGAGACCCTGATGAGCGCCATCGGCCAGACACAGACGGATGCGGCGCAGGAGCTTCTGCCGAAAAAGAACACCAACTTCAAGGGCAGGCACATCCTGCTGGTAGAGGACAACGAGCTGAACCGCGAGATCGCGCAGGAGATCCTGTGCGAGTACGGCTTCCGGGTCGATACGGCGGAAAACGGTGCCGTGGCGGTGGAAAAGGTAAGCACTGCCGCACCGGGCAGCTATGATCTGGTGCTGATGGATGTGCAGATGCCGGTGATGGACGGCTATACCGCCACCCGGCAGATCCGCGCACTGGGCGACCCTGCACTGGCAAAGATCCCGATCCTTGCCATGACTGCCAACGCATTCGATGAAGACCGCCGCAATGCCTTGGAAAGCGGCATGACCGGCTTTTTGTCCAAACCCATCGTGATCGGCGACCTTGTGCAGGAGCTGCGCAAAATTTTGTAACAAGCCGCCTGTCAGGCATAAAAAAATAAAGCACCCGCAGCAATTTGCTCACCGGAGATTCAAAACCTCTGTGGCGCTTGCTGTGGGTGCTTTTGCTTTTGGGCGCTGTTTATTTCAGTACATCTGCAAGGACCTGCAGCAGGTGCGGAATATCCAGCGGCTTTGCAATATGGCCGTTCATACCGGCCTTCAGTGCGTTCTGACGGTCTTCCTCAAAGGCATTTGCCGTCATTGCAAAGATGGGGATGCCAGCCTTTGCGGCATCCGGCAGCGCACGAATCTGCCGCGTTGCCTCGTAGCCGTCCATGTTGGGCATCTGGATGTCCATGAGGATCAGGTCATACTGTCCGTCTGCCGCCTGCTTCATCTTCCGGACGGCGATCTTGCCATCCTCGGCAGATTCCACCTCAAAGCCCGCTTCCTTCAGGATCTCCACTGCGATCTCACGGTTCAGCTCGTTGTCCTCCACCAGCAGGATTTTTTTCCCTTTGAAGGTCTCCGCGTTCAGCTGCACCGGCCTGCAGGCAGGCTCTGCACCGAACGGCTCTGCCAGCACTCTGCGCAGCTCCGAGAGGAACAGCGGCTTTTCGCAGAAGGCGGTAACACCGGCAGCGCGGGCTTCCTCTTCAATATCGGCCCAGTCGTAGGCGGTCAGGATGATGATGGGGCAGCTTTTTCCAATCACCTTGCGGATCTGCCGCACGATCTCGATGCCGTTCATATCGGGGATCAGCCAGTCGATGATGTAAACGCTGAATTCATCCCCCTGCTCCATGGCATACCGGGTGCGGATCACCGCTTCCCTGCCGGAGATCGTCCACTCCGGCCGCATCCCGATCTTGGACAGCATGGTGCTGACGCTCAGGCAGGTGTCGGTATCGTCGTCCGCCACCAGTGCCCGCAGCCCTTCCAGCTGCGGGAGCTGCCTGAGCTCCACCTTTTGTCCGCTGAGCGCAAAGCAGAGATTCACAATGAACTCGCTGCCCTTGCCCGGCTCGCTCTCAATGGTGATGCTGCCGCCCATCAGGTCCACAATGTTCTTGGTGATGGACATACCGAGGCCGGTACCCTGAATGCCGCTGACGGTGGAGTTTTCCTCACGGGCGAACTCCTCAAAGATGTGCTTCTGGAATTCCTCGCTCATGCCGATGCCGTTGTCCTTGATGCGAAATTCATAGCAGGCCCGGCCCGCAGGCGCACCGTTTTTCTCAGCAATGCGAATGCTGATCATGCCGCCTGTGGGAGTGAACTTGATGGCATTGGACAAAATGTTCAGCAGGATCTGGTTCAGCCGCAGCGGGTCGGTGATGATATCCTCGTTCTCCACATCCATGGTATCAATAAAAAGCGACAGCCGCTTTGCCGAAACATTGGGCTGAATAATAGAGCGCACATCGTGGACGAGGTCCGGCAGATGCACCGCTTTTTCCTCGATTTTTACCTTTCCGCTCTCGATGCGGCTCATATCCAGCACATCATTGATGAGGGAAAGCAGATGCTGGCTGGAGGTGGAGATCTTTTTGAGGTAGTCCAGCACCTGTTCCCTATTGTCGATATGGGTCGCAGCCAGCGAGGTGAAGCCGATGATGGCGTTCATGGGGGTGCGGATATCGTGGCTCATATTGAACAGGAACTCCCGCTTGGCGCGGTTTGCCGCCCCCTCGTGCTGAAGCGCGATCTCCAGCTTGCGGTTCTGTTCCTCCAGCTGGGTCTGGTACTTCCTCTCCTGCTCTTTTTTCTGCAGCTCCATCTCCTGCACGGAGCGGCGGCGCAGCAGCTGAAGGATCATTACAAGCAGGATGTAGCCGACCAGCACCGTCAGGATCAGCAAAAGCGACTCCCGAAAGATTATTTTTTCATCCGTGTACGCATAGAGATCGAAGGATCTGCCATGGCAGAACATCCCGAAATAGCAGCCGGAGCCGTTCCAGTCCCGGGTATAGGTCAGCTTCTCTGCGGCCCCGGCTTTGCGGATCCCCTGCGCCAGCGGACTGCCTGCAACATCCTGCCCAATCAGCTCCGGGCGGTTTGCGGCAACGACCTGATTGTTCTGCACGATGAACAGCGTGCCGCTGGTTTCTGCCGGGTAGCCATCCAGTATGCTCTGGATGGACAGCGCCGTTTCCTCCACAAATTCCGCCGGGGTGTACCGGTAGGCAAGCAGGAGCAGCTCTGTGCTTTCTGCCCGGTGCGCCGCAACATCCACAGCAGAGCCATCTTCCAGCAGGACGCGCTTCACATAGGTCTTTCGCGGGTAAGATAAAACGTCCAGAACAGCGTCATTTTTCAGCTGGTCGCCAAACCGGTCATAGCCGATGCCGTTGGTCGTGGACTCGCACCGGAGCGTGCCATCCGGTCCCAGAACCGAAATGCCGGTGAGCCAGAGCTTTTCTGTCTGCCTGTTCAGGCACTGCGGGTCGGAGAGGTCAAGCGCAGGATTCTCTGCCAGCTGATGGACTGCGACCGCCGTGCGGCGGAGTGCCTTTGCCGTGATGGTATCGTTGTGCTTTTCAAAGCTGGTGGACTGGGATTTGACAAACTCAAGGGTCTGGCAAAAGCGTTCCTCTGCTGTGCGCATTGCCCGCCAGCTGGAGAAAAAAGCAACACCGGCCATCAAGAGCACGCCGATGATCAGATAGGCTGTCCATATCCTTTTATCCGGGGTGGTTCTGTTTTTACGCGCCAATGGTGTCCACCTCCAGATACTGCGAAGCATTTTCAAGGTATCGGCCAACGATCCGCTCCAGCGTGCCGTCCGCGCGCATCTGCGCAAGGGTATCGGTCAGCTGGCTGTCCAGCCCGCGGGTGTCGTTCTTGGCAAAGGCGATGCCCAGCCCGGTGACCAGCAGCGGTTCCTCCAAAATGCGGAAGTCTATGGCATTGTCCTTCATATATTGCAGGATGCCTGTCTCGTGGGCGGCGATGCCGTCCACATAGCCGCAGGCCAGCATTGCGTACTGCACACTGCGGTTTTCGATGCTGAGCACCTCCACCGTCTGCGGGATGCGCGGGTCGGAGCCGCTGAGAAAGATCTCCTCCGGCTTGCCGGTGCTCTGCACGGCGATGGTCTTGCCGGCAAGGTCGCTGAGGGATCGGATGCTGCTGTGGGCATCCACCGCAACCACCTGACGGCTCACCATGTAAGGCCCCGCCCAGCGGTATACCTCTTCGCGTCCATCCATGGAAAAGCAGCCCCAGATGCAGTCGATGGCGCCGCTTTCCACAAGATTTGTTTTCTGCTCCCAGTTGATCGTTTCAAACCGGGCAGCATACCCCATGCGGCGGAACGCCTCGGTGGCGATCTCCACATCGATCCCGGTGGGAACACCGTCATTATTCAGATAGATATAAGGTGGATAGCTGTCGCTTCCCACAACGATTTGTGCAAGACCGCTGTCTTTCGCTTCCTTTTCTCCGCAGGAAGTCAGACTGCTTACGGCAGCAGCTGCCGCCAGCAGCGTGCATCCGTTCAGGAATGCACGGCGTGAGATTCTGTGTTTCATTCGGGCTTTTTATACTCCTGTTTTGATTGCATCCGCAGCTCAGTTGTGCTGCTGTAATTCTTCTTTCAGGGCAGCTTGGATATCCGTCAGGCATTGCGGCAAGAGCGGCTTCCTGTTGATGAAGTTTTTCCAACAGCTGCTGCTCACGCGCTTTGTAATATTCCTCGATCTCGGAAAGTGTATTCACGTTCTAAGCTTCTCCTGCATCATTTACATCGCTTGTGTGCTTTCTCTGCGGAAACGCGCTTGTCCGCTATTTATTTTCGGGGGGATAACACGGAAGCGTTTTACCGTCTGCTCCAGCGCAGCGATATCCACAGGTTTGGACAGGTGCTCGTCCATGCCGGCTTCCCTGCTCTTCTGCATATCCTCAAGGAAGGCATTGGCGGTCATGGCAAGGATGGGAATGATCCTGCCCAGCGGGTTTTCGCCGCTGCGGATGCGGCGGGTGGCTTCCAAGCCGTCCATCACCGGCATCTGCACGTCCATCAAAATCATATCATAGTCGCCGGGCTTCACGCTGGCAAAGGCATCCACGATCTCCTGACCGTTGGGGCAGATGGTGCAGCTTGCGCCTTTTGTTTCCAGCAGCATTTGCAGAATCTCGGCGTTGATGGCGTTATCCTCGGCACAGAGGAACTTCATGCCGGACAGGGGAGAAGTGGTCTCTTCTTCCTCCGGGAGCGCCTGCGCCTTTTGCACCGTGTCCGCTTCGGTGTCAATGGGGAATTCCAGCACCACCTCAAAGCGGGTGCCCTTACCGGTGGCGCTCTCCACGCTGATGGAGCCGCCCATCAGGTCTATGACGCTTTTGGTGATCGCCATACCCAGACCTGTGCCCTGCACCTTGTTGGTGCCGGAGCGCTCCTCACGGGTAAAGGGGTCGAAAAGGGTCTTTTGGTAGTCCGCGCTCATGCCGATGCCGTCATCCTGCACCACGAAGCGGTACCGGGCGTAGTGCTCGTTCCGGGGCAGCTCTTCCACCTCCAACCGGATGTGCCCGCCGGTGGGCGTATACTTGACCGCGTTGGAGAGGATGTTCATCAGCACCTGATTCAAACGGTTGGGGTCGGCCAGCACGTTTTCGTGCTGCAGATTGGTGCTTACCGTAAAGGTCTGACTGCGCTGACCTGCCTGCTGGCGGATGATGCTGTCCAGCTGACTGATCTGCTGGGGCAGGTTCATCTTTTCCACATTCAGGGTGGTCTTGCCGCTCTCGATGCGGCTCATATCCAGAATATTGTTGATGATGCCCAGCAGCAGCTGACCGGAGGTTTCCAGCTTGCCCAGATGCTCGGCAAGCTTTTCCGGCTCGTGCAGCTCGTTTTTCATCAGGGTGGTAATGCCGATGATGGCGTTCATGGGGGTGCGGATATCGTGGCTCATGTTGG
>OLNQ01003009.1_pt1 | contig 14099 bp, 7 predicted proteins | sample 1672821 | NCBI WGS metagenome assembly OLNQ01 (sample SAMEA3136727, study PRJEB25190) | human gut metagenome | biome: human gut; feature: human-associated habitat; material: faeces | place: Austria | collected 2013 | reverse complement strand
TCTGGCAAGTCCACGCTGCTGCGGTGTGTCACCCTGCTGGAGACCCCCAGCAGCGGCCAGATCCTCTACCACGGCACCGATGTGGCGGGCCGGGGCGTCAATGCCCCGGAGTACCGCTCCCATGTGGGCATGGTGTTCCAGTCCTTCAACCTGTTCAACAATATGTCGGTCCTCAAAAACTGCATGGTGGGACAGATGAAGGTCCTCAAGCGCAGCAAGGAGGAGGCCCGGCAGCAGGCACTGAAATATCTGGAAAAGGTGGGTATGGCCCCCTATATCAACGCCAAGCCCCGGCAGATCTCCGGCGGTCAGAAGCAGCGGGTGGCCATTGCCCGGGCGCTGGCCATGGACCCGGAGGTGCTGCTGTTCGACGAGCCTACCTCCGCTCTGGACCCGGAAATGAACGTCATGCAGACGCTGGCCCAGGAGGGCATGACCATGCTGGTGGTGACTCACGAGATGGCCTTCGCCCGGGATGTCAGCTCGCAGGTGGTATTTATGCACCAGGGCGTGATCTGCGAACAGGGCACACCGGCACAGGTCTTTGGCGCCCCCCAACAGCAGGAGACGAAGGAGTTCCTGGCCCGATTCCGGGGCGTGGAATAAGGAGACTGCAATCGTAAAAGAGACCCCGGCGGCTGTTTCAACAGCCGTCGGGGGTTCTGACTGTTTTGCTTCAGAAACCGGTCAGAAAAGCTGCTTGGCACTCAAATAAAATAAAAAGATAAAACACAGCCCGCTGTTTGAAAACAGCGGGCTGTAAACATTCGGGAATACGCAGGTGTTTACATGGATTCGTGGAAGGTGCGCTTGACCACCTCCAGCTGCTGCTCGCGGCTCAGGCGGTTGAAGTTCACGGCGTAGCCGGACACGCGGATGGTCAGCGTAGGATACTTTTCCGGGTGCTCCATAGCGTCCAGCAGGACCTCGCGGTTCATCACGTTCACATTCAGATGATGTGCACCCTGGACGAAATAGCCGTCCAGAATCTGCACCAGATTGCTGCGGCGTTCTTCGGCGGTTTTGCCCAGTGCGTTGGGCACAATGGAGAAGGTGTTGGAAACACCGTCCTGGCACACGGCCCGGTAGGGGATCTTGGCTACAGAGTTCAGGCTGGCCAGCGCGCCGCTTTCATCCCGGCCGTGCATGGGGTTGGCGCCGGGGGCGAAGGGTTCGCCCGCCTTGCGGCCGTCAGGGGTGGAGCCGGTCTTTTTGCCGTACATCACGTTGCTGGTGATGGTCAGGGCGGACAGCGTGTGAATGGCACCCCGGTACAGCGCGTGCTTTTTCAGCTCGGCAGAGAAGTAGGAAACGATCTCCACGGCGATATCGTCCACCCGGTCATCGTCATTGCCGTACTTGGGGAAGTCACCCTCGGTGACGAAATCCACCGCAATGCCGTTTTCATTGCGGACAGGCTTCACCTTGGCAAACTTGATGGCGGAGAGAGAGTCGGCGGCGATGGAAAGACCCGCCACGCCGAAAGCGGCCAGCCGCTCCACCAGCGTATCGTGGAGGGCCATCTGGCTGGATTCATAGGCGTATTTGTCATGCATAAAGTGGATGATGTTGATGGTGTCCACATACAGTTCGGCAACGTAGGAGAGCACCTTCTTGTAGTTCGTCAGCACCTTGGGATAGTCCAGCACCTCGTCATCGTCCTTCTGGATCTCGGGGATGACCAGCAGGCCCTTTTTCTCATCCACGCCGCCGTTGATGGCGTACAGCAGGCTCTTGGCCAGGTTGGCACGGGCACCGAAGAACTGCATCTGCTTGCCTACCGCCATAGCGGATACGCAGCAGGCGATGCAGTAGTCGTCGCCGTACATGGGGCGCATAATGTCATCATTTTCGTACTGGATGGAGTCGGTGTCGATGCTCATTCTGGCGCAGTAGCGCTTGAAGGCGTCGGGGAGGTTCTGGCTCCACAGAACCGTCAGGTTGGGCTCAGGGGCGGTGCCCAGATTGGTGAGGGTGTGAAGGTAGCGGAAAGTGTTGCGGGTCACCAAAGTGCGGCCGTCGATGCCCATGCCGCCCAGAGACTCGGTGATCCAGGTGGGATCACCGCCGAACAGCTCATTGTATTCCGGGGTGCGCAGATGGCGCACCAGCCGCAGTTTGATGATGAACTGGTCGATCAGCTCCTGCGCGCCGGCTTCGTCCAGCGTGCCGTTGTCCAGATCCCGCTGGATGTAAATATCCAGGAAGGTAGCGGTGCGGCCCAGGCTGGTGGCAGCGCCGTTGTTTTCCTTTACACCGGCGAGATAGGCCATGTACAGGCTCTGCACAGCGTCATGGGCGGTCTCGGCGGGCCTGGTGATGTCACAGCCGTAGCCCTTGGCCATCAGGGCCATCTCCTGCAGAGCGCGGATCTGCATCTGCACTTCTTCCCGCAGGCGGATACGCTCGTCTGTCATAGCGCCGTCCAGAGCGTCCAGATCCTTTTTCTTCTCTTCAATCAGAAAATCAGTGCCGTACAGGGGAACACGGCGGTAGTCGCCCACGATGCGGCCACGGCCGTAAGCGTCGGGCAGACCGGTGAGCAGGCCCACGGTACGGGCCACCCGGGTGCGATGGGGATAGGCGTCGAACACACCGTCGTTGTGGGTCTTGCGGTAGGTTCTGAAATGCTTTTCAATTTCAGGGTTCAGCTTGTAGCCGTACTGCTCCAGAGCGGATTCGGCCATGCGCATACCGCCGTACAGGTTTACGATGCGCTTCAGGGGGGCGTCGGTCTGCAAGCCGACGATCACCTCGTTGTCCCCGTCAATATAGCCGGGGGCGAAGTTGTTGATGCCGGAGATGGCATCGGTTTCCACATCTAAGATCCCCTTGCGCAGCTCCTCTAAAATCAGGGCGTGGGACTTGTCCCAAACCTTCTGAGTGCGTTCGGACGTCGGAGCCAGAAAGCTCTCGTCACCGGCGTAGGGGGTGTAGTTCTTCTGAATGAAATTACGCACGTTGACGAGATGACGCCACTCGCCGGTACGAAAGCCCTTCCAGGCGCTGCAGTTTACATCAATAGGCATCGTTTTATACGCTCCTGTCTATTTTATTTAAATATGGAATTCACGGTCAAATCGCCGCTGCCAGTCAGCCAAGGTTTCCGGCAGCAGGGCGGGTACGTCCTCTAAGGAATACGGGATCCCCAGTGCATGATACTTGTTCACACCCAGCGTGTGATAGGGCAGCAGCTCCACCCGCTGAATGTTGCGGATCGTATGCAGATACGCGCGCAGCCCTTCCAGATGGGCGTCGGAATCCGTGAGTCCGGGGACCACCACATGGCGGATCCAAAGGGGTGTACCGGCGTTTTGCACGGCGGAAAGAAATTGTAAAAACTCCTGCGGAGACTGTCCCGTGATGCTGTGGTAGCCATCCAGCGAGAAGTGCTTGATGTCCAGCAAAACAAGGTCGGTATAAGCCAGAATTTCCTCGTAGCCGCCGCAGCCGCAGCCTGCGGTGTCAATGCAGGTGTGGATGCCCGCGTGTTTGCACAGGCGCAGGACCTCACATAAAAAGTCCTTTTGCAGGAGCGGCTCGCCGCCTGAAAAGGTGACGCCGCCGTTATCGCCGAAATACGGCTTGAAGCGGAGAAGCTTGTTCACCAACTGTTCAGGCGTGAAGATCTGCTCTTTTCCGCTGCGCATGGCCCAGGTGTCGGGGTTGTGGCAGTAGCGGCAGCGCAGGCGGCAGCCCTGAAAGAACACCACCGTGCGAATACCGGGGCCGTCCACAAGACCCATGGATTCAATGGAATGGATGTATCCCTCGATCAAATAGAAAAACCTCCTTTTCAACAGATCAAATGATCCGTATAAAAAGAAAAAGCCGCACCGATCTGAGCTTTTTCTGCCCAGACGGTCGGCTGGTTTCACGATCATACTCCATGTGGTAACACCCACTTCCGTCAGTCATATGATCACCATGCCCATAGTATATGGGCTTTGGAAGCTTTTGTCAAGCACCAACGCGCGGTGACTTTCTCAACATGTATACGCCGGAGGAGTGGAATGCAGCGTGGCAGATAGCCAGAGCTTTGCCCGCAAGCTGAACAGGGAAGGGGTCAAACTCTATGGGTGACAGCCTGCGCTATCAGGATTGCTTTGAAAAGCGGCACATGACCTGCGCGGTGCGGAAATCTTAAATGGAGTGTGACGGCGGCAACGATTCAGTCATGCGGCAGACAATGGAGAAAATGCGAAAATGCAAGGTTCAACTTTATAGCGACCGAAAGGTTATACAGGCCGCTCCGAAATGCCACAGCTGTTTGAGTATTTCGCCTGTATGCAAAAGAAAGCACACCCGTTGACGCAGGGTTGGTGTCGCAGTGGGCAGATACATGAGAGACTGTGGCGTTTTACCGCAAAAACAGCATATACCATTATTTCATAGCAAACTATTGAAAAAAGTTATAGGCCATTCGACAAACTTTATGTGGAACTTTTTGGCTTCGACAGCCTATTATACTGTATTTACAGTATTTACAGCGGTAGGAGGGCCGTATATTTGCCAGAACAGGATGGGAGACCGGGACAGGGGATGCGGCATGCATTAAGTAAAAATAACGTAAATGCTTTGCTATCGACAAAGCGCTTACGTCATTTGAAACATTTTTGGACTTGCAAACTTGCAATGTGTAGAGTTATAATCATATCAAGAACGTAGCTGTATTAATATGGCCTGCCCCTCAGTAGGAACGGAGGAGCAGTTTCTAAGATACAGCTTGCTCAGTAGGCTGATCCGCCCGATTAGGGGGCCACCTCAAAAGGCGGAGAGTCTTCGCGTTAAATACAGGGAAGAATAATAGGAGGAATTACGTTCATGGCAAAAAACAAAGTGTTTAAGACGATGGACGGTAATGAGGCTGCCGCATACGTATCTTATGCGTTTACCGAGGTAGCTACCATTTACCCCATCACTCCTTCCAGCCCCATGGCTGACCATGTGGATGCATGGGCTACCAATGGCAAGAAGAACCTGTTTGGCCAGCCCGTAAAGCTGGTCGAGATGCAGGCGGAGTCCGGCGCGGCCGGCGCAATGCACGGCTCTCTGGAGACCGGCTCCCTGACCAGCACCTACACTGCTTCTCAGGGCTTACTGCTGATGATCCCGCCCATGTACCGTATCGCCGGCTCTCAGCTGCCCGGCGTTATGCACGTCTCTGCCCGTACCGTGGCAACCCACTCTCTGTCCATCTTCGGTGACCACTCCGACGTCATGGCCTGCCGCCAGACCGGTTGGGCACAGCTGGCTTCCGCCAGCGTGCAGGAGAGCATGGACTTGGGCGCCGTTGCCCACCTGTCTGCCATCAAGGGCTCTATCCCCTTCCAGCATTTCTTCGATGGCTTCCGGACCTCTCACGAGATCCAGAAGATCGAGGTTCTGGACTATGAGGATCTGGGCAAGATGCTGGATTGGGACGCTGTTCAGCGCTTCAAGGATCATGCCCTGAGCACCGAGCATCCCACTCTGCGCAACACCCTGCAGAATCCCGATACCTTCTTCCAGTCCCGCGAGGCCTGCAACAGCGCCTATGATGCGCTGCCCGCCATTGTCGAGGAGTACATGGGCAAGATCAACGAGGTCACTGGCCGCAACTATCAGTTGTTCAACTACTACGGTGCTCCCGATGCTGAGCGCGTTGTGGTGGCTATGGGCTCCGTCTGCGAGACCCTGCTGGAGGTTGTTGATTATCTGGTGGAGCGCGGCGAGAAGGTCGGCTTCATTCAGGTCCACCTGTTCCGTCCCTTCTCCATGGAGCGTCTGCTGGAGAAGATCCCCGCTACCTGCAAGTGCCTGACCGTTCTGGACCGCACCAAGGAGCCCGGCGCTCCCGGCGAGCCTCTGTATCTGGACGTGTGCGATGCCCTGTGGGAAGGCAAGCGTACCAACATCGAGGCTCTGTGCGGCCGCTATGGCCTGGGTTCCAAGGATACCACTCCTGCCCAGATGAAGGCCGTGTTCGACAACATGAAGGGTGAGAAGAAGAACCACTTCACCGTCGGCATCAACGATGACGTTACGCATCTGTCCCTGCCCGTTGGCGAGAATATCGTCACCGCCGGCAAGTCCATCATCTCCTGCAAGTTCTGGGGTTTGGGCTCCGATGGTACCGTTGGCGCCAACAAGAACTCCATCAAGATCATCGGTGACCACACCGACCAGTACGCTCAGGCTTACTTCGAGTATGACTCCAAGAAGTCCGGCGGCGTTACCAAGTCCCACCTGCGCTTTGGCCATGAGCCCATCCACAGCACCTACTATGTCACCATGGCTGACTTTGTGGCCTGCCACAAGACCTCTTACATCAAGGATTTCGATATCGTTTCCGAGATCAAGCCTCACGGCACCTTCCTGCTGAACACCAGCTGGACTGGCGCTGAGCTGGAGGAGCATCTGCCCAACCGCGTGAAGCGTCAGATCGCCGAGCGTGAGATCAACTTCTACACCATCGACGCTACCGCTATCGCTATGGAGCTGGGCCTGGGCAACCGCACCAACACCGTGCTGCAGGCTGCCTTCTTCAAGCTCTCCGGCATTATCCCCATCGAGGACGCCGTGAAGTACATGAAGGACGCTATCGTCAAGTCCTACTCCAAGAAGGGCCAGAAGATCGTTGACATGAACAGCGCCGCCGTTGACAGAGGTGTTGACGCCGCCGTGAAGATCGACGTTCCCGAGTCCTGGAAGACCCTGGCTGACGACACCAAGGCTCCCGACGCAAGCCTGCCTCACTACATCCGTGAGATCCAGATCCCTGTCAACAAGCAGGCTGGCGATGCCATCCCCGTGAGCGAGTTCATGCCCTACGCTGATGGTGTTACCCCCTCTGAGACTTCTAAGTATGAGAAGCGCGGCATCGCTGTGAAGGTGCCTCAGTGGATCCCCGAGAACTGCATTGGCTGCAACAAGTGCGCTCTGGTCTGCCCCCATGCTGCGATTCGTCCCTTCCTGCTGAACGCGGAGGAAGAGGCTGCAAAGCCTGCCGCCTTTGTTACCAAGGAGGCCAAGGGCAAGGGCTTCGAGGGCCTGACCTTCCGTATGCAGGTCGATCCTCTGGACTGCCAGGGCTGCGGCGCCTGCGCCAATGTCTGCCCCGCCAAGGAGAAGGCTCTGGTCATGGAGCTGCTGGATACCCAGATGCCCGAGCAGGAGAACTGGGAGCATGCCCTGACCCTGTCCACCAAGACCAACCCCATGGACAAGTTCACCGTCCGCGGTTCTCAGTTCGAGCGTCCTCTGTACGAGTTCAGCGGCGCCTGCGCCGGCTGCGGCGAGGCTCCTTACATGAAGCTTATGTCTCAGCTGTTCGGTGACCGGATGTTCGTTACCTCCGCTACCGGTTGCGCTTACGTTGTGGGTTCCTCCACTCCTTCTTTCCCCTATGTGGCCAATGAGAAGGGCCATGGTCCTGCCAACTCTAACTCCCTGTTCGAGGATAACGCCGAGTATGCCCTGGGCATGAAGCTGTCCATCGACCAGATGCGTCGTCAGATGGCTGCTCACGCCGAGGCTGTGGTGGCTTCTACCTCCGACGCTGCTCTGAAGAGCGCTCTGGAGGCTTGGCTGGCTGAGGGCGATAACGGCGATAAGACCCGTGCTCTGTCCGAGGCTGTTGTGGCTGCTCTGAACGCCACTGCTGAGACCTCTGATGATATCGCCTTCCTGAAGGCCAACAAGGATGCTCTGCCCAAGAAGAGTGTCTGGATGTACGGCGGCGATGGTTGGGCTTACGATATCGGCTTCGGCGGTCTGGACCATGTCCTGGCCTCCGGTGCTGACGTGAACGTCCTGGTTGTCGATACCGAGGTGTACTCCAACACCGGCGGTCAGGCTTCCAAGGCCACTCAGCTGGGTGCCGTGGCTCAGTTCGCCAACGGCGGTAAGAGAACCGGCAAGAAGGATCTGGGCGCCATCGCCATGACTTATGGCAATGTCTATGTTGCTCAGGTCGCTATGGGTGCCAACGAGCAGCACCTCATCACGGCTCTGAAGGAAGCTGAGGCACATCACGGCCCCTCCATCCTCATCGCTTACGCTCCCTGCATCAACCACGGTATCTCCAAGGGCATGAGCCAGGCTCAGCTGGAGGAGAAGCTGGCCAGCGAGTGCGGCTACTGGCCCCTGTGGCGCTATGTGCCCGAGCTGAAGGCCGAGGGTAAGAATCCGTTCATCCTGACCAGCAAGGAGCCCAATGGCCAGCTGCTGGACTTCATGATGGGCGAGACCCGTTTCGCTTCTCTGACCAGAACCTTCCCCGAGACTGCCAAGGTCCTGTTTGCCGAGGCCGAGGAGTTCTGCGCTCAGCGCTATGCCAAATACAAGCATCTGGCTGAGCAGTAATTGTCGGTCAGAATCAGCACGAAACGTGAAATTGGTGTGAAAGCAAACCTTGCTTTCTGATGTAATCTCGTCTTGTATGGGTACAAGCTCAAATGCAGCAGCGACTCAGGAAAACAACTGAGGTTACATATCCGTTTTCTGTTTTTACTCTTACCATACTCTCTCCGCATAAAAGGCTCTCTGGCATATTGCCAGAGAGCCTTTTGCATATAATTGGGAAACGATCATGATGTACCGCTGTGCCGCGTTACCCGCAAGGGCAGCGTATTCGATCATCATGCATTCCGCAACAGCAGGTTGCTTGTCATACCGATAACTTTGGGGTATGATGACCGTGAGGTGATGATCGTATGGATACAAAGGATATGATTCTGGAACTCAGGACAAAGATGGGACTGTCACAGGACGAGCTTGCGGAAAAGGTATTTGTGACCCGTCAGGCGGTTTCCCGCTGGGAAAACGGTGAAACAACGCCGAATATCGAAACCCTGAAGCTGCTCTCAAAGCTCTTTGATGTCTCCATCAATACGCTGCTCGGCTCACCGAGACAGCTTATCTGTCAATGCTGCGGGATGCCCCTTGCAGACGGGGACATCAGCAGGGAGACAGACGGCTTTTTCAATGAGGAGTACTGCAAGTGGTGCTATGCTGACGGCGAGTATATGTACCACGATTTAGACGATCTGATCGAGGTCTGCGTGCAGAACATGGCCAGCGAGGAATTTCCCGCCGAACAGGCGCGGGCCTACCTGAAGAATACGCTGCCAAAGCTCAATTACTGGAAGCGGTATGAAAATCTCGGCGGCGCGGAGGCTTTTGCGCAGTATAAGCAGACACTGATGGATGAATTCAACGATCTGCATATTGACGGGATGCCCAAGGTGGAAAAGCTCAACGCGCTTGTAGGTAAGTATATCAACCTTGCATACCGCCTTCCCAACGGAAAAACCGTCAAATTCCTTGACGATCAGGCGACCTACCTCGGCAACCAGCTGGAATGTGAGTTTGGCGGCGACCGCTGCTTCGGCATTGCCGCAAATATGGATTTTCTGCTGGTCTGCACCTATGAGGAAAACGGTAAAAACCCGGAGCTGGTCGTTTACAAGAAGAGATAGCAAAAATCAGATGCACGTCTCACGGCGTGCATCTGATTTTTTTTGACTGAACAGGCTGACGGAAAAGGGCGCGTCTGTGTGCCGATCCTGCAGGGAATCTGCCAGCGGGCAGGCATGTTCTGTAAGGACGCGGCCAAAACGCCCATGATCCAGCGCCAGCGGTGTGATTACCGAGCAGGTATTTGACTTGGATCGATCACACACCAGAAGCCGGCTGCACCTTCCGTGATGCGAACGGCCTTTTTGCAGTGAAACCTATCAAAAATTGACAATATGGCTCAAATCAGGTAGGATTGCAGAGAGAAAGCAGCTGGCTTTTGCGGGGAAGAACGTATTCATGGAGGCTTCTAATGAGTGAAATGATAGAGAATACAGGCATGGACCGGCAGAAATTGAAAACGTTCATCTTGGAAACCTATCCGGCAAGCGCGGACCGTCCGTGGCTCCAATATCCCAATTATGAGGTGTTCCACCACAGCAGCAATCAAAAATGGTTTGCGGTTATTATGGATTTGCCGAAAAGCAAGCTCGGACTGCAGGGGGAGGAGCGGGTAGACGCTGTCAACTTGAAATGCGGTCCCATTCTGGCAGGCTCGCTGCTGATGGAGAACGGCTTTTTTCCAGCCTATCATATGCGGAAGGACAGTTGGATTACCGCTGCGCTGGATGGCAGTGTGGCGGATGACAAAATTAAAATGCTGCTCGATGTAAGCTATCAGGCAACAGCGCCAAAAGTACGCAAAAAAAGGGCTGACAGCGTTTGAAAGGGAAAACGGCAGCTGCTGAATCGAAAGGAAAAGGGGAGGGCAGGCTCCTCGGTGGGTTCAGACACGAGAGAATCTTAACGATTTTTAGCAAAAACACGTCTTGACAACGGGCAGAAAACCGTGTATTCTTCGTTCAAAAGGGAGTAGCTTGCACAGCTTTGTGTATCCGTTGGCGTCAGTACGGGTCGTTTGGCTCCGCTGCGGATTGAAATGGCGAGACTTTTGTATCAATGTGAAGGCATTGACGCAAAAGGGCTCGCCTTTTTTGCGTCCGCCGAAAGGAGACACAGTACATGAAGCAGGAAAAGAACATTTGGGAACAGTCCCGTGTGGAGTTGTTCCAGAAACTGGATTGCCGGGAGACCGGCCTATCGCAGGAGGATGCGGCGGATCGTCTGGCAAAATACGGAGCCAATGAACTGCACGCCGGCAAGCAAAAGAGTGTTTTGCAGATCTTTCTGGGGCAGTTTGCGGATTTTCTGGTGTTGATCCTCATCCTGGCCGCCGTCATCTCCGCCTGCATGGGGGACGTGGAGAGCATGATTGTCATTCTGGCGGTCATCACCATGAATGCAATTCTGGGCACCGTTCAGACCGTCAAGGCCTCCGCATCGCTGGACAGCCTGAAGCAGATGTCCGCTCCCACCGCCAAGGTGCTGCGGGACGGTCAGATCGTACAGATCCCCGGTCGAGAGGTGGTTCCCGGTGATGTGGTCATATTGGAGGCGGGAGATTCCGTCTGTGCCGACGGACGCCTGTTGGAATGTGCCAGCCTGAAGTGCGCGGAGAGTGCCCTCACCGGCGAAAGCCTGCCGGTGGAAAAGGATACGGAGCCGCTCAGTGGGGAAACGGCCTTGGGCGACAGGAAGAACATGGTGTTCTCCGGCAGCTTCGTCACCTATGGGCGGGGCCGCTTTCTTGTGACGGCCACCGGCATGGACACGGAAATGGGCAAGATCGCCCAGCTTCTGAAAAACACGGAGGAGCGGAAAACGCCGCTTCAGGTCAGTCTGGACCAGTTCGGCAGAAAGCTGTCGATCATCATTCTGGTGATCTGCGCAGTGCTGTTTGGCGTCAGTGTGCTGTGGCGGCACGAAAACGTGATGAACGCCTTTCTCTTCGCTGTGGCGCTGGCGGTGGCCGCTATCCCGGAGGCCCTCAGCTCCATCGTGACCATCGTGCTGTCCTTCGGCACCCGGAAAATGGCCAAGGAAAACGCCATCATCCGCCATTTGCAGGCGGTGGAGGGGCTTGGCAGCGTGTCGGTCATCTGCTCGGATAAGACGGGTACGCTGACCCAGAACCGTATGACGGTGCGCAAGCTCTACACCGGAGGCGAGGTGATCGACGCCAAGGACGCGGACTTCCGGGACCCGTTACAGGAGCCGTTGCTGCGGACGGCTCTGCTGTGCAGCGATGCGGTCATCAGCGGGGATACGGAGATCGGCGACCCCACGGAAACGGCACTGGTGCGGCTGGGGGAGACCAACGGCTTTGACGAGGATCTCGTCCGGAACCGCTGGCCCCGTCTGACAGAGATCCCCTTCGATTCCGACCGGAAAATGATGTCCACGGTCCACGAGCTGGCGGGTGGCCTGATGCTGGTCACCAAGGGCGCGACGGATGTGCTGCTGGACCGCTGCGTGGTGACGCCGGAGGAACGGGCGAGGATCGAACAGGTCAACGAACAGTTTTCCAACGAGGGCCTGCGGGTGCTGGCCTTCGCCTGCCGCAGCGTGGACGGCCCGGCCATCACTCTGGCGGATGAAAACAGCCTGACCTTCCTCGGCCTTATCGCCATGATGGATCCGCCCCGTGAGGAATCCAAGGCGGCGGTGGCGGAGTGCATCCGCGCCGGTATCCGTCCTATTATGATCACCGGCGACCACAAAATCACGGCGGCGGCCATTGCCCGTGAGATCGGCATTTTGCGGGACGACACGGAGGCCGTGGAGGGCGCGGTCATCGACGGCATGAGCGACGAGGAATTGCAGGAGTTTGTGCCGAAGGTCAGCGTCTACGCCCGTGTGTCCCCGGAGCATAAGATCCGCATCGTCCGGGCGTGGCAGCAGCGGGGCAATCTGGTAGCCATGACCGGCGACGGCGTCAATGACGCTCCCGCCCTGAAGCAGGCGGACATCGGCGTGGCTATGGGCATCACGGGAACGGAGGTGGCCAAGGATGCCGCCGGTATGGTGCTGGCGGACGACAACTTCGCCACCATTGTGAAGGCTGTAAAAAACGGTCGGAACGTGTATGCCAACATCAAGCGGGCCATTCAATTTCTGCTCTCCGGCAATACGGCGGGCATTTTGACGGTGCTCTACGCCTCTCTGATGGGACTGCCCGTGCCCTTCGCGGCAGTGCACCTGCTGTTCATCAACCTGCTGACGGACTCTCTACCCGCCATCGCCCTTGGCATGGAGCCACACACCGACGAGGTCATGTCGGAAAAGCCCCGGCCCCGGAACGAAGGCATCCTGACAAAGCACTTCCTTTATAGCGTGGGCGTCGAGGGACTGGTCATCGCCGCCGCCACCGTTACGGCCTTCTATCTGGGGCTGAACGCCGGCGGTGCCGCTGCTGGACAGACCATGGCCTTCTCCACCCTGTGCCTGAGCCGACTGTTCCACGGATTTAGCTGCAAATCCCAGCATCCGGTGCTGCTTACCCGGCACTTCTGGAACAACCGTGCCCTGTTAGGGGCCTTTACCATCGGTGCTCTGCTGCTGGGGCTGGTGCTGCTGGTTCCTGCGCTGGAACCGCTGTTCGCCGTGGCCCCCCTGTCCATTGGGATGGTGGGTGCCATTGTGGGACTTGCCTTCGGCTCCATGGTGGTCATCCAGCTTTTAAAATTGATCCGGCAGTAAACAGTCGTCGTTATATATCGCAGATGGAAAAGAGACAATTCTCGACTCACGATTGGCCTCCTTATGTGACAGTTTCTTTGCAAAATTACGTTTGCTCTTGCTTTTTTGAGCTTCTTCCAGTATTCTGGAGGACTCCCGTTTGGGAAGACTCTTTAGATGGAGGCGATTGCCATGAACATGAAGCAGTTTCCGGTCATTGATCCTATCGCGACTGGAAAGAACATCATCCGTCTTCGCGCCGAGCGTGGGATGAGTGTCCGCGACCTGCAGGCATACTTTGGTTTCGAGGAGCCGCAGGCAATCTACAAATGGCAGCAAGGAAAGAGTCTGCCTTCTGTAGATAATCTGTATGCTCTCGGCGCGTTGTTCGAAGTACCGATGGAAGACATCCTGGTATCTCGGACATCACAACTGAATCTGATTATTTGTGAGCAGCAGGCCGAAGCCTGCTGCTCGCCTCTATTTATGGGAGAACTGCTCCGACTATCACGGATACGGCAGAGAGCCAAGATCGCTTCGACCATTTTTGCCAAGGCCATGCGCTCGCTGGCTCCATGAGGAGCAGAGGTAGCATGCCTCGACGTATTAACGGCTCAAAGGCCAGCAGTATCAAGATAGGAAATCTATCTATATTCAACAGAATAGGGAGATGTGAGGTGGCAAGGTCGAGATTCGGCGTTAGCGTATTCACGTTATAGTGAAACAGCATTGGGCGCTGATGGATGGGAAGACGGTTCGTAGCATCCGTTAACGAGACGGATCATGTCTTCTTTTGGAGCTCAGAATCAACCGAGCGGATTGTTTTGATTTGCAGCACTATAGTTCGTCTGCAACTGAACCGGTCGCCACGTTCTCTTCTTCTGCCGCATCCGTGATAGTCGGAGCAAAGTCGCAAAGGCTTGGTCAGCTCAATGCGGACATATGCGCTTCAAAAGCCTCCGCAAAAGTCTCGTTCACATCGAACGGAGCTTCGTACTCCACCGGGGTGTTGACCAGAGCGG
>OLNQ01002986.1_pt1 | contig 14183 bp, 15 predicted proteins | sample 1672821 | NCBI WGS metagenome assembly OLNQ01 (sample SAMEA3136727, study PRJEB25190) | human gut metagenome | biome: human gut; feature: human-associated habitat; material: faeces | place: Austria | collected 2013 | reverse complement strand
CCCAGACCCATAAGCAGTAGCGCCGGTTCTCCGCTGTGCGATAGGGCAAGATCCCAGCCCATGCCGCCGCACAGACCGACAACGACTGCGTAGACAAGGCTCGGCACAGCGTTTTGGCCGTAGCAAAAACGGTCCTTTGCCGCCGTCGCTGTATAGAACGTATACGCAAACAGAGCCAGCGGCACCAGCACCCAGCTCAGACTGAGTTGCCAGTGCAGCAATTTGCCGAACTCTATTATAACAAAAATATGCGCAATTGCAAATGCCGCGACACCCAAGGTGAACTGCGGATTTTTGAGTTCATTATCGATCTCGTTGCTCAATGCCAGCAGCACATCGCCGATGAAGCAGCACAGATAGGCAGGCAGGAGCGCCAGATAGATTGCCTGCCCGCTTGTCAGCCAGGTCACCGCCCCAATCAACAGGAAACCGGTGCTTGCAAGCGTTTTCATGATCGTGTAACTCTGATAGTGCCGTCGGTACATCGCGCTTCCGGTCAGGACGACAACAGCGGATAACACAGAAACAGTATGCCAATCAGCAATTTCATCTTCCGCGCCCCCTTTTCTTTTCCTCGTTTTTTCTATTGTTAAGAAATTGTTTATTTTTGATTTTATCACATTTTATTTGTTTTGTAAACGTCTGCGAGTCCGGCCGCGGAGACACGTTTTTGGATCAGTCTGCGCTCTGTGCTGTAGAGCTTTTGCTCCTGCATGCGCTGAAAATACAAGCCGCCGGCGAAGGTCAGACGCTTTTGGAAGCTCTCCGGTGTTTCGAGCATCTCATTGGCAAAGGCGATGATGTCACCGACTGCCAGCGTACGCGGCAGTCGCAGGAGAGGCTGTTCCGCGTCCGTGCCCGCTGCCATACGCCCCGCGTTATAACCCGCGAGGCTTCCGGTCGTGATTGCCTCCGTATGGCCGACGAAGAAACCGGATTTTTCGCCGCCGAGGAACAGATTCTCGATGCCGCGCGCACGCATCGTATCGTCACGCAGTCCTACTGCCATGTAGCGCATCGAGTTCCCTTTGCCGCCCGCGTAAGGATCGACAAAGCGCGCGTTCTCCAGCCCATCGACCCGGCGCAGCTCCTCGAGATTGAAATAGGAGGTCATCAGCTTTGCGTGCCCGGTATCGATGAGAATGATATTTTCGGCGAACGGGTCGAGCGCGTACTGCTGGCAGACCTTTTGGTCGAGCTTTTCCCTGTGCACCAGCTCCGGCGGCAGCGGGATCACGGCGAAGCCGTCCTGGTTCAGCTGCTTTTGGAGTTTCGGGCTGAGCGTGCGCTTTTCAAGCTTGCAGGAGCCGCTGAAGGCACCCGGCATGCCGTTTGGCCGCTCGCCGCTGATGTCACACAGACCAGCTCTTTCGGTTAAACTGACGCGCGGACCAAAAGCAGGACAGCGCAGGATGCACATCGCGCAGCCGTTCCCGTATTTCGTACAGTTTCCCATCGGGCCGGTCGAACCGGTCGTTTCGACGAACACATCCCCGTCAAAGATCTCTCTGCGGTACTCGCCGCCATGCGCGTATGTGAGTGCGACGACCGCGCGCAGGCGGCGCGGGCTGCTGCTTTCTTGCCGGGCTGCACCCGCGGACTCCATGCCTTGCGCTGCTGCAAAGGCAGATGAGCACTCCACTGCAGGCGTGACTTTTGCTTCTTGTGGTACTGCAGCGGTAAGCTCCGCGTCTTGTTGGTCCGCGCTTGCTGACTTTGTTTCTCGCTGTGTTCTTGTTTTTCTCTCCGCGCCGGCTGTTTCCACGCACGCAGACGGCGCGCCAGCTGCGGTGTTCGCCAGCTCGACATCGACGACGCGCGTCATCATATGCAGCTCCACGCCCAACTTCGTCAGCAGTCTGCGCACCTCAGGCTCTACCAGCGCGACATCATAGAAGCTCGCGTGCCGATGTCCCGGAAAATCAATATTTCGATGGGTGCTGAGCCGGTCTGTAATTTCAAAGAGTTCGTCCGCGCCGAGCGCGATGTTTTCCTCGGCCGCGGTATAGCGTCCGTTGTTGCGCATGATGCCGCCGACATTACCAAGACCCAAAAGCAGATCCGTTTTTTCTAAAAGCTGTACCTCATGTCCCTGCTTGCGCGCGCGAATGGCAGCCGCGCATCCGGCCCAGCCGCCGCCGATAATCACAATTTTGCCCATAAAAAACCTCCCTTGCGTTCCTTCCTTTATAGGTATGCAAGGGAGGGCAGTTTTAGTATCAGGACGGAAAGGCAAAGCCCGGCTTCTTCCTCTTCTGTATCCTCTTCAGCGCGCATGCCCGTTCCCGTCGCTTTCTCTGCTATCCTGTGCGGAAAGAGACCCCCGCGATTTTTTGCGGGTAACAAAAAGGATCTCCGGCGGGCAGTTCGGCTGATTGCACATATCCGTATGCACGCAGTGATAGGTGCTGCGGTCGAGCGCCGCCGCCCAGCGCAGTACGGCCGCGCGCTCGATTTTGCCAGCTTCGTGCCCCCAGTACATGGTGACAGAGAGCAGCCCGCCGACGGTCAGCTTGTCCAAAGCAGCCTGCAGCGACGCAAGCGTAGTTTCCGCCTGCGTTGCGCGCTGTTTGTCACCGCCCGGCAGATAACCGAGGTTAAAGACGATCAGACCGATCGGTTCGCTGACATAGTGCGCAAGATTTGCATGGCTGTCCTCAATGAGCGTAACGGCAGGCAGAGCTGCAGGCGCCTCTGCCTGATCAGATCCCTTGTGCCCCCTGCCATCTGCCTGCGTTTGTGACAATGCCTGCACATCTCGAACGCCTGCAGCAATCTGTGACGCCTGCGCTTGCGAGAGACTCTGTGCATCACTGTTGCCTGCTGCTTGCAGCGCCTCGCGGGTGCTGGCGATCGCTTCCGACTGAATGTCAAAAGCATAGACGCGCCCGCAGTGCGCCGTCAGCCATACCGTATCGGTTCCTCTGCCGCAGGTCGCGTCGACAGCCGCATATGCCCCGCTCGCCAGCTGCGGCGACAGATAATGCGCCCAGATTGCCTGCGCCAGCTGTGTGGTATTTTGCAGTAGATTTTTCATCCTTTGTTCCTCTTTTTTTGCCTATCGATTTGTTACTGCTACTATCTTACCACAGTTTCTGTCTGCGCGCACTTACATTTTCGCACAGTCACGCCGTCGCCATCTGTCTCGCTGCAGGCGCCGCAGATGCCGATGCCGCAGCAGATGTTGGCATGATTTGGCAGCAGCAGGCAGCGATTTCGCGCTTGGCTTATAGCATCCTCACGATCTTTGAGACCGCAGGTGCTGTCCTGCACGCACGCCGCGCCATCGAACGCAGCGCTTTTTAGAAATGCTTTTTTTGCTTGTGCAGCGTAGTAGGGCGATGCCAAAAATAAAGTCTGCCTGCTCTCCGCTATCAGCACCGCTGCCCGTTCCATCTCTGACGCCAGACGGATCGGCTGCCAGGGGATCAGCTGCCCGTCCTGTGTCCTGAGATAGTCCGTAAGAAAATCCGCGGTCAGCTTATCGGTGTCAATCAGCAGTCTCAACCCAGATGTGAGTCTTTGTTTCTTCTCTGCCGCAGCTGCTCGGGCAGCCTGCGCGCCAGAGATGGCAGGTGCAGCTGATGCTGTACCAACTATCGAAAGCTGCAAATCTGATCCTGTGGCTTCCGCCTGAGAATCGGCAGCTGCGTCTTGTGCCTGACAAGCAGAAGAGATGTCTTGCGTTCCTGCCTGACAAAATCGTTCCAGTATGTTGATCAGTGGCGCGATAGCGGTTCCCTTGGCGATGACCAGCAGCGGGTCCGCCGGATGCAGGGCGCCGCGCCCCAATGCGGTCAGGCCGCCATAGAATGGTCCGCGGATACGCCAAGGCGCTGTCAGATCCTGGAGGAGCGCCCTGCTTTTCGGGCCGATCGGCTGGATCGCAATCTCAATACGACCGTTGTTTTCCGCGCCAATTACTGATGGGAACGCCGATGCGGGAATCAGATCTGTATCAGTTTTGATAGAAGCAGATTGTATATCAGTTGATGCAGAGCCTGCTGGTGCAGCACTCGCCGTTGACGCAGCAGCAGGGGTAGTATGGGATGCAGTGCCTGCCGCATAGGTGCTGCGCAGGACAGAGAGCGGGATCTGCCAGCCGAGGCTTTCGACGATGATGTAGGTGCCGAGGGTACGGCAGCGCTGTGCAAGACCGCGCGGTACGGACAGCGTTACCACTGACAGGTGCGGGGCGTATTCCCGCACCGAAAGGATTAACGCTTCGGAAACGCGCGGCGCATCCTGTATGCGCCCACCCTGCTGCAGCCAGGTCGTATAGGGACAGCTGCCGCGCCAGCTTTCGCCGCAGGCACACACGCCGTCCCGGCACATTCGGCAGGTATAGCACTGCCCGGCTTCCATTAAGATACATGGGCACTTTTCCGTACCCACATCGACACATCGATATTCCATAAAATCCCCTCTCTCCGCTTACCGCTCTCTCACAGGATCGCATTGCGGCAGCATCGTCGGATGCCCACACCGTCTACGCCGGACACCCTTTTACTAAAAGCATGTCGTAAATGCTCTGCCAATCATCGCGGCATGACTGTCAATGCAAGACCCTCTCATCCGTTGCTTGGCTGCCGCGGGCGCGAAGTCTATGAAGGCATCTGCGCCCCTTTCTCTGCCGCCGCTCTCCCTGCACCTGTTACCGCGAAGCCATAGTCGAGCATCGCGTAGGCATCGGCAAACCAATTGCCGTCCCGCAGCACGACCGCAATCAGCGAGACATCGCCCCTGGTCGCCGAGGCCACCAGCGTCCGTCCGGAGGCTCTGGTAAAGCCGATCTTCACACCGTCCCCGCCCTCATACTGGCGGACCGTTTTGTTTTTATTATAGAAATTCCGTTCGCTCTCGGCGCTCTGCCAGCGCGATGCACTGGCGATCCTTCTAAAATCCTCGCGCTGCATCGCCGCCGCCGCGATACATGCCAGATCTTTGGCCGTCGTGTAGTGATTCTCATCGAAGAGCCCGCAGGCGTTGGTAAAGTGCCGGCAATATACGCCAGGTTTTTCATAGCCTTGCGTTCTGCCCCCGCAGTATGACCGTCCGTCCGGGCAGTCAGAAACGGGCGGGGCAGATAGTACCGCTCGCCGCACCAGGGCATGGCGTCGGAGAGAAACAGCTGATCCTTTTGGGCTTTTTCAATCAGCGCTTCCACGCCGCTGTTGCCATACAGCGTCCGCGCCGTATGGCAGAGGGCTGAAAACAGCGTATCCGCGCAGAAGTGATCCTCCGAGGTGTAGAGCGAAAGCGCACTGTCCGAAGAGCCAAAATGGCAGGGCGTGTGAAAGCTCAGCTTAAACAGGAAGTAATTCATACGCCTCTACCTCCTTGAAAAGGGCACACAGAGGTTCAAGCTCCACAGAGGTTTCAAAAGGCTTCAGCCGGAAATCACACAGACTCACCCGGCCGCTTCCGCGGGAGCCGTGGCCGCCCAGATAGTCCATCTGCAGCAGCTTCATCCCCTTGGCCAACAGGGCAAAATCCTCGGCGGTCTGCCCCGCATCCTCCACATCGTACACAATGCTGACGGCAAAACGGGTGCCTGCCACCACGCGCTCAATAAAGCGGGGGTTTGCAACGGAGGTGGCCCGATTGATGGCGTTTTCCGCCTTGACCTCGGTCATATGAACACGCTCCATCTCCTCTGCATTGGCCACAAAGCAGTCGGCGAACTGCAGGCGGGCGCGGTGCACCGGATTGGCGCTGCCGAAAAGGCGCTTGATGCGTCCGTCATCCTGATCAAAGTCGGGCATACGCTGGATATCCTTGCTGAGACTTCTGGCCAGAAGGGAACGCAGCTTGCCCTTCAGGCTGCTGCCGGGGATCATAGGCAGTCCGGTCAGCGGATCGCGCACCACCTGGCTGTCTACTGCGCCGATGGCGCTGAAGGCATTGCCTGCGCCGATATGCAGACCGGTGCGCACCACCAGGCAGCAACGGATGATCATTTTTCCGTACATAAGCCTTAACCCTCCTTCATGTGCAGAATGAAGCGATGGTATGCCACCAAGGCTTCCATATAATGGGCGAAGTCCATCAGCTTAGCCCGGGAATCACCCAATCCCTTTATATACTCCAGAAGCTGCGCGCGCTCCAAAAACAGCTTTACCGCATCGTCGCGCCCCGCCTCATAGACCATGCGGATCCGCAGTGCGATCAGCCCCGAGGCACTTTCCTCGGAAATGGTATCCGCCGTGCGCAGGTTTTCCCGATTATAGATCTCCGACACCAGGCTCAGCAGGTTGCGGATCTTGTTGGTGCTGATCTTGTTCCGTTCATCATACAGCGAGCGGATGACCCGCTCCGCCTCGTCCACATAATTTGCAGGCAGCGGCCTGGCAGTGATCTCGCGGGGCGGGCGCGCTGCATTGCGGTTTGACTGCCTGCCCTGGCTGTTTCTGTCATTGTAGCCCATCCTTCTTCCCCCTCTTTCTGTTTCGATACACATAGATGCAGATGGCCGTGAGAAGCTCTCCCCGGCCGGCGCTGTTCAATGCCCAACGGTACATATCCTCCGAAAAGCGCTTATAGCCGGAGTAATTGGGCGCGTTTCTTTTCGGCTCCAGTCTTGCAAGCAAGTAGGCATAGCGCGCCAGAGCGATCCCGCCCCCAGCCTGCGCCTGACGCAGAAGCTCCATCAGGCGATAAAGAAAGGCCGTGCCGTGTTCGCTGTCGCCGGAGGAAAAATATCGCCCCAGAGTGACCAGCTTTTCGCCGCAGATCCGTTCCAGATAGGTATCCCATGGGTAGCAGTGTCCGTCTCCTGCGGCAAAGAGGGCGATGCCGTCCTTATGCGGCAGGCTCTTTGCCTCATCCTCCAGCCCGGCGGTGAGAGAAGCGGCCTGACGGATGGGGAAATGATCCCCATAGATGCCGATCCCGGCGCTGATGGTCAGCGCGCCGCAGGTATAGCGGCGCAGAGCCTCCCGGATCCGCCGCGCCCCCTCCAGCACATCCGTCCATGCGCCCACCAGGAACACATCGTCGCCGCCGGAATAGACCACGGCCACCTGCAAGGCCCGGTAATGCTCAAATTCTCCGCTGAGGATGGGATTGATATAGCCCTTGAAAAACAGCGACATCTGTCGGGAAAACGCCGCCGTGCGGGACAGCGTGACAAAGTGCTGGTGCTTCACCGGATCGCTCTCTGCGGCGCATTCATAGCCGGAGACAAAGGACTGCCCCAGATTATCCACATCCATGCGGCACACGCCCAGGCGGGGCACACCCTCCGAGGCGCCGGCCAGCGCCGCCATGCTGTTGTCGGCGGCGTAATCGCCCACATAGATGCGGGTGCTGTAGCGCAGGCCCGCGCAGAAGCGATTCTTCGTATAGACGCGCGCCACGCCCTCGCCTGTGAGAAGCTGTCTTGCCCGGGCCTCATTGGTAAGGATAAAGGACAGCTCACCCTGGGCGGCGGGCAGTGCGAAGTCTGCACCGGCCGCATCGCGGCTGACCACATACACATCCTGTCCCTGGATTTTCCGGGACAGACTCTCGAACAGGGCGCACCAGAGGCAGATGCAGGTATCCTCCTCTCCGTCGCGCAGGGCGTCTGTCCTGCCGCAGATCCGGCATTCCCGCTGGCCGGGGTCCTGATGGCTCTGATTCATCCGGCGAAGCTGCTGCACCGAATAGCGGTGCAGCTTCTTTTTTGCCACCTGATGGCTCACCCGGCGGAACATCGCCTGATAGGGGGCCTCCTCCGCCGGGGTGTTGGTCAGATCGTTGGCGCTGCAGGGGGTATAGCCGTCTGCCAGATACAGCCGCACGCCAAACTGCTCAATGAGGAAGTCGTTGAAGCGGGTGTTCCACGCCTGGATGGCCCGGACGGTCTTTTCCGTGTTGGGCAGCAGCACATAGCAGTGCCCGCCGCCGCTGTAGAGCAGATTGGCCCGGCTGAGGCCGCACAGCTGCAGCAGCTCGTCTATGTAATGCTCCATGCACAGCTCCAGAAAGAAGGAGCGGCTTCGCAGGGACTTCAGCGCATTCCTGGTGGACACGCTGTAGATGAACTTCTGGATGCCGGAAAAATCGGCGGAATAGAGCAAAAACGCCTGCTGCAGGCGGAAGCTCTGCTCCTGCTGCACCAGGGCGGTGAAATAGTCCGTTTCGCCCCGATCCAGCAGATACTCGCTGATGCACGCCCCCACGGCGGCAGTGACCTTGCTGTGGTCATACAGGGAAATGTCGGGACTTTCCCCGGTGTTGGTGCTGGAGGGCACGGTGCTCATACAGCTCTCCCAAACGGACAGCAGGGAGTTGAGCCACTCCTCCTGCGGCGGCAGGGCGGAAAGCTCCCGGCGCAGGGTCAGCAGGATCTGCTCATAGTCGCCGGCGGAGAGGCGGAAGGACCCGTCCAGCGGCAGACGAAGGCAGCCGTCCAGTGCGTGGGGCGGCAGGGTGTGCCCCGGATGCTCCCCGTTGAGATGGGTGAACACCGGCGACAGGGGCAGATAGCGGTCAAACTGCGTTTCGTCGCCGGTCTGCCGCCGGTCGGCGGCCGCGGCGATGTTGTCGGCAATGCAGGCGATGGCGGCAAGGGGGTCGCAGTCCTTTGCCTGACGAAGCTGGGCGGCGTGGTGATAGCGGATGCAGTCCAGCACGGCCTTGGCCTGTCCGTAGCCGTCGATGTCCCGGACAAAGCGATATCCGGCCTCGCCGTGCCGCCCGTCGGAAATACCGGCGCGGCAGACTGCCTTGCCCACATCATGGAGCAGACAGCCGAAGGTGGCTTGTACGGTTTGCGGGTTCATGAGGATCCCTCCTTTCCAAAGGGTCGTCCCCTTGCGGGGTGTAAGTTGTTTCTGGCGGGAGGGGCAACGCCGCTGCCTCTGGAGAGTTACCGTCCCCTTGCGGGGTGCGAGTTGTTTCGGCAATAGTATACAGCATCTCCGTGGAATGCTCAACCGCATTTGTTTGATTTCAATAGACCATCCCACCGGATTCCGCTTTTTATCAAGAACCCGTATCAATACTGTTTCTGAATATAGCGGATGATGCGCTCATAGATGTGGAAAACCTCCGGGTCGCAGGCGGGGAACAGCAGGAGAATGCACCGCTCGATCAGCGAAATGATCTGCTCCGGCGTCTTGCCGCACGCCGCCCGGATCTCGTCCGCCGTCACCGCGCACAGGCGGTGGGCCAGACCGTTGCGCACCTCCTTCAGATCGGCATAGCAGCGGAAATAGGTTTTGGTTTCCTCCGGCTGTGTGGACAGGATGTCCAGTATATCGTCGCAGAACGGCGTGCTCAGATCGGACGGGCGGCATTCCCACGTCCCCGTCACATAAAGCCGGTCGTACAGCTCCGGCATCTTTGCCTGCATCAGGCCGGGCTCGATTTTCATGCGTCCTCCGTACCTCGATTGCACATGGGTCAGATCATACCCATAACGCCTGGGCAGAAGCTGATTCAGCAGCGTTTCCTGCAGGCGCAGGGTCAGCGGCTCCATGTACAGCACAAATTCCGTGTAGCTGTGGGAGCAGAGCAGATTTTTCATCAGCAGCGCATACTCGCAGATGTCCTGATGCGCGGGGGCGGCCTCCGGCAGATACAGCTTCAGACCAAGCCCGTATCCCCGCACGGCTTTCCGGGCCTCCTCCGGCAGCAGGTCATTGCGATAGGCCATGTGCTTCACCAGAGCCATCAGCTCCTCCGACAGAGGCGCCGGACGCATTTCCGCAACGCCCCGGAAGCACCGCTGATTCAGCAGCGCCTCCACCTGCTGCCATTGATTCTTGCGGCGCACGGAGAACATTTCCGGCTCAACGCAGCGGTTGGGCGCGCCCTCCTGCTCGTCCTCATTGCACTCGATCTCCAGGTCGATGTCGTAGTTTTCGCTGTCGTTGGTGCGAACGGTGGTGCCGGCCTTCTTCTCCGGCGTTTTCACCTGTATGCCCCGGGCATGATAGCGCAGCTCCAGCACCATCTGCGACAGCAGCATCTGCATCTGGGGCGTGCCGGAGGTGATGTTCACCAGGATCTCCGCATCCGCATACTCGCGGCTCAGCCGGTTCATCACGACGTGGAGCGGCTGGTCCAGCTCGTCCATATCGGAAACATCGCTGACGGAAAGATCCTGCTCCAACACCACCGGAGCGTAGCCGTCCCAATGGGACTTGAGGTGGAAAAACACCTTTTCATAGCGTTCGTCCGCCTCCGCCAGCTTTCGCACCTCGGGCGTAAACAGCAGGCAGACTACCTCGGGGCGGTAGTGGCGCAGAATGTGCAGCATAGCGCCGTCGCGCTCACCGCGAATGGGATCGGTGGTCCCTAAAAAGCTCAACAATACCTGCCTGCGCGTGGTTTTCTTTTTCATGATGCAGCCCCTCCCTGTTGTTATCAATTTCTCCGAACCTGCCGCCTGTATAGTATACCATAATTGTATGTGTATCACAACTGTCGTTGGCATTTATCCGTTAAAAATGCCGGATAGAGATCAAGCCGTATCCGGGTACATTTCGTCTCCGCACGGCCGTCCGCGCCCGGTGCTTTCGCATAATCTGCCTGGGAGTGCAGATACTACCTTTGCCAATATTCAGTTACAAAGGGAGTTATCATATGAAAGCAACCGGAATCGTGCGCCGCATCGACGACCTGGGACGGGTGGTCATTCCCAAGGAGATCCGCCGCACCATGCGCATCCGCGAGGGCGACCCGTCACAGATAACATTGGCACGGTGGGAACAATTCTGCTTTGCGATGGGCGATTTGGCCAAGAGGCAAGGTTGGAAGTAGTACATAGTGACGGAAAAGGCCAATTATTTTTTACAATAAATATTGGGGCCAGGTACTGAAACCTGACCCCAATATTTATTGTTTTGAGACGCCTGCCAGCAATAGGCACTGTCTATAGCACAGGGCATTATCCAGCTCCCCGGCTCAGCACCGGAAATCGTTACTCACCCACATAGAACAGCCAGGTGTTCAAACCCCGGCCAATGGCGGCAAAGGTGTGCGTGGTTCCCTCAACATCGATGGTATAGATGGTAAAATCCTTGCGGATGCCATCGGTGTAGTCCTTCAGGTGCACCGTTTCGCCGGTATCCGTCCACTGATAATCGAAGATGTTCACACCCCAGAGCTTGTAGGTCTTATTCTTGATCAGCTTACCCAGCTTCCAGTTCATAAAAGAGCCTCCTTTTTTTCATGATCTCATTATACTTTCCGACTGGGAAAATGCAACTTATTTTTGCAGATAATTGGCCCAGGAATCCGGCTCGCCCAACTCGGCCTTTACCATTTCCGGGTCCAGCGGCTCCACCTTGCGCCCGGTGGCCAGCGCCGCCAGATAGGTCTGGGACGCCTCCTCCAGATAAACCGCCGCATACAGGGCGATTTGCAGCGTGGGGCCGAAGGCCATCACACCGTGGCCTCGCAGGATCACCGCCAGGGAGCCGTTATAGTGCTCCACCGTTAGAACGCCCATCCCCTTGTCGGAGGACGGCGTAAAGGGCGCCACCGGCACATCACCCCGCAGGGCATCGATCTGGGACACCAGCGTGGCGGGGAACACGTCCTGCACCAGGCCCAACGCCGTGGCGTAGGGCTGGTGGGTATGAATGGTGGCATTGACCCAGGGGAATTTTTCAAAAATATACAGGATGGCATCCAGGTCGGAGGTGGGGCGGCGGGTGCCCTCCACGATCTTGCCCTGGGGCGTCACGATGACCACGTCGTCAGAGGTCATGATCTCATAGTCCATGCCAGAGGGGGTGACGGCGATGTTGCCGTTATTCAGGCGCATGCACACGTTGCCGCCGCACAGAGTGATCAGGCGGCATTCCTTCATCTGCAGGGCGCAGTCGATCAGGGCGCGTCTTTCTTTTTCGTACATATTGCGTCTCTCCTATTCATCCATACAATAGCGGCGGGTATACTGCTCCAGCAGCTGCGCCGGGGTCTGCTGCCGCTCACTGGGCAGATAGGCCCGGCGGGTCTCGCCGGCCTGGGCCAGCTTTTCCGGGAAGATCATCCGCCCGGCAATCACCGCGTCCACACCCAGGGCGAAGCAGTTCTTCATCTCGGTTTCGTCCATGGCGCCGTCCACCCACAGCTCCTTGCCCGCAGGCAACGCCGCCCGGGCCTGGCGGATGCGGTCATGATTGGCGAAGCAGAAGCCCAGCCCATTGGTGCCGCCATAGCCGCTGTCCATGGTCATGACCATCAGGAAGTCGATGTATTCAAAAAACGGCTCCACCTGGGAGATGGACGTGCGAAGATTGATGGCCAGGCCGGGGATCATCCCCAGCTCCCGGATCCGGCACAGCTCCTCGGAGGGGTAGGGCAGGCCCTCAAAATGGACCGCCACCTGTCTGGCACCGCATTTGGCGATCTCCTCAAAATACTGGGAGGGATTGGTGGCCATGAAGTGAAAACACAGGGGGTGCTGCGGGAACATGTTGGCAATGGAACGCACTGTCCGCATGCCGAAGGTGATGTTGTTGACAAAATTGCCGTCCTCGATGTCCACATGCAGCAGGGTTCCGGCGGGAAAGGCTCCGATCTCCTCCGCCAGGAACAGCTGGTTGGCGGAGGCCACAGAGGGAATGATCCGTTTCATGGTTGCTCCTTTCCTGGGGCCTTACAGCTTCTGCCGCAGGGCTTTGACCACGTCCATGAACTCCTTGACCCGGTTGATATCCACACGGACGTTCTCCAGGTTGTCGTTCTCCAGACGGCCGCCCTCCTTGAAATAGGTGCCGACAACAGCCGCGTCGGCGGTGGCCAGCTTTTTCTCGATGGTGTCGGGGCGGCAGCCGGTGTTGCACAGCACCACCACGTTGGGGGCGATCTCCTTCACGCTGGCAATCAGCGCGTCGTCCACATCCTGGCCGGCGGCGTTGGCGGAGATGCACAGTCCGTCGGGATGGGCCTTGAAGATAGTGGAGCGGGCGATATCCGCCAGGGGACGGGTATCCAGGTTGCGGTCGGATTCGGGATTGATAAAGTACAGCATCTTCAGCTCGTCCAGGTGAAGGGCGGCCTTGCGGCGCAGCAGCTGGGAAAAGTCGTTGTTGTACAGGCCGCCGTCGCCCACATACACGCCGCTGAAGGTGCCGCGGATAAACTTTGCGTCCACGGCGGCCGCCAGCTCAATGGCAGCCAGGCCATCGGAGATGCAGTCCACGCCGTAGGGGACGCGGATCTCGGACTTCAGCTCGCCGATCACCCGGGCCATGGCCGCCGGGGTCACGAAGCTCATGTGCCGCTCATAGGGCAGGCTGAACTCGTTGGAGAACATGATGCCGTCCACGCCACCATCCTGCAGGGCGTGCAGGTCGGCCCGGGCATGCTCCACCACCCGGTCCATGCAGTCGCCGTAATAATATCGGGGATCGCCGGGCAGGGGATCCAGGTGCAGCATGGTAATGATCGGCTTCTTTACGCCAAACATATTGTCGATCCACATAAGAATTTCACCTTTTTCTTTAGATTTTTGATGGAGATGCGCTCAGGTCCACAGCTCCTGCATACGGGCCTTGATGCGGCGGGCCTCCGCCGCCGGATTTTCCGCATTGCGGATGGAACGGCCGCAGATCACGGCATACAGCGGCAGACCCGCCAGGATGTCCAGGTCCTCATAGGTGATGCCGCCGGTGGCGGTGACCTCGAACCCCATGTCGCACAGCTGGCGCACGAAGTCCACGTCCTGGGCGGTCCAGGGGCCGCTGGCCGAGCTGGGCCGGCCATAGATGATCTGGCGGATGCCGATGTCCTTCCACTCCCGCAGGTCGTCGAAGGTCCAGCTTTCGCCGTAGTCGCCGTACAACTCGATCTGAACGTCCTGGCCGCCTGCCTTGGCCTGGGCCAGAATGGCGGCCTTTACCTCGTTGCGGGCAGGGGAGAACATGGTCACAAACTGGGTTCCCGCAGCCAGGACCTTGGGCCCGAAATGCGCCACGGACAGCGCGGCGTCGGCCACCATAATCTTGTCGGGGAAGCAGGCCCGCATGATCCGCGCCGCCCGCACGCCCTCCATCAGGATCAGCATGGTGCCCACCTCAATGATGTCCACCTCGTTGCCCAGTCCGCCCCGCAGGGTGTGGAAGGCGTCCTCCAGGGATTCGTTATCCAATGCAATCTGCAAATAAGGAGCTTTCATAATTCCTCCATTATATTCATACTCATAGGCTTTGCTTGTAAAAAAACGCAGGGATCCCCGTATA
>OLNQ01002979.1_pt1 | contig 14214 bp, 22 predicted proteins | sample 1672821 | NCBI WGS metagenome assembly OLNQ01 (sample SAMEA3136727, study PRJEB25190) | human gut metagenome | biome: human gut; feature: human-associated habitat; material: faeces | place: Austria | collected 2013 | reverse complement strand
TACAAATTTGCCTTTAACCACAATCAAAATTAAAAAGACAAACCCTAATTTATAGAACTGATTAATCTTAACCCACAATCAAAAAAATTAACAAAATAAAATTCACCTATTCAATCACAAAATCAGAAAACCTCCATATGATATAGTGTTACACCGTCAATGACGGAAACAAAAGTTTCACTATGTATGGAGGTTTTACTTATGGCAGAAAGTCCTTTTGGTGAACATACCACTTGCAACCCTAAGGAATCTATTTGTATTGATGCCCAACGAATATATGACAGTTGTGGAGAAAGACACTATACAAGATATAAAATACAGATAAAGCTAGAAGAATACTGGCTTTAGGGTGATAACAAGACGGCATTTATCCGTAGGGTCAGAAGGCTTTTTATAATAAGTTATCTTATCTACTATGGTTCTTAATAGCTGGTTCTTCTCTTGTGGTGTTGCTCTATCAAACACATCAAGAACACTTTGTATTCTGTTCATCATACTAATTTCATCAATCATCTTATTTTCAGAAGTCTTTTTGTCAATAATGTCAAGTTGATTGTTTAGTTCAGACTTTTTCATATTGATAGTTTTCTGCCTATCCATAAATGTAGGTATGTCATATATACCTTGCTCTAATAGGTCATGCAGACTGTTAAGTTGCGTATCAAGTTTCTTTAGTTCAGACTTGATGCCTTTAATCTGTGATGAATAATCTATGTAATGTACATTGTTTTGTTCTGCTATATCAAGAACCATATCCTTAAATCTGTATCTTAATGTATTAATTACAATATCATCAACATAGTGGCATTGAGTAGCTTTGATACAACCTTTACTTTTACAACTGTAATAATACTTTTTGTTTCTAGTATCATTTTTAGAACCTCTTGATATAGTCCTAGTCATCAGACCACCACAGTTCCCACAGTAGATAAGGTGAGATAGCACATTCTTAATTTCACCCTTATTTGTTGGTGGGTGCGTTCTCTCTGCAATTATCTGTTGTGCTTTATTCCATGTTTCCATATCAATGATAGGTGGGTGTAAGCCTTCACAAACGGTCCACTTGTCTTTATCATTGTAAATTACAATGTGCTTACTGTTGCCTCTGGTGTTCTTTCTAATGTGAGTTTTCTTATCCCACACAATTTTACCTATATACACATTATTCTTTAAAATGAACATTACTGTGGTTCTACCAAACTGTTCTGTTCTTCTAGGCTTTGCACCCATAGCATTTATAGCATAGGCTATGCTCTGACAACCCATACCCTTATTTACATATAGGTCAAAAATAGTACGGACTATCCTAGCTTCATCTTCAACAATTTCAAGGGTGTGCTTTTTATTTACAACAGTATTCTTATATCCATATGGAGCATTGGCAAGGTAGCAACCTTCTTCAATGCTTTTCTTAGTGCCTCTTTTTAATCTTCTCTTGATAATCTTCAATTCTCTTCTAGCCATAAAACTTTCAAATTCAATGTTGTCCTCATCAAATTCATCATTAAGGTCATATACCTTTCGTGGTGTGATTATCTTTGTATCATTATTCTTAAATGTTTCAAAAATAATGCCCTGATCACTCATACCACCTCTGCCTAGACGGTCAACATCAACGCAAAGAACTGCATTGTACATACCGTTATCAATGTTTTGAAGAAGTTTTAGCATCTCCGGTCTAGCATATAGACTTTCACCGGAAATGGTTTCTTCGTATATGTCATCATCAGAGATTTGTATGTTGTTCTTCACTGCAAAGTCAAGTAAAATTTCTTTGTGTTTTCTTAATGTTTCTTCAAGTCCACCTTCATCTTGCCTTGACTTTCTCAAATACATTGCATTTTTCATCTTCTTGCTCCTCTCTTATCTAAAAAAGGGTGCAAAAATCCCTTGTAAATTATATTGAAAAATTTACAAGGGTATGATACAATATTACTTGCTAAGTGTTAGTATCATTGCACCCTGTGTAATGATTATCGTCCTTTGGTGCTACCAACACCGAAGGGCGATTTTTTATTATATTTTGATACCCAATTCGTAAAAATAGGGTGAATTTACGAATTGGCTATTGTAAACATTCTTTGGTTTGCTTTTTTATATTAACCTCAGATATATCTATTTAGAATTTCTACAAGCTTATCCTTATACTTCTCTAATTCATAGATGTCACTAAGTTCAATCTTTTCTTTGCTTTTATCTTCATGTGGAAGAATTAGAGTTTTTCTGCTGTCAGTAAGCACAAGACGACAAATCCACTTTCTGCCATTATCTTTATATAAAATATTTATGTATGAAATGGTATCACGATAAGTAATTTCATTCATAGGTACAATATCTTTAAGTAGGTTCTTTATAATAAAGTAAGCCTCTAGTTCTTCATCAGTAGTAACAATTCTATCTTCGTAACTAGGCTTTTCTTCAACTTCAACGGGTTGTGGTTCTGCCACATCAGTTTCAACGACTTTTTCGCTATCATCACTATTATTAAGGGCTGCCTTGATTTTGTCGTTCATAAGTTCATTAATGTAGTTGTTAAGTGCTTTCTTTAACACTGGTTTAAACTTATCAACAACACTTTGTGTCTGTCTTCCTGAATATGTTTTGTTAAGAAACAACTTTGTAAACTCATCAGTTGGGTTCTGTAACTCTGCTGCAATAACATTCTTAAATTCATTAGAATACTTTAAATCTGATGCAGTGCTAAAGATTTCATCAAGGTTAAAGTTAGACTTGCAAAACTTTTTAAGTTCAGCAACCTTAGCCTCTTTTAAATTTAGTACATCAATTTCAAGGAATGGCTTTTCATCCATCATATTAGGGTTGTCTAGGTCAGTAAAGAACCTATAAACAAGACCATTTGTTAATACTGCAAATTTTGCAGAAGTAGTACCAAAGTATCTAAATAGCTGTGAACCGTGTTTATCTAAGTTTTCACCACACCATTTTGCCTCAATTAAGATAATAGGTTCGCCGTTTTGTACTATTGCGTAGTCAACTTTTTCACCTTTCTTAATGCCTACATCAGCTGTGTACTCAGGTACAAATTCCTCTGGGTTAAAAACATCATAACCCAGCATTGCAAAGAATGGTACAATCAAAGACATCTTTGTTGCCTCTTCTGTTTGTAAATTGTCCTTCATAGTAACAGCTTTCTTAGAAAATTGTTTTACTTGGTCGATAAAGTCCATTATATCGTTAGCCCCTTTCATATTGACAATTAATGCCAAAATGTGTTATAATAATTTTGAAAGTGAAACAACCACTCTTTTACTTTCTTATAAGCACTATCTTGTTCCCAGCAAGGTAGTGCTTTTTTCTTTTATTGTATTTGCCTTAATACTGCTACTACTTTACCTAATATTCTGATACTGTTAAGTTCATCTTTAGTGTAAACAAGTGGTTCATAATTACTGTTGGCAGGTATTAAAGTTAATGTATCATCTTTCATATACACTTTCTTTAATGTTGTATCATTACCAATTAGTACAGCAGCAATTTCACCATTTTCAACCATAGGTTGTGATTTAATAAAGACTTTGTCATTATTAAAAATATTAGCATCTATCATACTGTCACCTTCGCAATTCAGCACATAGTCAGCTTTAACTCCGGTAGGAGTGATTACATAACCATCAATATTTTCTTCTGCTAAGATAGGTTCACCACATGCAATCTTTCCTAGAACAGGTATCTTTTTAACGGATTCAATCGGAACAAGATTATCTATTTTAATATCCATGGGTACATCAGCACCCATTAGCCATGGTATTGATACATTAAGAATTTCTGCTATTTGTTGTAATCTGCGTTGTTTTGGTTCGTATGCACCGTTTTTATATTGACTTACTGTACCTTCATTTATACCGAGTTTTCGAGATAGTTCTGCAGCAGTCATATTTCTAGCACTGAGAGCCTCACATAATCTAGTTGAAAAGTTTGACATATATAATCACCTCTTGGATTTATTATATAATGAACTTTGGAAAAACACAAGTATTTTTTGATAAAAATATAAAAAACTTTGGAAAACCTATTGACTTTGGAAAACCAAAGTTGTATTATATAGTCACAGGAGGTGATTAATGTGCAGACAAGAACATTACCTTATAACTATTCTGAGTTGTTGGGGAAGTTGAAGTCAAAGGGTATTACACAAGAGGAATTAGCTAGAAAAATTCACATAAATCCCAGTACTCTTAACTTCAAATTAAACAATAGAAGTGAATTTACTCAAAGTGAAATGAAGGCAATTTGTAAGGTAATAGGTGAACCAGTGGACAATGTAGCCACTTATTTTTTTACAACATAACTTTGGTTTTCCAAAGTTTAAGAAAGTAGGTGAGTTTTTGGAGAAAAGTAGGGTTGCCAGAGATTTCCTTATAAGAATAAGGCTTATAGAAAGAGAACTACCAAAGGACAGAAATACTCCGGAGGGACTCCACAACATTAAGTATTATGTTCAATATGTTTCTCTAGATGGTTTTATTCTAAAGGAAAGAGAGGCTGATAGTTATGACTTGAATGACTTTTTTAGATATGTAAAGAAAGTAGGTGAAATAAATGGTAGATAACAAAGGTGCAATCGTTCTATTTGCTGACAGAAAGTCAGTACCGGGTTCTAATGTAGTATCAGCTTGTGTATCTAATGAAACACAGAAGACACTTGAAGAACTATGCGAAAAGACAGGCAAGAAGATATCAAGCCTAGTAAGAACACTTATTGAAGATAGCCTTGAACTAGTCAAGGTTGTTGAGGCATAGGACAATCAAGGCACAACATAACTTTTAGTGAGGTGATGATATGAGTAACACAGACAGTTATGTAACTGTAACACAACTTACCGGAACACCGGAAGAGGCACAGAGAAACAAGGAAAACCTTGAAATGGTGTGTAGTCAGATTTGTTCAAGGATTGCCGGTAAGCCGGTCAAAACAACTATAACAAAGGCTGAAAAGCCTAACACAGCTTGAGAGGTGATGAAATGGCAAAAGAGTTAGCTTATAGGGTATGGGTTAATGATGGTGGTAAGCAAGTGTTATGGGCAGAAAAGGACCACAACGGCAACAAGACCAACCATCTAACCAAGAAACAAGAACAACGCTACATAAGTGGCATATGTTCAAGAATAAGTCAGGGTATGACTGACTATGTGAATAACCATCCTGATTCAGCACTACTGAATTAGGCAAAAGAAAGGAAGTGAAAAAAGTGGGAAGTTTCACTATTGCAGTTATCATTCTAGCATTTGTACTTCTAGTCCTAGGTGTTATAGGTTGTCTGAATAAGGCACATACTGACAATACCAAGTGGCTACAGAATAGCTGGAATGAAGTGATGAATGAGCAAAGGCACTTGCTAGAAATGATTAGGGAAAACCAAAATCAGATAGCAAGACTGCTAAGAAAGTTGGAGAGTGAAGATGAAAGAAAAGATTAAGGCAGTAGGACTGGCAGTATCAATAGTGGTTACAATCATTGTTTCCTTAGTGCTACATATCAATTTACTATCAAAGTATGGTGGTTTCTTACTTCTTCCGTTTCTTTACTTTGGTATGGTCTATGTTTTGCCTCGCATTTTGTCTTATATTATGGACGATTTCAAGGTGGCATACAGTAGGGAAAACCTTTGTATCACTAAGGATGATTTCCAAACAAAGTGCTTTGAAGATGCACTAGGCACAAAACCGGAAGAAGTTGAACACATTGTTGAGGGTGAAGAAGTATGAAAGTTATACAAGATGTTACAGACAGATTTGGCAGATACCCTATTATTTTCAAGGGCAAAAATGTCAAATTAGAGGATATTCACGATTGGCTTTTCTCGCATTATCAAGGTTATAAATTTGCAATAGTTATTGACGAAACTGTTGATGAATTTGAAGAACAGTTTACTAAGTCAGTGTATGTTTATTTTCTTGACGAGATTACATCTGAGTTAGAAGCCTATTGTAAATAATTAAAGGTGATTAAATGAATGTCAATAGTGAAAGAAAATATGTCATTGTATGCAACGAGCATACGGCGATATTTAAAGACGCCTTGCTTTTTTGGGGAAGTCTTACGGACGATAGCAGAGAAAAAAGGTCATTTTGTGGATATACTTGCCAAATTGATAAGTGCGAAAGATACACAAGGAAAGAACTTGAAGATTTTAGAGGCGACCTTAAAGCCGAGTATCCGTTTTTTGACGAACTTAAAAATGAGCGTGATTTTTTCAAAAAAGACGAAGTGCTTATAAGCATTGATGATTTAAAAGAAAAATTACACTACTATGAATTTAAAATTATGGCGAGGTGAAAGAAAATGTTTTACAAGAATGAGGACAGAAAGTGTGAGTGTGTTAAATGTGAACTTAACACAAACTGCCCTTATGTTGACAAGTACCAAAGGCTTGGCAGAGAGCATAAAGGTGCTTTAGCCCTCTGCAAAAAGTTACCGGAAAACCAAAACAAAAGAAAAAGCCACTAGAGAACTGCAATTCCCTAGTGACTAGAAAGGTGTTCCTATTACGGAACATATTAAAGTAAACTAATTTCATTTTAGAGAAAAATTTCTAAAATGTCAAGTTTTTTTAAATGAAAGGAATAGTAAAAATGTCAATTAAGATTTCATCATTAGAAGTAGAAAATGTTAAAAGAGTTAAGGCTGTGTCCTTAACTCCTACTGCTGAGGGCTTAACTGTCCTTGGTGGTAGAAACGGTCAAGGCAAAACATCTGTACTGGATAGTATTGCATGGTGTCTTGGTGGTAACAAGTTTATGCCATCATCTCCTAAGAGAGATGGTTCTACAATTCCACCACACCTAAAGATTAAGCTATCTAACGGTATTGTGGTTGAGAGAAGTGGCAAGAATAGTAGCTTAAAGGTCATTGACCCGGAAGGTAACAAAAGTGGACAAATATTGCTGAATGAATTTATCAGTTCTTTTGCTCTTGATTTACCAAAGTTTATGAGTGCATCAGGAAAAGAAAAGGCAGATATTCTACTACAGATTATTGGTGTTGGTGATGAACTTTATATGCTGGAAAATGAAGAAACCACAACATACAATCAAAGACACGCTATCGGTCAGATTGCAGACCAAAAGAAGAAGTATGCTCTTGAAATGGAAGAGTATGAGGACGTACCTTCTGAACTTATTTCTCCTTATGACTTAATTAAGCAACAACAAGCAATACTTGTGCAGAACGGTGAGAATCAGAAGAAAAGGGAACATTTAAGTTCATTGGAAAGTCAGAACGAGTCCCTTACTGCTCAAATTGCTACTTTAGAAAGAAATTTAGCAGAATTAAAGGATAAGAGAAGACATATACTATCTGACATTGAAATTGCAAAAACTTCTGTTCAGGGACTTGAAGATAAGTCAACTGCTGAACTTGAAGAAAGCATTGCTAATATTGATAGTATTAACCGTAAGGTTAGAGCAAATCTTGATAAAGCGAAAGCTGAAGAAGATGCCAAGAATTATCAAGACCAGTACAACAGTCTAACACATAAGATTGAAGAAATACGCAAGAGGAAGTATGACCTACTTAACAATGCTAATCTCCCTTTACCGGGTCTATCAGTTGAAGGTAAAGAATTAACTTATAAAGGCTATAAGTGGGACAATATGAGTGGTGCAGAGCAGTTAAAAGTAGCTACTGCTATTATCAGAAAGCTAAATCCGAATTGTGGTTTTGTACTATTAGATAAGCTGGAACAAATGGATGTTGAAACACTTGCAGAATTTAATCAGTGGCTTGAAAGTGAGAACTTACAAGCTATTGCAACCAGAGTGTCAACCGGTGACGAATGTTCCATCATTATTGAAGATGGATATGTTAAGAATACAGAACAAAAGCCTTTTGTAAAAAAGGAATTTAAGAAAGGAGAGTTTTAATCTATGAACATTTCAAGTGGTGTAATTATGTCAGCACAAAAGATTGTAATTTATGGTCCTGAGGGAATTGGTAAGTCAACAATGGCTTCTAAGTTTCCTAGTCCTGTTTTTTGTGATACAGAGGGTGGCACAAAAAGACTTAATGTTAGTAGATTTGATAGACCAACTTCAATGGAGATGGTTATTAAACAGATTGAATATGTTAAGCAGAACCCTAATGTATGCAAAACCTTTGTTCTTGATACTGCTGATTGGCTTGAAAAGTTATGTGGTCAATCGGTCTGTGCATCTGCAAAGAAGAAAGGTATTGAGGACTTTGGCTTTGGTAAAGGTTATGTATATCAGTCAGAGGCTTTTGGTAAGATACTTAATCTGTTAGAAGACTTGATTGATATGCATATTAATGTTGTGGTACTTGCTCACGCTACTATGAGAAAGTTTGAACAACCTGATGAAATGGGTGCTTATGATAGATGGGAACTAAAGCTGGATAAAAGAAATGCTCCTTTATTAAAAGAATGGGCAGATGCAGTATTCTTTGTCAATTATAAGACTTATGTGGAGAAAACAGACAACAACAAGTACAAGGCTACCGGTGGCAAGAGAGTAATGTACACAGAGCATAATCCTTGTTGGGATGCAAAAAACAGATACGGTCTTGATAGGGAAGTACCTTTTGAATACTCTGTGATTTCTCCATTTATCCCTAGTGACAGTACAACAACTACCGTTGTATCAGAACCAAAACCACAACAAGTAGTTACAAGTGACCCTATTTCTGAACTTGATGACATTGTAGAAGATGATGTACCAACTTCACCACCGGTGGAGCAACAAGCAACTAATGTTCCGATTCCGGAAGGATTGCCTAAGAAGTTAGTAGATCTGATGAAAGCTGATAATGTGTCAGAAGAGGATATTCAACTTGTTGTGGCACAAAAGGGATATTTCCCACAAGATACTAAGATAAAGGACTATGGTAATGAGTTTATTGAAGGTTGGTTAATTACTTTCTGGGATAAAGTTGTAGGACTGATTAACCAAAACAATGATTTACCATTTGATTAAAGAAAGGATGATTTTATATGGCAGAATACAATAACAATGATGTAGCAATGGGTTGGGATGACACCATTGAAAATGATAGTGAGTTTGTTCTTCTTCCTGAAGGTACATACGATTTTGAGATTTTAGGATTTGAAAGAAAAAGATTTGAAGGTAGCACAAAGATGTCAGCTTGTCCTAAAGCTGAACTATCAATTAAGCTAACTTCAGAAGCAGGTTCTGCTACTGTTAGAGAAAACCTACTTCTTAACAAAAAAGTTGAGTGGAAACTGTGTCAGTTTTTTACCTCTATTGGTTTGAGAAAACATGGAGAACCTTTACGAATGAATTGGAGTGAAGTAACAGGCAGAAAAGGCAAGTGTAAGGTTAGTGTAGATAAATACACTAATGATAAAGGCGAAGAAAGAGAAATTAACAGAATCAAAGAATTCTTAGAACCTAACGAAACCCCACAACAAAACAGTCAACCTAAAGCCTTTGTGCCGGGTCAGTTTTAATGGGTAAAATTAAGTTAAGACCATATCAGCAAGAGGCAAAAGAAAAGGTTTTTGAAAAGTGGAATAGTGGGGACAAGAAAACTCTTTTGGTTCTTCCTACCGGGTGTGGTAAAACAATAGTTTTTGCAAAGATTACAGAAGATTGTGTAAGACAAGGGGCAAGGGTTTTAATCCTTGCCCATAGAGGCGAACTGTTAGAACAAGCCTCTGACAAAATAGAAAAAGCTACCGGACTGAAAAGTGCAGTAGAAAAAGCTGAAAACTCCTGTATTAACAGTTGGTATAGAGTTGTTGTAGGTTCAGTCCAAACACTTATGAGAGATAAAAGACTAAATCAATTTAGTTGTGATTACTTTGACACAATTATTATTGATGAAGCACATCATGTTATCTCTGATAGTTACCAAAAAATACTTGAACATTTTTCTGAGGCTAATGTACTTGGTGTTACTGCAACGCCTGACAGAGGTGATATGAAAAATTTAGGACAAGTGTTTGATAGCCTAGCATATGAGTATACCCTTCCACAAGCTATTAAGGAAGGGTATTTAACTCCTATTAAGGCAGTAACAATACCACTTAAACTTGATTTATCAGGTGTATCAACACAAGCCGGTGACTTTAAAGCCAGTGATATTGATACTGCACTGGACCCATATTTGTATCAAATAGCAACAGAAATGAAGAAGTATTGTGCAAACAGAAAGACAGTAGTTTTTCTGCCACTTGTAAAGACTTCACAGAAGTTTAGAGATATTTTAAATACTCAGGGGTTTAATGCAGCTGAGGTTAATGGCAACAGTACAGATAGAGCAGAAGTATTAAGTGATTTTGAAAATGATAAATACAATGTTCTGTGTAATTCAATGCTTTTAACGGAAGGTTGGGACTGTCCATCAGTTGATTGTATTATTGTATTAAGACCAACAAAAGTAAGAGGTCTTTATTGTCAAATGGTTGGCAGAGGTACAAGACTATGTGAAGGTAAGGAAGATTTATTACTTCTTGATTTTTTGTGGCATACAGAAAGACACGAACTATGCAGACCTGCTCACTTAATTTGTACATCTGACGAAGTGGCAAAGAAAATGACTGAGAATTTAGCAGAAAATTCAGGTTGTCCTGTTGATATTGAAGAGGCTGAGGAAAAGGCATCAGAAGATGTTGTTGAACAGAGAGAAAGAGCACTTGCAGAACAACTGCAAAAAATGAAAACAAGAAAAAGAAAACTTGTTGACCCTTTGCAATTTGAAATGTCAATTCAAGCAGAAGATTTATCTTCATATGTTCCGGCTTTTGGTTGGGAGATGGCACCACCTAGCAAAAAACAAGTACAAGCACTTGAAAAACTAGGCATTTTTCCGGATGAAATTGATAATGCCGGTAAGGCTAAAATGCTACTTGAAAGACTACAGAAACGCAAAGAAACAGGACTTACCACACCTAAACAGATAAGATGTTTAGAGCGTTATGGATTTCAGCATGTTGGTGAATGGCAATTTGAAAATGCAAGAAAGCTAATATGCAGAATTCAAGCAAACGGTTGGCATGTACCTAGAAACATCAATCCGTCACAGTATAGAGAGGGTGAATAGCTATGAATAATAAGCTGAATTTAGTTGAATTAATTAAATATATTGACCCTTCAAGGCTAGACTATCAGGAATGGATTAATGTTGGTATGGCTCTTAAACAAGAAGGTTATTCTGAATATGATTGGGATAGTTGGAGCAGTAGAGATAGTAGCAGATACCACAGTGGTGAATGTCATAAAAAATGGGCAACATTTAACGGAAGTTCTTCACCGGTAACAGGTGGCACTATATATCAAATGGCTTGTGACTTTGGTTACAAGCCACCTGTTGGTGCACCTGATGAAGCTATGAACTGGGATGATGAAATCAGTAATGACCCATTGAAAGTTATAGACGGTGGTTTTGAAATTGAAGAATTAAAACTACCTAAAGAGTGGCACCCTAAAGAACAACTTATTAAATACCTTAGTGTATTGTTTGAGGCTGACGATAATGTGGGATATGTAACAGACTGTTGGCAGACTGCTGACGGTAAGAACTTACCTACAAAGGGTAATTATGATAGAACTGCAGGTCAGTTAATAGAAGAACTGTCAAAGTTAAAAGATGATGATATAGGTGCAGTATTTGGGGATTACAACAAAGATGTAGGTGCTTGGATAAGGTTTAATCCTTTAGACGGTAAAGGTGTTAAAAATGATAATGTAACCGACTACCGTTATGCACTTGTAGAATCTGATGAAATACCTATTGAAACTCAAAATACTATTATCAGAGAACTTGAATTGCCGGTAGCTTGTCTTGTACATACAGGTAATAAATCTATTCACGCTATTGTAAAGATAAATGCTACAAATTATGAAGAATACAGTAAGAGAGTAAATTATCTTTATAAAGTTTGTGACAAGAACGGCTTTATTACAGATAAGCAGAACAAAAACCCATCAAGACTAAGCAGAATGCCCGGTGTTGAAAGAAAAGGTAAGAAACAATATTTACTTGATACCAACATAGGCAAAGAAAGTTGGGATGAATGGTATGAGTGGATAGAAAGTATTAATGATGATTTACCTGAACCGGAAAACCTAACAGAAGTTTTTGATAACTTACCTGAACTATCACCACCACTAATTGATAATGTCCTCAGACAAGGTCACAAAATGCTTATAGCCGGACCATCTAAAGCCGGTAAGTCTTTTGCACTTATTGAACTTACTATTGCAATAGCTGAGGGGAAGAAGTGGCTAGGTTTTAATTGTACTAAAGGTAAAGTTATGTATGTTAATCTTGAACTTGATAAAGCAAGTTGTTTACATAGATTTGCTGATGTATATAAGAAACTAAATTGGCAACCTAATGCCATAAAGAATATTGATATATGGCATTTAAGAGGTAAAGCCTCACCAATGGATAAATTAGCACCTAAGCTAATCCGTAGAGCCTTAAAAAAGAACTATATAGCAGTTATTATTGACCCTATATACAAGGTCCTTACAGGTGATGAAAACAGTGCAGAACAGATGTCTAAGTTCTGTAATCAGTTTGACAAAATTTGTGCCGAACTGGGATGTGCAGTAATTTACTGTCATCATCATTCAAAAGGTAATCAAGGTACTAAGAAGTCTATGGACAGAGCCTCAGGCAGTGGTGTTTTTGCTCGTGACCCTGATGCCATGTTAGACCTTATAGAACTTGAAATTGACGATAATCTTATTAAGTATCAAGAGAACAAAGCTGAATGTGCTATTTACTATAAATATCTGAAAAGATTTGTTTCTAATATTGATGAGGAGGTTTCTCAGGATGATTTAGAAAGTTCCTACAATATGGAAAAGATAGCCGAAAATAAGCTAAGTAAGAATACTTTAGCTTTGGCTAGGGCTGAATTTCAAGAAGAAAGAAAGTCCATCAAAACTCGTTCAGCTTGGAGAATTGAAGGTACATTAAGAGAGTTCCCTAGGTTCTCACCAATCAACTGTTGGTTCAATTATCCTATACATCAGATTGATGATACAGGTGTTTTAAGTGATATTGACAGTAGTAGCCAAATGAATAGTAAAAACTCAAATTACAAGAAAAATTTTGGCAACAAGAAGAGTGCTGAAGAACGAAAGAATGAGCGAAAAGAATCATTAGAAGTTGCCTTTAGTGCAGTTCAAGAAAATGGTCAAGCCAGTATTGAAGACCTTGCATCCTATATGGGAAAATCAGAAAGAACTGTCAGAAGAAACTTAAAAGAACATGGTAGCTTTTGGATAAATGATAATAGTATAGGTCTTAAAAATAGTTCTAATTAAGAATAATAGATGATATTTTCATAGTCAGTGACATTGTCATTTATTCGAGTTTGTCAATGACTGCCATTGTCAAAGTCGATTTTTTGTCAATGACAATGTGAGTGACAAAGTCGATAAATTATTCGAGTTTGTCAATGTCAATGACAAACTATATATATTATATATATATAAAAGGGGTTTTAAATTCCCCTTTTATATTAAGTAATAATATACACGAAAAAAGCAGAAGTTTAAAAATAAACGATTTACATAGAAAGGATATAAAATGAAGACTACTGAATTTTTTATGCCTATGGACCCACCAACAATTACACATCAAGAAAAGAAGATTAGTTATGTGAACGGTAAACCAATCTTCTATGAAGAACCAAGACTAAAAGAGGCTAGGTCAAAACTTGAAGCATATTTAAGCAAATATGTTCCAAAGGAAATGTTTGTTTCAGGTGTATCACTTGTTACAAAGTGGTGTTTCCCACTTAAGGGAAGACATAGTGATGGGGACTATCGTACAACAAAGCCTGATACAGATAACTTACAAAAGCTTTTGAAAGATGTAATGACTAAGTTAGGCTTTTGGAAAGATGATGCACTTGTTTGTTCTGAACTGGTAGAAAAGTTTTGGGCAGATATTCCCGGTATCTATATCAAGATAAAGGAGTTGCCTGTAAATGGACATTTCTCAAGTTAAGAAATATTTGAATAGGCAAGTAAGTTATAAAGGAAGTCTTTATAACTTGGTTGGTTGTACTATCAGACGAAGTACAAAAGAAAACAAGTTTATATATCAAGCTGAACTACAAGACAGTTTAGCTACAAATTCTTTAGTGGTATGTAAACTTGATGATGTTGAAATAAGGAGTAACAATAATGGAAATTAAGAGAGTATGTGCAGTATGTGGCAATGAATTTACTGCAAGAAACCACAATGCAAAGTAT
>OLNQ01002978.1_pt1 | contig 14225 bp, 8 predicted proteins | sample 1672821 | NCBI WGS metagenome assembly OLNQ01 (sample SAMEA3136727, study PRJEB25190) | human gut metagenome | biome: human gut; feature: human-associated habitat; material: faeces | place: Austria | collected 2013 | reverse complement strand
ACACGCACATCCCGCAAATTCAGTGTATCCTCAATGATCTTATAAGCATTTACACGATCTGTACCATAGGTGCTGATCGCGTTGATATTGCTGCGGTCATAGGACTTGCCCTCTACATTCCACCCGCCGGTGTAGCGGGAATAATGCACCTTCACTTTCCACTGTGCGTAATACGGCGTGTCCAGCAGCTCGTACATGAATTTCTGAACCACATCTTCTGGAAGCCATGTTGCTCCAAGGCGAACCGAAATCTCACTTGCGGTCAGATCCGTCGGTTGAACTTCTTCCAAAGCCGTCACATTCACTGCGAATACTGGATCGCTTTCAGCCGATCTTCGAGCCTCCGCCAGTTTTTCACGCACATTGCCCGAAAGGTACTCATCTGCGGTAAGGTATTTCGCCTGACTGCCGTTCTCCTCATAAAGCGGATTCCGAAAAATAACGCCGCTGAGGTCTGCAAAGATTTCTTCTTCCGTTTTCCCAGTCAACTGCATCATATACGGCATATCGACCTTTGCCTTTTCGCCCATGGAAACCGCCAGAGCTTCCGATGCGGTATCAACGCTGGTAATTTCGGTATGCTGCCGGATTGTGCGCTTGCTGAACATATCTGCCTTACGCACGAAGTTTCCCTCATCATCCAGAACTTCCAGTGAAGAAAGCAGGCAGAAGGAACTATCATCTCCAAAAACTGATTTGTTTGCTCTGGTATTGATGTGCTTATACTTTTTCTCAAACGCATCGTACAGGGCATTCAAGTTAGTCTGTTCCTGCTGAATCATTGTGTACGGGTAATCTTCTGTCTGATATTCGATCAGCTTACGGACACACTCGCGGATTGCAATTAAGCCTTTAACTCGGTTTACGCCGGTTACAGACAAATCGACCGGGTGCATGATGCTGTTTTCCCGATAATAGACTTCACCATCTACAACAGTAAAGCTGAAGTTGCGTACGGACGGGTCAGCCGGGATAGAGCGATCTTCTTCCTCGCTTTCCGGATCATCAACTTCGTACTCCATCACAGAACCATTGATGTTTTGAATTGCATCCGTTAAAAGTTCTTCCAGACTGCTGCCGTCAATCGGCAGGCAGGCCGTTTCCGGACCATAAGGACCGCTCACTTTCTGCATGGTTCCAAGCACCATACTCGGATTATCTACAAAATACTGATTTATTGCCAAACCGTTAGCATCAATGCCAAGGTTGACCCATGCCGGCAGCTGATCGACCATGCGGTCACGTTTTTGCAAAATGAGAATATCTGCGGTGACTTCTGTTCCCGCTGCATCCTTGAACGTATTATTGGGCAGTCGGATTGCTCCGAGCAGCTCCGCTCGTTGTGCCAGATATTTGCGTACAGACGGATTTTCCTTATCCATTGTGCCTTTACTAGTGATGAACGCGATAATACCGCCGGGCCGCACCTTATCCATAGTGCGGGCAAAGAAATAGTCATGGATCAGGAAGTTATACTTGTCGTATCGCTTGTCCACAATCTTAAAAGAGCCAAACGGTATATTACCAATTGCGGCATCAAAAAAGCTGTCCGGCAGATCTGTTTTCTCAAACCCGCGAACAGCGATAGACGATTTCTGATAAAGCTGCTGTGCAATTCGTCCGCTGATGCTGTCCAGCTCTACACCATAGATTTTCGAGTCGGCCAGCTTACCCGGACGCATGCCGATGAAATTGCCAACACCGCAGGACGGCTCCAGAATATTACCGCGCTGGAATCCAAGTCTTTCTAAAACCTGATACATCGACCGAATCACAACAGGCGGTGTGTAGAACGCTGTCAGCGTCGATTCGCGCGCAGCTTCGTACTCCTCATCAGACAGTAGCTCTTTCAGTTCGGCATAGTGACTGTTGCGCTCATCAAAGCAATCCGCCAAACCGCCCCAGCCGACATATTGTGCAAGCACCGACTGTTCTTCCGGTGTTGCCAGGCGGTTTTCAGCTTCCACCTTTTTCAGTGTGGTAATCGCGCGAATGTTTCGTGCGTATCGCTCACTCGGTGTTCCGACACCCAGCAAGTCATCAGAAATGTGATACTCTGAGCGTTCTGCCTCCGGTATCACCGGCAGCAGTGTCAACGGTGCTGCCTTGTCTTTTTTTCTTACAGCCGGCGGTGTAAGCTGAGGTTCCTGCGTCTGTTCAGACGCTTTATGCTGGGCGGCATATTCGTGTTCTGCAAAGGCAACGAGTTCATCAAATGTCATATTCACGAGGAACTCATTCATATCACCTAAATCTGCATACTGAATTAGGGCAACCGCTTCATTATCTACTAGATAAAGCATACGGCAGTGCTCAAGGTCTGCATCCACCTGAATACTATGCTCACCATCACCCGATGTGCTGTACGCCAGCGGAACTGCGGTTAGATCGCTGAAATCCGCTTTCTCCTCAAAGCACTCCAGCGCGTACAGGTTGATCATGCGTATGCTTTCGTTCAGCAGATATTCTCTGTGTCCCTCTGCGTAGTCCACGACTGCAAAGCCCTTTGGCGGTGTTCCAAGGTCTGTCAGGAAATCCTGTGGAATGGTAGTGCCGTTCTGGTCACGATACAAGGTAATGGTAAACGGTGCACCTGTATCTACGTCTTCTTTGACTTGCTCGACAAGCTGGATTTCGTCATCATATTCCACCTGTTCCCCGACGTGTCCGTTCGAGTCCAGATAGTCCAATCGACCAACAGCCAGCGGTTTTACATCTGCTGTTTGTTCGCCACTGCTTTCTTTCGGCTGGTCATTCAGCGGATTTTCTGCAATGCGCCGATCAAAGTCACTGCGGCTCAGTTCTTCGTTGAACAGCGGGTACTCCGAATCATACAACCGAACCATATGATCGTCGATTGCAAGAATTTCATATTCTTTAACGCCCAGATAAACCTTATCGCCAAGTGAGTAGTGTCGCTGCACCGGTTCTTCTTCATTTGCCGGGGCGGCAGTTGATTGATCCGCTTTTGGTGAAGACTGTTCCACACTGATTCGCTCAATTTCTGCCTTGCCCAGATACCGTCCCAGTGCAATCAACTCACCAATGCGCTTCTCAACAACTTTCCAAGACAGATTAACCGCCTTACTGCCGTCATCATGCAGTTTGCTGAGATGCAGTCCCTTTGCATCATACTCCAGCCAGTAGTCTGTACCGGGAATGGCATCAGAATGGCCGCCGATTCCGTACTCTCGTCGCAGAAACCGAACATTCGCTTCCGTTCCTTCCTGCTTAAGAAACTGCTGATAGATGCGCCGTTTACCATCTTCAAATCCGCTGCCGCTGCTGAGCACATAATCAATCGCCTCTTGCGGCATAACAAAAGCCGAGTCTTTTTGGGACTCAGCTTCGCCAATCAGAGAAAGCTGTTCATTTACGCTGGGCAAAACTGCTTCATCCGGTGAAAGCCACTCATGCAGCACGATCATTCCGGTAATATGGTCTGCAACCGTGCTCCACTTCATAATCACTCTCTGCTCCGGGTCGCTTGCCGAGCCTCGCCACATCATAAACACTGTGTCAAATGCTCGATAGCCTGCCCGCTGACCGTTGCTCAGTATCATTTCGGTGAACGTGTTATCAAAGAACATTTTGATAAAATCTGCACGTTCATTCTTGTCCTCATGGTCAGCAAAAAATGAAGCGATTTCTGTCCGATGGTCTTTCAGCGCGTCACCGGTGCGCAGCAGCTCATTCTTTTCCTCATCGGAGTGGAAATACGGCGCCTTGGAGTCCTTGTACCACTCATCGTGAAAGACCTCCAATCCGGTCGAGCCAACGGCCCGCATCGTGGCAGCGCCAATATCTCGCGTTACCGGTACACCAGTTCCTTCAGCACGATTTCCTCCGCTGCTGCCTGGATGTTGTTCATCAGCCCGACCCACTTCATCTGGTTCTCCGCTTTCAGACTCTCGTTCACGCCCTCCTGCTTTGCCATCTGCGCGGTCAGCGTTTCCATCATCTCGTTCGCCTGACGGTCGATCTCCTCCAGATGCTGATTCAGCTTGCCGGTCAACAGCATCGCTGTGTACGTGCCGTTCCGGTTCTCCCGAAGGAATCTCCGCCGCAGCATTCCATACCTCCCAACCTTCGGTGCCTCCGGCACGATCAGATCCGGCAGGTAATACTCGCCCTCCTTGTGGTAGGTCACTTCCATATTCAGCGCTCCCTTCTGTTGTTGCTGTTCTGTTCACATCATACCGGCTGTCCGCTGGAACCTCAAATGTGCGATTTTGATTTCTTTCTTCTCGCTGCAAATCCTGCACTAAAACTGCGATTTCGCGGAGCAGAACCTCAGACATATCACTGACTGCTGCGCCCAGAATAGAGATAACCTCTGGCGTATTAAAATTGCAGACCTTGTCCAGAGAATTTCCGAAATATGCTCTGCCCGGAAGTCCACAGCGGATATGCAGCATATAGCCGACACTGTAACTGAGTGCGGTCAGCATTTGTAGGCGTGTATTGTCCTCGTCCAGCTTTTCCAACAGGCTACCCGCTTTTGCCTCCATCAGCTCTGCCAGATAATCCTGATAATTATCATTAACAAATGTGACCGCCACATTGAGCAGGCAATCCTCCAGTGACTCTTGAGCATCAACCTCATATCGTTCTGCCAGCACATTTCTGACTGGCTCAATGAATCTCTGTTCCATCTTCCAGATGGAAACTTCTTTTCCTGCTCTGCTGTTGGTATCGGATACATCAAACACATGGCGCAGCTTATACGGCGCATCCGTATCGACCAGCAGCGCAATGCCTCTGGTATTGCGGTTGACCCAGCGGCCATGCTTATTCCACCAGCTGACTTCGGCGCAGGCTGTCGCATCAGGCTTCTGTGCGAAAATCAGCAGCTGCTCCTGAAACGAATATTTGAAATTATTCGCCGCAGTGGTCAAGAAGTCCATATAGTGATTCGTATCCACTGTCAAAGTCCGCAGATGTTCCGCCTCCATCTCCGTAATCACCTGATACTTGCTCGGCATCTCGCTCACCTCCATCATCAATCTGAATTGTCACTTCAACGGGAATCGGCAGCTCTCCCAAAAGCGAAGAATACAGCAGTCCTGTCCGGGCATTGGATATTTTCGTCACCAGTCCAGTCAAACGAAAGACTGTTGCATTCACTTCTTCCTGATTTGCTGCAAAATAGTATCCGCTCCGGTCACTGCAAATCGGAACGCCATCCTGACGCAAGCGATTGATCTTGCGGCGCAGGTTACGCCCGTTCAAGGAAAAAAGCTGCTCCAGCTCTGTGCTCGGAACAGCTTTTTCTTTTCCGGTGTGATATTTCTTCAGATACACGCACAGTGCTGCGTTCTTATCCATACACTCCTTCCTCCATCATCGTGCATCTCTTTGCACACTTGACAAGCTCTGTTTCGGGAAATCCCAGCCATAGACCTTGCCGATTTCATCGCCCAGCCGGCGGGTTATGCGCGTAATATCCGCCCTTGTTGCGGTGCCGCGATAAATTTTCTCTTTCAGATTCTCAATCTGCGCATCGCTGACACCGTCCTTATAGGTTCGATAGAGATAATGGTTGGTGCCATCATGGTGAACCGCATCACAGCGCATATCACCCAGCCTGTCAACATACCAGGTTACATAGTCGCACTCCGAGAACAGGCAGTCCTTGATGTTGCCGCTCTTGATTTCCTTGTAGCCGCTGTAACGTCCATTCCAGAGGCCGAGATCGACAATCACCAGAATCGGCTTATCCAGCTGAATATCGAGATTCATGCGTTCATCGTCCAGATATTCGCTATTCCGTTCATACATCTTTTCCTCACGTTCCTGTTCGGAAAGTTCGGGATACTCTGCCTCCAGGTCCTCACGCCAATCCTCGTAATCCAACGAGTAATTGCTCCAAATCAGGTATTTCGGCTCTGTCATCGCGCATCACCTCGATCCTTTGGGCGGCTGCGTGTATTTCTGGTAGTATTCTCCATCACATCCAGCGGCAGCACAGTGTTATGGCAGCGTTCCATCTGTTCGGCAAACTGGCAGATATGATATATCGAGTCCCAGCTGGAGCCGATTTCTACATGGTAATCGTCGATGTACCTGCAAACCCTGTCTATATGGGTCCCGTCCTGCCGCAGGATACGAATTTTACCGCCATCTGGCAGGCGAAAGAGCGCCGTATAATCCGATGTGATAAAGCGAATCCCTTTTTCTGCCTGATGCAAATGATGGTCCAGAAACTCTCTCTTGTAGCAGTAGCAGTAAACCGTGTACATTCCTTTCTGTGGATTCAGCCGCAGAAGATAAGAATAATCCTTTGTATCCGCACGGAACGCGAAATCCTGACTGGAAAGATCAATCGCACTGTCGATCTGACGGTAACAGTACGCTGATACCGCCGCTCTGCTTTTCAGAAAACCGCCATCTTCTCTCAGCTGATTGATTACCTGATTAAACTCGTCATTAAACTCGGGAGTCAGAAGCCTCGCACAATGGCTGGTCCAATCATGAAAGAACTGATCGCCGCTGTCACCCATATCTGCCCGCAAATGACCGATGCAGCCAGTCTGCCCCATAATCTGGTCAGACTGCGTGTAGCAGTACATCTGCTCTGCTTTGGTCGCAGGTCTTACTTCAACATTCATCGTCTGTCCTCCTCATTTATGTGATTTCATACGCTGTTTGCAGTGTATGTAGCCGTACCTTTGCGCTTGTGCAGTTTCGCCCTTATACTAAATTCATCAAAATGAATCGGAGGTACTCCCATGAAACGCATTACATACTTTCTCTCCGGTGCATTGGCGGCGCTGCTGATCAGTTCTGCAACAGTTTCCGCCTTTGCAGCCGGCGGTTTTATCACCCTCAACGTCCAGCCGGCCCAGGTCATGGTCAACGGCGAGGTTTTTCAGCCTAAAGATGCACAGGGTCGTGATGCTCTTGTTTTCACTTACAACAGCACGACCTATGCACCGGTTCGTGCGCTGGCTGAAGCATACGGTCTGACCGTCGGTTATGATTCCGCCAAAAACATGGCTACTGTTGACGGTGCTGCACGGACCACCAATGGCACTGGCAGTTTTTCCTCTCAGTGGACGGTCACGGAAAAGCCGGTCACCCGATACGGTAATGAGCATATCTTCACTGCCGTTTATTCCGGCCCGCTTTCCATGGACAAATTCAAAAGCTGGTGGAAGTCGATGAATGCCGCTGATCTGAAGGCGCAGGCAGAACAAATGGCTTTGAAGGCTCAGTCTGACCTCCTCGGCTCCGAAATCACCATGTATTTCAGCTTTGGTTCTTATAATCTCGGCACTGCCTTTGCACAATCCGGCTGCACATTCAGCAACTTCGACCCCGCCTCTGTCTGGATCAAGTAATTCTCATGATAACACCCTGTCCATTATGGACAGGGTGTTGTTCTACTTTCGCCACCAGCGCCAAAGCAATACACCAATGACAGTCGCTGCTGCCGCTGTGCCGCAGATTACGCGCTTTCTCATTTTCAACCCTCCTCCCGGATAAAAGAACATCGGCCATTGCACAAGCAGCAGCCGATGTATGTAAGTCTATTCGCTTTTCAGCCCAGTTTGATAAGCAGTTCGTCAACCGAGTCGGTAATATGTCCCTGTGCCAGCAGCTTATTTCTCCAGATGAGCAGATATCTCCGGAGCATCTGCAATTCCTTATATGTGATCTCCAGCTGAACTGTATTCTTCCGTTTGAACATTTGCAAGCACTCCTTTCTCTTGACTTCATCATATATGCCGTAAGAAGTGTTTGCAAATATGCAAACGGTATGTATGTGGCCTGTCGATTGACAGACCACTGGAAAGCCTTACTTGTACCAGCTTTCCTCAGTGCCCATAAGGGCATTGTGTGCGTTTGCTGCTTCCAGAATATCGCTGTACGCCCAGTAACGGCGGCTTACATCGGGGAAGGTGTTCAGCTTCCTCAGATTATCGCTGACATACTCCAGATCAGCCACACGGCCAAGCAGTCGGTCCACAAGCGTCACGACTTCAGCGCGCGTAATCTGATAATCAGCACGGAAGGAACCATCACCATATCCGGTAATCCAGCCATGCTTTGCAGCTGCCTTAATATACTCTGCCGCCCAGTAGCCGTCGCTCACATCATCAAAGCTCTTGAACTGCTCCATGATTTCAGCATCACCATCGCCGTACACATCAAAGAAGCGGACCGCCATAGTTGTAAACTCGGCACGGGTAATCTGCTCGTCCGGCGCAAAAATAGTCTTGCTGTGGCCATAGGTCACACCGTTGTTGTTCAGGTATTTCACATAGCCGCTGTACCACGCATACGCAGGCACATCGCTGAACTTGGTCTTTGCCACAGGAGAAATGCTGTCCCCATTCTTATCCGCCAGCAGTCGTGCGAAAATCGCCGCTGCTTCGCTTCGGGTCATGTTGCGTTCCGGTTCGAACGTACCATCCGTATAGCCAACGACATAAGCGCTGTGATGTTCCGTTTTCTCGACTTCGGGAACCGTAACCTCACCGTTCTTATCAGTCTTGCCGGTGTCCTTGTCACCCAGATCGTTCTTCACGATCACATTGATATTCTTCTGCGGCATCTTCTTCTGGTCGGTTACGATTACCGTCACCTGATGCTTGCTGTCCATATCAACGCCCTTGGGCAGTTCAACCGTAATGTTGCCGGTCTTGCCAATGGATACCTCAGAACCCTGAATCGGACGTCCAGTGTCAGTGCGAACCACCTTGACCGTCAGCGTCCAGCGGTCACGATCTGCATCCTCATAACCCTCCGTAACCTTGCCGTCCTCGTTGGTCTTTCCGTTTCCAATGGGAACCGTAATCTGACCGGTCTTGTCGGTCTGATCTGCTGCATAGTTATCATTCTTGTCGGTCACAGCGATACGCATACCCTGAACGGCGCTCTTATCCTTTACCAGCTGTACCAGAACAGTGGTCTGGTCATCATAGTCCAGCAGTCTGCTGTTCGGCAGACGGATGGAAATGCTGTTGTCCTTGTTCAGCACCACGGACGCATTGGAAACAGGCGTTTTATCCTCCGTATCCGTTACCGTCACCAGATAACCGCCCACAACAGCCTGGCCCTTGCTGTCAGTCGTACCGCTGTTGTAGATTTTCTCGATTGGCTGCGTATCCAGCTTTTCGCCACACTCAGTACACTCCTTGTGCTTGCTGCCTTCGGAGTCCGCAGTAGGCTGCTTGTCGACGATCCAGTCACCCGGCTTGTGACCGGTTGCCTTGGTATAATCGGTCTTGGTGGAATCGCCGCAGCGTGTACAGGTCATCATGGTGTACCCCATCTCCGTACAAGTCGGCTTAGTGATTTCGGTCTTATAGTCATGGCCCAGTGCCTTATTCAGAACCGCACCGCATTTCGTGCAAAGTTGCGGCTCCGTACAGGTGGCCGCAGAACCGGGAATATGACCGGCAGCAGCATTTCCCTCGATTTTGTGCTCACCGCAGCGAACGCAGTGATATTCCATCACGCCCTCACCGGTACAGGTCGCATTCGTCACCAGAGTGCCCTTGTCCCAGCTATGACCGAGCGGTTCCGTGTAATCCGTTGCGATTGCACTGCCGCAGCCATCACAGCGATGAATGGTCTTGCCGCCATATTCACAGGTGGCGGGAATCACATGGTCTTCGTACTTGTGTGCCAGAGTCGCAGTAATATCTTCGATGTGCCGCTCTCCGCAAATCGAGCACTCACGAACGGTATAGCCGGGATTGGTGCAGGTAGCCGCAACCGAATGGGTTTCAAACTTGTGCTCACCCTTGGGCGTTGCCGTTTCTTTCATTTCACCACAGCGGGAGCACAGCTCCAGCTGCTTGCCGTCTGCTTCGCAGGTGGCTTCGCGAATCTTTACACTCTGCCATACATGACCCAGAGAATCTACATAATCGCGCTTTTCGATCTTTCCACAGGCTGTGCATAAATAGCGATCATAACCCAGCGTCTTGCAGCCGGCTTTTACGGAATCCAGCAGCGTGAAATGATGCTTTTCTCCGCAGCCTTTATCTGTGCAGCAGTTGCCGCCGCAGTTTTTATCCTCGCAGCCGCAGTTCGGGTCAGAGCAGCCGCAGCTGCACTTACCGTCGTCCTTAGTGGTTTCATCATGCAGCCAGACGTTTGCTACACCATTCTCGGTCATCTCTACGCCCTGATAGGTGTAGGTAATCTGATAATACACATCGTACTGTCCCTTGTCGGTATAGTTCGGCGCGCTGGTCATTGTGCAGCTGTCTGCACTGTTGCCGTAGCGGATTTCCGTGCGTACACCGGCATCAGAAAGGTCTGTCACGCTGATGGTGTGCGGTGCTCCGTCCACAACACCGTAGTAGCTGGCAACAACGGACTTTGCACCCACATACTCGTATTTTGCGTAGTCGCAGTCCTTGCACTTCTCTACGATGGCAAACCGGCCATTGGCAGGCTGAGAAAGGATTTCTTTCTCCATGTCATGCCGTTCCAGAACACTGCTCTTGGTGTGATTCGTGCCGTAACAGAACGCGCAATACTCACCGCCGGTCGTTGTGACCTTGTGATAGGTACTGTCCACATAGTCATAGTTTTTCTGTTCGGGCAGTTCCTGCATGAATTTCGAGTCACAGTCATAGAGCCAATAGACGTTCTTGCCGAAACCATAATCGTTAATGCTCATGTTGCTGTTGACCGTACCGCAGGTCTCACACACGGCTTTCGTCCAGTGATAACCCGTATAGCTCGCGTTCTGACCGGGAACGCCATCCAGGATCGTGCCCGTACCCGAGCCGCCGACCATCGTACCGTCCGAATATTTTACATTCCGGTTCATAGCAGTCTGGCCGTCCCTCGTATACTCCGGAGTCCGGAACGCCTGAAAAGAAGTTGCCTTGCCGCATACGCCGCAGTTGAAGGTTTCGTGCGTTACAACCGCATTGACATCCAGCTCATTCGTTCGACCGGAAGCCTGCATCCAGTGCTCCGCAGGATCATGATAGCTGTTCACCTGTGCAGCACCAGCCGAAACAGGAAACATTGAGAATGTCGTCATTGCTGAAAGCAGCATGGCAACGGCTTTCGTGCCGAACTTTTTCGTTCTAGCTTTCATTTGAGATACCTCCATTTGTCTTGATTTGCGGCATGAAAAAACTCCACAGTCCTTGCCGTGGAGGAAAATCCGCCGCTGTTTTCTTGTGTCCAATCACAGCTACATTGCAACCACCTCCTTTACGGTTTTGCTGTCCATATACTGACTTCTCAGGTAGTAATACAGATGGTTTACTAAAGGGGAGAGTGTGAGAGGGGGAATGAAAGAGCAGGGAAGGGAGACAGTTGTACCGCAAATGGGCATACCTTCCCCATGATGGAGGTTATCTTGCTTGTTCCCTTTTCTGCCGCTCCCTTGCACGCTGATAATATTCCAGCGCCTTGATGATATAATCCTCGGTTTTCTCCAGCGGCACTGTCGAGGGAATATACGGACGCAGCCGTTCTGCCTTGAAGCTGATTTTCTCTTTCTGGTTTGGCTTTTCCTCACCAAGAATCGCTTCGATGACCTCCGCACTCAGCTTTCCAGCTTTGGAGAACTCTTTGAGCCGAATGGCCTGCGGGAGTGATGGCGTGGCATCATTGTAGCTGATGCTGTTCAGAAGATTGTGCTGTTCCGTTTCCGTCAGATAGGAAAGCTCCACCGCAGGACGAAACGCAATCTTGTTCTCATCAACCATGTCCAGAAGTTCAGGAATGAGTTCTGTCAAGCGGATATAGCGTCTGACTTGTTCTCTGCTTTCTCCTATCTGTTCACCAAGTTCTTCATTACTACGCGACTTTGACACCACTGGTGTCGAAGTTAAATCTGTTCTCTGACCCTGTCGCTTCATCGCCTCCAGACGCATCTTGTAGCTGAATGCCTTTTCACTTGGAAGAATGATTGAGCGCTGCAAATTGGATTCCACCATCAGGATGATTGCTTCATCTCTGGACAGCTCCTTAATTTCTGCGGGAACGCGCTCCAGACCAGCCAGTTCACAAGCCTTTCGTCGTCGATGCCCTGATACAATCTCATACCGGCCATCTTCTTTCTGGCGGAGCGTAATCGGTGTAATAACGCCGCGCTCTTTCACGCTCTGCACAAGCTGGTTCATGTCCTCGTCCATTTTAACTTTGAATGGGTGGTTCGGGAAATCGTCGATCTCAGATAAGGGGATATCATAGATGCGAGGCAAGCGACTTTCTGCTCGTCCCTCATCATTCATAAACAGTTCAGCGAACCCCGTCAGATCGAGATCGATGTCTTTCTTTCGACTCATGCTCCAACACCTCCTTCGTCACCGCCTCATACGCAGCCGCAACCTTTCCGCCCTTATCATAGGCAAAGATGCTTTGCCCTTCCTGGGCGCTTTCAGCAGCACGGACGGAAAAGGGTATTTGCGTATCAAAGACGCGGACTCGATCGCTTACAGCGGCTCTCAGCGCCGTAGAAATGGCTTTTGCGTTGTTAGTTCGGTTATCCACCATCGTCAATAGGATGCCGTCGATGTTCAGACGTGGATTGATCTGGCGTTTGACCTTGGCAACCGAGTGCATCAGCTGATTCAGACCTTTCGTTGACAGAAAACTCGGCTGCGACGGGATAATCACCCGGTCAGCCGCTGCCAGCGCATTGATGGTCATCATGCCGAGGGACGGCATACAGTCAATCAGGATATAGTCATAGTTTTTGCTGACCGAATCAATGTAGCTTTTCAGCACATACTCTCGGCTCATCACATTGAACAAGCCGACTTCTGTACCGGACAGCTCGATATTCGCAGGCATCAGGTCAACGCCCTCTGTACTTCTCAGCAATCCGAAGTTCTCCGGTAGCGACTTATCGTTGATGACGCATTCCATTACATCAGAGAGTGTTTCACTCAGCTGATCCGGATTACGCTCTCCAAGGCTGATTGTTAAACTGCCTTGTGGGTCTGCGTCAATCAGCAGCACTCGCTTTCCCTGTTTCGCCAAGCCGACACCCAGATTTACCGTTGTGGTGGTCTTTCCAACGCCGCCTTTCTGATTGGTAATTGCGATTACTCTGCATTGTTCCATATTGGTTTCCTCCTTTCTCATTTTAAGCTGTCTGAATCAGGCAGCTATGTATGTGAGCGCCTGAGCGCTCACTCGTCCTCCGACAGTGCGAAGTAGTCCTCCAAATACTCCGCCAGCCAGCAGGTGAATCTCCGCATGAACCATGCGCAGAGATATGGATCGTCCATCAGTTCAGACGGAAGTTCAACTTCCAGATCCATCATTCTGGAAAGCACCTGAACAAACAGCAGTGCGCTACTCGGCATACACAGCGCATCAAGACCGCTGAGCACAACCGCGATAGCCTCCAGCTTACATTCATCACCGTTAAAGTGTTCTGCCGCCGCATCAATCAGGTACACCGGATAATGGATTGCCAGATCGTTCAGCTTTTCAAGTCCTAATTCTTCATTCATAACATCGTCCTCCTTCTCGTTATGTACGCACACTGTTTTTCTCTCTGCCCCGTGTGCTGGGCATCATCAGGCGGCTGGCTGCGAACCAGCTCCATAGGCATCTCACCTCCCCGCCTTCATTATGACCGGGCCGCGAATTACGGAAGTATCATTATCCCTTGCACCTTTCATTGCCTCCGCCGGTAGCAGTCCGGCTTTCTATCGATCAGTTTGATCGCTCCTCCGTTTCCGGAATCATGGCGCACCGTCGATAACAGCTTGAGGTTTCCCTCGGTGCAGGTAACGTACCTGATGACTGTTATTCAGTTTTGCGGGAGGCTTTGTTTGACCTCTCACTTCTCTACCGCAGCACGAATAGCCCAAAAATTAACCCCTCCCAAAAAATATTTTCATTTTTGTTAGAATTGCACAAGTGAATAGTGACACGGTGCTGCCGCTGCACAGCTTCAAATGGGTAAAAAAATAGACCCGTCGATTTCTCGACGGGTCTATTGCCCTAATTTAATTCACACATTGCGATAGAAGCCGTATCAAATAGCTAAAACTTACATGAATTCACAGGAATTTGCACATTCAAACCGCTTCATTTGTGGTAAACCTGTGGTAACTTGGTGTAAGTTATGGTGTAAGCTATCTGCTAAATCTCGCTTATACGCGGTTATTCTAACTTATACGCCCTCAATCAGTCCAGCGGCTTCATTGTCGGGAACAGGATCACATCGCGGATGGAATCCGTGCCGCAGAGCATCATCGCGCAGCGGTCGATGCCGCAGCCCA
>OLNQ01002977.1_pt1 | contig 14229 bp, 8 predicted proteins | sample 1672821 | NCBI WGS metagenome assembly OLNQ01 (sample SAMEA3136727, study PRJEB25190) | human gut metagenome | biome: human gut; feature: human-associated habitat; material: faeces | place: Austria | collected 2013 | reverse complement strand
GGCGGCGGCAGCGGCGATGCCGCCCTCGGTGCCGCGCCACGACATGACCGTGGCGCCGGGCGCGAGCCCGCCCTGGAGAATCTCGTCCCAGCCCAGCAGGCGGCGGCCCTTGGCGGCGAGGAACGTCCCGATGCGGTGCACCAGGTAGCTTTGCAGTTCATCGACGTCCTGCAGTCCCTCCCGACGCATCCGGGCGGCACATTCGGGGCAGGTGCGCCACCCCTGTTTCGAAGCCTCGTCGCCGCCGATATGGATATATTCCGAAGGGAAGAGCCCGATCACTTCGGAGAGCACGCTCTCAAGGAATTCGAACGTCTGCTCGTTGCCGATGCAGAAATCGGAGTCCGTGTAGGGTTTGCCGCTGCACGAGAGTTCGGGGTAAACGGCCAGCACCTCCTCGCTGTGCCCCGGCATCTCGATCTCGGGAATCACCTCGATATGCAGGGCACGGGCGTATTCGACCACTTCGCGGATGTCGTCCTGCGTGTAATAGCCCCCGGCGGCCGCCGGGTCGTCGCGGTGGCAGTAGCGTTTGCCGCCGAAGTTCCATCCCTCCCAGTCGGGATAGGGACGCCAGGCGGCGATGTCGGTCAGGGCGGGGTATTTTTTGATTTCGATGCGCCATCCGGCTCCGTCGGTCAGGTGCCAGTGGAAGCGGTTGAGCTTGTAGCGCGCCATGAGGTCGAGCTGACGTTCGACGAACTCCTTGTCGCGGAAATGGCGCGAGACGTCGAGCATGAAGCCCCGGTAACCGAAGCGCGGGGCGTCCACGATCGTGACGGCCGGAATGCGGCGGCCGTGGTGCCCGGCCAGTTGTGCGAGCGACTGGAGTCCGTAGAACAACCCTGCGGCATCGGGGGCCGTGAGCGTGATCTTTGTGCGGGAGACGTCGAGACGGTAGCTTTCGGGGGCGCCGTCGCCCGTACGAAGCAGTTCGAGTGCGGGCATGTCGCCGTCGGAGGCCTCGGCAAAGGAGGCGGGGAAGAATCCGTCCGCGGCACGCTGCATCCACGCCGCGAGGTCGGCCTTGTCCTGCCCGTCGAGGTCGGTCGTGTAGAGCAGCTTGGCAGGCATACGGAAGGCACCTTCGCCCCACGTCACCTGCTGCGGGGCCGGGATGATGCCCGTGGCCGGGCACCCGCCGCCGGCGCACGAAGCAAAGGCGAAAGCGGCAAGGCAAAAAGAGATAAGCGTGATTTTTTTCATAAGGTCTTTAGGTCGGGTACAACAACAAATCGGGATGAACCGGCAAAGCCGGAGGAGGGCGGAGCGAGCCGTGGCCGCAGCCGGAAGGGCGCCGCCGGAGAACAGCCAGCCAAAGGCAAACCGCAGCCGAAAACCGTCGGGGAACGGGGACAGCCGGAAACCGAAACCGCCGACAGACTGCCGACAGGCCACGACAGGCCGCCATCCGGGGCGGGTTTGCAGCCCGAAGCAGGGACAGCCCGAAGCAGGAGTATGAAAAAAGGCCGTGCAACCCGGCTTATGCCGGGGTCGCACGGCCCCTGTCGGTCTATAAGCGGACTAATTCCACTTGGTGTCCATCATCGTCGGGTTGGAGCTGCCGCCGACGGCATCGTAACCATGGCCCGTGAGGTCGCGCACGATATTGCCGGAACCGCTGTCGTTGGGCTCCCAGGCGTTCATGCGCCAGTAAGCGAGCAGCCCGTCGGACGTGGGGTCGACATAGTTCATGTTGTTGGCGATCTCGGATTGCGAGAGGGCGCGTGTCCATACGCGGCACTCGGCGACATAGCCGTTCAGCGTACGGCCGCCGCCATAGGAGGCTCCCAGGTAGAAACCGCCCGAATTGTCGCTCGTCAGGTCGATGGTCTCGCCCTGCGTTTCCACGCCCGTGGCATACTGCCCGTTGATATAGATGTCCCACGAAGAGCCCGTCCAGACTGCGGCGACGTGGTACCACTTCTCCTTGTCGAACGGCTTGTCGGTAGCTGCGGGCTGGTAGGAGTCGTGACAGATCTGGATGCAGTCGGGATCGACCTTCACGTCGCCGAAACGTACGCCGCAGATGCCCTCGATACCCATGATGGAACTGATATAAGGATCGCGGGTCTGGAAGCCGAGCATGTATACGCGGGCTTCGAGCGTGAGCTGCGGAAGGGCTGCCAGGTCGGAATTCTCCTGGAACGAAGTCACCTTGTAGATGTTGCTCGATCCCAGGTAGATCGCCTTGCTGATCACCGGGGTCTTCAGCACGATGAAGAGCGTGCGGCTCGGTTCGAGCACGCTTATTCCGCCGGATACGGTCTTGATGCCCACGGGGACGCAATAGGTCACGCCCTCGGCGAACTCCGAGACGGACGACACCGTGAAGTCGATCGCCGAAGAGGTGTTGTAGCCGGCCAGGATGGTCGTTTCGGTCGAACTCAGGGCGTAGCTTTCCTCGGGCGGAATCTGGTAGTTTTTGCCGTACTTGTCGTTATAGGCAGCCAGCAGTTCGGGCCGCACTTCCAACTGGATCCGCACGTCGTGCTCCATAACCACCGAGGAGGATACGGTGATCGAGGTCTCGGCAGGGGGTTCGTCGATGGTCATTGATTTGTCGGGATTGTTCTGCGCATCGGTCATGTAGATCGCAGGATAGGTCTCCGCGGACTCCTGACAGCCCGTCGCCGCAGCGGCGGCGAACAACAGCGGAGCGACCAAATATTTCAGTTTCATAGTTCTCTTGTTTTAGGTTTAGTTTGCAGGGGCGAAAATCTCGGCCTCGTTCATACTGGTGAAATCGGTTACCCGGCCGACGTATACCCGGAGATAGCGGGCTTTGACGGTCTTCTTGAACTGGAATATCTTCCAGTTGTCGGCCGAGAGTTTGGGCACGAACGAAATTTCATTGGTGAGGCTATACCAGTTGGTGCCGTCCTCGCTGTACTGGAAATCGGTACATTCGGGGTTGGAGTCCTCGTAGTAGATATGCCAGCGGAAGCCGTTGATGTCGTAGGCCTTGTCCAGCGTGATGATGAAGTTGCCGCCGTTCCCCCACGAATAGGACGCATTCGCGGCATACCAGCAGTTGGAGTCGAGCTTGCCGTCGAACATGCAGGCCTTCTGCGCATCGGAATCGAGGTTCCAGACGCCGTTGGCGCCGCTCGAAGCGGTGCCCTGGTAGCAGACGATCGTCCACCCGGAGGCAGGTTCGATCTTCACGCCCGTAAGCGCCGTCGCATCGACGTCGATCTCCATCGCCGACACCGTCAACAGCAGGTAGCGTACCAATGGCTCCTTCGAGGTATAAATATCTTCCGCGGGAAGTTCCACGACGATGGGGATCAGGTAGTAACCCTTCTCGATCCCGGCAGAACTTACGGTAACGGACACCTCGTCGGACAAGAACGCACCGGCTGCCACGCCGAGCGTGCCGAGTGAAACACGCGCGGGGTCGATCGGCTCGTAGGAGGTGCCGTGCTTTTCGTTGTAGGCATCGACCAGCGAATTGTCGATAGCCAGCGGGAACGAAACGTCGGCCGGGGCAGGACGAGCCAGCTCGACCCGGATTTTTTCGTCCACCTCGCCCGTGATGGTACCGTCGTCCCCGACCAGGAACAGGTATTTGGACAAGCCGGTCGAGGTCAGACCGACGATCAGGTCGCCGCCGGCGGGGTTCACATCCTGGATCGCCTCGCGCATATACTTGTAAGGCATCGACGAATTGGCGTACTCATACTCCATGTGGTAGGCACCGAAACCGGCACCGAAACCCTGCGTGGGGTTGAAGCGCGCCATGCCCAGCAGCGAGTTGACCCTCTGGCCGTCGCGGCATTCATGCGACACGCCGCCGGTTTTCCAGAGGGACTCGAAGTTCTCGGCGAAGATATACTGCTCGGGCTTCCAGCCTTTCTTATCGGCTTCGTCAAAGCGATCCTGCAAATCGGTATAGCCGTAAGAATTATAAGCCTGCACGATGCCGTAGTCGAAGCAGTCGGCCACATCGGCATGCACGGCATAGGGCACGCCGTCGATCATAAGCAGGCGTCCCGTCCCCGACTTGGGGCCGACGTATTTGCTCATGGCCAGGATCAGCTTCCTGAACAGCTCGTTGTCATGTCCCACGAACGGCCCCGAAGCGCCGTAGCCGGGTTCGTAGTCGACGTCGATGCCGTCGTAGCTGTACTTGTCCATCGAGTCCTTGCAGTAGGCTTTGGCGTAGGCCTCGATGGCCTCGTCGGTATATTCGCCGCCGCCGATCTCGGTGAGGAACGGCTCGGGCATCTTGTCCGAGAAGATCGTGAAGGTCACCTTCGTGCCCTTGATCTTCTGCACGAACTCCTTGTCGGCGATCTGCTCGGGGGTCAGCGAATGCCACTGGCTCCAGATGGAGATGATATCCATCGAGTCGGGAGCGCTCTGCAGGCGGGTCTGGTAGGATGCGCCCACGGCCGTCCACGAACCGTACCAGCCGAAAGCGATCTTGTGCTTGGTCTTTTTGTATTCGCGCAGGGCCTGGTAGTAGGCATTATCGCGCAGGATGGGCGACTGCTGGTCGGGATGCTGCGTAATTTCACGCTCGGGATCCGTCCAATCCGAACAAGCGACGAAAAAGGCACCCACGATCGCAAGGGCCGCGACGTATTTCAAGAAATTTTTCATCTTCCGTGTTGTTTTTAGGTTCATTATTTCTTATCCCACCAGAGTTTCGTACCGCCGGTATCGGCTCCGCCGAGCAGTGCGGTGGCAGCCGCCACGCCGGCGGCATTGTTCGAGTACTCCGAACGCGGGAAGGTCATACGGCGCACCTGGACGTTGGTATCGACCTTGCCGCCGCTGAGGTTGTTGACGATCGGGATCACCTTGGGGTAGCCCGTGCGGCGGAATTCCGACCAGGCTTCCTGCCCGTTGGGGAACATGGCGATCCACTTCTGCGTGATGATCCGTTCGAGTTTCTCCTCGTCCCCGGCGCCGGCATTCCACTTCGGGGTGACGGACGAAGGTTTCGAGGCGTTGTATTTCGTCGAGGCGGCCGAAGCGTCTTCGAACGCCTGGGGCTCGGCCGTGCTCTGGGCATAGGCGGCAGCGGCCGCGGCCGTGAGTCCGTGTTCGAGGAACGACAGCTCGATACCCGCCTTGTAGAACGATTCGTCGTCACCGCCCATCTCCCAGCCGAGCATGGCGCCTTCGGCCCTCAGGAAAGCGGCCTCGGAAGCGAGGAACCACACGACGGGCGTATCCTTGGCGACGTTGGGCACCGAAAGTCCGGTATAGTCCGCCTTCAGCATCGAGCTGAGACCGCTGCGGACACCGTGGTACTTGCCATCCTCGCAGGTTTTGAAATAGGCCGGCAGGCGCGGATCGGCGTAACCGTTCATATAAGCGTCGATGGTCGCACCCATGCGGGTATCGTTATAGGCGTTCCACACCTCTTCGAGCGGATTGTATACCTGTACCGAACCGGAACTCTTGAGCCACGCCCCGTCGTCCGAAGCGGTCATCACCCCGTCCCTGACGGCTTCCTCGGCATAGGTTCGGGCAAAAGTAGGTTCGACGAAACGGATGCGCATGGCCATGCGGAGCTTGACCGAGTTGGCCAGCTTGAGCCATTTCGTATAGTCGCCCTGGTAAACGGCGTCGACCTTCTGCAACGGCCTGGCGTCGGCGGCATTGGCCGCATACTCCTTGAGCACCACGATGGCGGCATTCAGATCCGTGAGAAGGTTTTTGTAGACGGTCTCCTGCGATTCGTAGGGGTTTTCGGTCTGGCCGAAATTCGAAACGGGGATCGGGCCGTAGATGTCGGTGGTACGCTGGAGGGCCATCACCTTGATGACCTCGGCAACGGCAAAGACATCGTCGGTAACCTGTCCGTTCTGGTAGGCGTACTTGAGGTTGAGCCATGCAGGCATCACATTGGTGAAAGCCACCGAGAAAGGCACGTTGTTGTAGTCCGTACCGTCGAGGTCGTAAGTACAGGTATAGCTGCCGCCGTTGAAGGCCTGGATCGGGGAGAGATAGCCGCCGAAGGCGTCGCCCATCAGGTTGCAGGCGCGCTGGAACTCGTTGGCCCCCACGTCGCTGCACGGGATCACGGCATCCATTTGCATGGTGGTGATGTAGGTCTTCTTGTCGACCGACTGCACCGCATCGGGATTGGTGTTGAAGGATTCGAAGTCACCGGTACAGGCGGCAAGCGCCGCAGCGGCGAAAAATCCTATTGTATGATTGAATCGTTTCATTGGTCTGAAGTTTTAGAATTGGAGTCTTACGCTGAAGCCGATGGTACGGGCGCTGGGCTGCATGAAATAGTCGAGCCCCTGGTAATAGGTACCCGTGGAAGCGGTGATCTCGGGATCGAACGGCGCCTTGTTGTAGATCATCCACAGGTTGCGGCCGACGAGCGACACGGTCATGCCGATCTTGTCGTTGAACCACCTGGAAGGAAGGTCGTAGCCCAGAGTAAGTTCACGCAGGCGGACGTTGGTCATGCTGTAAACGTAGTGTGAAAGCATCGAAAGCCCGTTGCCGTTGTTGGCGTAGAAGACCCTGGCATCGGGGACTTTCTGATCCTCGGAGATCCAGACACCGCCGTTTTCCCGGGCATCGGCCGAATCCTGCGAGGCACCCCAGCGATCCATCAGGGCCTGCGTCGCCGAAACGCCCTGGCCGCCGATGCGGGCATCGAACAGCACGCCGAGGTTCACGCCCTTGTAGGAGAACCGGTTGTTCCACCCCAGGCGGAAGCGGGCTTCGGTATTGCCGCCGTAAAGCCACGTATTGGGATCGGTGGTGACGGTATTGGTATTGGGGTCGACATAGATGCGTCCCTGGTCGTCGGTCTTGAGCCCCGTCACGTAGAAGTCGCCGATCGAACCGCCTTTTTTGACCTTCATGCGGTAGCCGCCGTAGTCCATGTTCACCTCGTCGACAGTCACCAGGTTACCGGCCACGTCGCGCGTGCCTTCGGGAACCAGCTCCTTCACCTCGTTGCGGTTCATCGAGAAGTTGACATTGGTCGACCACGAGAAGTCGCGCCACTTGTTCTTGTAACCCACGACCGCTTCGATACCCCAGTTGTTGACCTTGCCGGCATTGATATATGCCCGTTTGTAGCCGGTGCTGGGCGGTGCATCGTAGCTAAAAAGCTGGTTGTAGGTGTTGGTATTGTAATAGGTCACGTCCGTCCAGATCTTGTTGCCGAGGAACTTGGCGTTCAGGCCCACTTCGAACGACTTGGTGCGCTCGGGCGTAAGGTTGACAGCCGGGGCATAGGAGTCCGACGAAACGATACCGCCCGTCTGCAAGGGCGTATTGACACCGGTAATAAACCGCTGCGGGGCGTTACCCACCTCGGCATAGGAGGCACGCACCTTGAGGAACGAAATGCCGGCTTTGGAAAGGTCGGCCATCGACGAGATGACGGCCGAAAGGCCCACCGACGGGTAGAATATGTTCATATGGGGCGTGAAGGCCAGCTGCGACGCCCACTCGTTGCGCGCCGTCACGTCGAGGTAGACCATGCCGTTATATCCCAGCTGGGCGGTGGCGTAGACGGCCTGCGTCTGGTCGTGGTAGCGGTCGGCGTAGGGTTTGGTCTGCGAATGGCTCATATCCACGTTGTAGACCGAGAACTTGTTGGCGAGGGTGGCCAGGTGGCCCTCGAAGCCTTCGCCGTCGTTCTTGTCATCGAGGATGCTCGCACCCAGGTTGAACGACAGGGAGAACTTGTCGTCGAAGAAACTCTTGTTGATCGACAGCAGGGCGTCGGCGTAGAGGTTGTTGTGGTGGATCTTGTTGTTCTGGTAGTTGCCGTATTCGGAAGCGAACAGCTTGTCGGACGAGGCATAGATCTTGCGCGTATAGTTCATCACCATGTTATCGGTGCGCACGCGCCCCGTGAGGGTGATCCAGTCGGCAATGTCCCACTTGAGCGTGGCGTTGAACGTATAGCGGTGCGCCGTATTCTCGAACAGCTCGCGGTTGGTAATCCACCAGGGGTTCTCGACGCCGGTGATGAACTCCAGGGGCCAGAACTGCTTCATATAGCCCGCCGTGGCGTCGTAACGCTCGTAAACCTCGTACTTGGAGATGTCGTCGCCGCGCGGGAAAAGGTAAATGGGAATCAGCGGGTTGTGGTAGAGGCCCTGCACGAGCGGGTTACGCTTGTACTGGCGCATGTAGGAAGCGCCCAGGTCGAGCGTCAGCTTGTCCTTGATGAGCTGCGTGGTATTGCGGAAGGTAAAGTTGTACCGGTTGTAGACGTTGTTGGGGATGATGCCGCGCGAATTGAGCGAAGCGGCCGAGAAATAGGACTGGTTCACGCGCGTACCACCCGAAACCGAGATCGCATTGGTCTCCTCGAAGCCGGTCTGGAAGAAATCCGAGGGGTCGTACGAGGTCGGGGTCGAGAGCTTCGTACCCCAGCTCATGGACGGTGCCGTAGCTTCGGTGCCGTAGGTGTTCTGGAACTGCGGCATGACGAACGGCGACGAAAAGGTGGTGTTGTTGGCGTAGTTCACGCGCACACGCCCCTCCTCGCCCTTTTTGGTCGTGATGACGATCACGCCGTTGGCACCCTGCGAACCGTAGAGCGCGGCCGCCGTGGCGCCCGAAAGCACCGTCATGGATTCGATGTCCTCGGGGTTGAGGTTCGAGATACCCTCGAAATCGCCGCCGTCGGGCGTTTCGTAGGTGCCCTCGGTCTGCGACGAACGCAGGTCGGGCATCGGGATACCGTCGATCACATAGAGGGCGTTGTTGTTGCCGCTGATGGACTTCACGCCGCGCATCACCACGCGCGTGGAACCGCCCACGCCCGAGGCGCTGGCGTTGATCTGAAGGCCGGCGACCTTGCCCGAAAGCGAGTTCATGAAGTTGGCGTCCTTGACCGTGTTGACGATGTCGCCCGCGACCTCCTGCACGTTGTAGGTCAGCGCTTTCTCCGACCTTTTGATGCCGAGGGCGGTAACCACCACGGCGTCGAGCACTTCGTTGTCCTCGTGCATGACCACCGACAACGGGGCGGATCCCGAGACGGGAAGCTCCTGTTTGGTATAGCCGATGAGCGAAATTTCGAGCGTGTCCCCCGGTTTGGCCTGCGGAAGCGAGAAATTGCCGTCGATGTCGGCGGCAGCACCGGTTGTCGTACCTTTGATAAGCACGGTGGCGCCGACCAGGGGCATGCCCTTATCGTCCTTTATGACTCCGGTAACGCCGCCCTGAGCGCTGTGGGGGGGGGAATTTTTAGCTTTCTTCGAGAGCACGATGTGTTTGTCCCGAAGGGTATAAGCGATGTCGGAGCCCGCGAAGAGCTTGTCCAACACGGCCTGCAGCGGTTCGTCGTGCACCGAAAGGCTCACTTTGCGGTCGGTGTCGATGTCCGACGTATTGTAGACGAACGAACAGCCCGTCTGCTGCTGGATAGCCTGGAAAACCGTGATGACCGTCGCGTCCGGGGCATCGAGGCTCACACGCGAGAGGGCTTGCTGCGTCTGTGCTGCGGCAGAGGTGGCGCCGAAGCATCCCAGGAGCAGCATCGGGATAACGAACAGACAACGGAAACATGTAGCGACAACACGTCCTCCCCTGCCTGTCGCAAGGTTAGTTTTTTTCATGGATCAGATTTTAGGTTAGTGTAATGGTTAGGTGTCGAAACAGGCCGCCGAAAAGTGCGGCATCCGGGAAAAAAGAGACGTTAATTTTCCATAGGCGGATCGAAGGTTTTTAAGTTCGTATTCGGTTATCGTTCAGGGTTTGCGTAGAGTTCGATGTCGTTGCCGGCGATCCTGTAATTGAATTTATAGGTCAGTTGCAATACGGACATGATGTGGTAGATGCCGTCCTCGACGCGGAAATTGCCCGAGAAGCGCATGTCGCGGAGCCGGTTGTCCATGAAGCGGATGTCGACGTTGTAGTAGCGCTTGAGCTCGGCGACGATCTCCCCGAAGGTATCGTGCTCGAAGCAGAAGCGGCCGTCGATCCAGTTGATCGAGCGTTCGGCCGAGGGGCAGTCGGTCAGGCGCATGGCGTGCGTCCGGGTGTCGAAAACCAGCTGCTGCGCGGGGTGCAGGCGCACCGAGGCCTGCTCGCGTCCCGAAGCATAGGCCTTGACGGCGCCTTCGAGCAGGACGGTGGTGACACGATGCTCGTTGTCGTCGTTGCGGATGTTGAAACGCGTGCCGAGGACTTCGATGTCCAGGCCGTTGGTCGACACGACGAACGGCGCCCGGCGGTCGTGCTCGACCTCGAAATAGGCTTCACCCTCCATCTTCACGCGGCGCTGGCGCGAAAAGAAGGGGGCGACGTACTCCACGCTGCTCGACGAATTGAGCCACACCTTCGTCCCGTCGGGCAGCACCACCTGCGACCGCTCGCCCAGCTGGGTGACGACGGTCACGGGCTGCGCCAGGCGCTTGGAAAGCAACACGGTCGTGAGCCCGCCGGCCAGGAGCACCGCGGCGATCACGGCCGCAGCGGCTATACGCACCGCGCTCCGGCGCAGGGAGATACGGCGTCCGGCGTGCATGCGGCGCTTGAACTGCCGGAGCGAACGCTCGACGTCGATACCGGCCGCGTCGTTGATACGGTCGCTGACATATAATATATAATAGACCTGGCCGAGCATCCTGCGGTTTGCGGCCGAGCGGTCGTACCACGCCTCTACGGCCGCCGCCTGCGCTGCGTCCAGCTCGCCCTTGAGGAAGGCTACCAATACCTCTTCGTCGATTTCGAAATTTGCCATGCTGTTTGCTTGTCTATAAAGTAATACAATCCGTCAGCAAAGGATGCTAACGGAACGGCGAAAAAAAATTCAGATTTCCTTATCAGGAGAGGTCAGGCCACAGCAACAGCACGAGCAGCGGCCAGTAATCGCTGAGCTCTTCGCGCAGCAGGCGAACCGTCTGCCCGATACGGTAATTGACCGTCTGCGGGGAGACGTTGAGGCGGACGGCTATTTCTTTGTGGGTCATACCTTCCAGGCGGTGCATACGGAAGGTCTGCCGGAATTCAGGAGGCATTTTGCGCAGAGCTTCGGTCAGCCGCTGCACCAGTTCGCCCTCGAGGTAGAAATCGGGGTCGTCGAACGTCTCTTCGTAGCGTTCGGCCAGCTGGCGGATGATGCGGTTCTTGAGCGTGTCGCGCAAGGCGCTGTTTAGCGACTTGTTCTTTACGATGGTGAACAGCAGCGATTTGAGCGGCATCTCGGGGATCAGCGAGGTGCGGTTTTCCCACACCCACATCAGGGTGTCCTGGACGAGTTCCTCGGCGCGTACCGGCGGCACGAAGCGCGTGGCATAGGTGCAGAGCGGTTTGTAATAGCGGCGGAAAAGCGCATCGAAACATTTTTCATCCCCCGCACGGAGCAATCCGACAACCGTGCGGTTGTCGTGTATGTCGATCGTATGCGCGTTATCTGCCATCGGCCGGTATATTCTTCGGGCCCGCCGCCCCGAAGAACGGCGGAGGGACAAAGCAAAAATACAACTTTATCCAATATTTGCAAAAAAGATTCCGTACGGGGCATACGGTGTGTCCGGACGGAGTATGCCGAAAGGGAACGGGGGATACGGCGCAGGCAGCGCCGTATCCGGCGACAGGGAAAAGGCGGAAGCCGGGGACGGCGGCGTATTGCCGCCGCCTCGGGGAGCACCCTGCCGCCCGGCGGGAATGCGTCACGGCACAGGCCGGGAGCCCGGGCACGGCATGGACGCGAATACCATGGCGGCAAGCCGGGATATTCCCGGCTTATGTCCGGAAATCGCAACCGCGGAGCGGGAATCCGCCGAATTTTATTACCTTTGCGGGGCAGGCCCGCCCTGTCGCTGCCGGCCGAGGCCGGGAGAGGAAAGTCCGGGCAACACAGAGCACCGCGCAAGCTAACGACTTGATATCCGTGAGGGTATAGGAGCGTAACAGAGAACGACCGCCCGCAGGGGATTTCCGTAATCCCGGCGGGTAAGGGTGAAAAGGCGGGGTAAGAGCCCACCGCGGGGGCAGCGATGTCGCCCGGCAGTACGTCTCGCGGGTTGCAAGACCGTGTATACCGGCAATTAAGGGTTGCTCGCCCGATGCCGGGGGGTAGGTTGCTTGAGACGGCAGGAGACTGCCGCCCTAGATAAATGACAGAGGTCCGGGGTTCGCCCCGGAAACAGAACCCGGCTTACAGGACCTGCACGTACGGAACGTTCTCTTTTCGAGAACGTTCCTTCTTTTTCAGGCGCAGCCTTATCCGCATCCGCGGGTTTTGCCGCCCTGCCGCCTCGCGTTTCGATTCCCCGAACGCGGGGCGTACCAATTGCTCTGCGGCGGCTGTTCAGGCCGCCGGTTTTCCCCGCCCTTCGGTCCGCCGCCGCTGTGGTGGCATTTTTTTTGACGCACTGCCGCGCAATGGCGAATCTGCGCGAACACATACGGCAAAGCAGCGGCTACAAATGGTGGATTCTGGGCATGATCATGCTCGGAACGTTCATGGCCGTGCTGGACGTAACGGTGGTGAACGTCGGACTGCCGGCGATCATGTCGGCCTTCGGCATCGGCATCTCGTCGGCCGAATGGGTCATCACGGCCTACATGATTACGATGACGATCATGCTTCCTTCGGCAGGGTGGTTTGCGGACCGGTTCGGCAACAAACGCGTCTATATCCTCGGACTGGTGCTGTTCACGCTCGGCTCGTGGCTCTGCGGCAAGGCTTCGAGCGACCCGTTCCTGATCGGGGCGCGGGCCTTGCAGGGCGTAGGAAGCGGCATCATACAAGCGCTGGGACTGGCGATCGTGACGCGCGAGTTCAAGCCCGCGGAGCGCGGTCTGGCGCTGGGTCTGTGGTCGATGGCCGCGGCGGCTTCGATCTCGTTCGGGCCGCTGCTGGGCGGCTATCTGGTCGATGCGTACAGCTGGCACAAGATATTCGACGTGAACGTGCCGGTCGGAGTGCTGGCCGTCCTGCTCGCGGCATTCGTCCAGAAGGAGTGGAAGAACCAGACGCGCAGCCCGTTCGACTGGCAGGGGTTCGCGGCCATCGTGCTCTTCATGCCGCTGGCGATCTATGCGCTGGCGCGGGGCAATTCGCCGTCGAATCCCGGCGGGTGGAGCGCGCCCGAAGTGATCGGCTGTTTCATCGTCGCGGAGCTGCGCAATCCCGCGCCGCGGAACGCAACTTCGGAATTTCGATGGCCGTGCTGACGCTCTTCGCCATAGGCATGCTCGGCGGCACCTATCTGCTGCCGCTCTACATGCAGCGGGGACTGGGATACACGGCGCTGGCGGCGGGAAGCATGTTCCTGCCCGTAGGTGTGATTCAGGGCGTGCTCTCGGCCGTTTCGGGTTATCTGACCCGCTACGTCAGGCCGCTGCTGCTGAGCGCGGCGGGCATTCTGATCATGGCGCTGAGTTTCTGGCTCGCCAGCCGTTTCACGCTCCACACCACGCACGGACATATTCTCTTCATACTCTATCTGCGCGGCTTCGGCATGGGACTTACGTTCGCGCCGCTCAACCTCTTCTCGCTCAAGAACCTCACCCAGCAGGACATGGCCGCGGCGGCCGGCATTTCGAACAGCATCAAACAGCTGGCCGGAAGCATCGGAATCGCCCTCCTGACGGTGATTCTCTCGGCGCGGACCTCCTACCACGCCGCACACGAGACCATCTCCGCGGCGCAGACCTACGTCGAAGGGGTCACGGACGCCCTGCGCGTGGTGGCGGTCATCACGCTGGCGGCGCTGCTTCCGCTGCTGTGGGTCTTCCGGAAAAAACGGCCGGGAAAGAGCGGAGTGAAAGGTGCGGCAACCCCCTCGCCGGGAGAGACCGTCTCCGGCAAAACCGACAAGACAACCATTTACCGGACAAAACCCGAATAGGGCGGCATCCGCCGGACACAAATAAAACGCCTGCACCCGGAGAAGGATGCAGGCGTATTCGTATGCCGGGCAGGGTCATTCCAGCCCCATGCGTTTGCGGGCGAAGGGCATGACCCACGCCGGAGCCTGCTGTTTAGACAGCAGATCGCGCATGTATTCCATGTACGGCTCCACGTGGCGGAAGTAGATTTTCAAACCTTCGCAGAGCGAGTTTTTCGGGCTTCCGTCGGTGCCGCGGTCGAAGCGGTGCTTGGGGCACTCGCCACGGCAGGCGAAGTAGAATTTGCAGCGCAGGCATTCCGAGGGCAGCGTGTTGCGTTTGTTCAGACCGAATTCGCGGCGTTTGGCCGTGCGGTAGATTTCGTCGAGCGGGGTCTGGGCGATGTTGCCCAGTTTGTATTCGGGGTAGCATCGAACCGAC
>OLNQ01002975.1_pt1 | contig 14251 bp, 13 predicted proteins | sample 1672821 | NCBI WGS metagenome assembly OLNQ01 (sample SAMEA3136727, study PRJEB25190) | human gut metagenome | biome: human gut; feature: human-associated habitat; material: faeces | place: Austria | collected 2013 | reverse complement strand
AACAGGCGGGAAAGCCTGTAAAATAGGGAAAGTTAGAGGAATAATTATATAAATTTTGATTTGTAAATCATTTTTCTCAAAAGTGCTGAAATTGCTTGCTTTTCAAGGCGTTTGGATGTTTCTCTGCTCTCAATTTCCCTTGTTTTTTCCCTTGTCAGGAAAGAACAAGGGAAAGTCTTATTGCACCTTGTCCAGCAGTTTCGCGGCGTCTCGCTTGGCTTCCTTACTGGCGTGTGCGTAAATATTCATTGTGGTCGTCACATCCGAATGACCAAGAAGCTCCTGCACGTCCTTCGGCGCTGCGCCGTAGGACAGCAGATTGCTGGTGAAGGTGTGACGAAGCTGGTGGAAATGAAAGCTCTCCATACCGTCCAATCTTTTCTTCGCTGTCTGGCACATATTGGAAACCGTTGCCGGAGACTCATACCTGCCATCCTGCCGCACACAGACAAGGCTGATCGCCTGATAGCCCTCTGGAGGATGCTCTGAAACCGGCAGGCTGTAGACCTCATAGTAGGTGCGGTTCTTTTCTTCAATGGTCAAGTAGTAATTCTGGCTGTATAGCGGCCCGCAGGCAAGGCGGTCAAGCATCTGCGCCTTCTTTGCCTCTTTCAAAATCTCCGCCAGTGTGTTGCAGAAATCCACTGAGCGGATCTTTTTGCGCTTCGTGGTGCCAATCTCCGTCCTGTGCCGCGCCGAGTTGTAGCGGATGCTGCGTCTCACCGTCAGCCGCTGCTCCTTCAGGTCAATGTCCTGCCAGGTCAGGCTGCAAGCCTCGCCAATGCGAAGTCCGGTGTAGTACGCGATCTGGATGGGCAGAAGGGCGGGATTTTTCTTTTTGGACAGCATCTCATTCAGTTCAAGAAACTGTTCGTAGGAGATCGTCGGGATAATGGGAACATCCTCCTCCGCACCGTCCTCCGAAAACAGGTCGTAGTCCTCCGTCCTCTTGCGGTACACGATATACTGCATGGGATTGAAGGAGAGGTACTGCTTCGGGAACACCGCGAAGCGGAACGCACCTTGCAGCACAGCGGAGTATTGCCGCATGGAGCCGCTGCTCAGCGCTTTCCTCACTGTGCCGTCCGGCCATTCACCGCCAAGGCTCAGCAGGTCCAGATAGCTTTGCAGATGATCCGGTGTGATCTTCTTCAGCTTGCGGTCGGCAATGGGGTGTTTCTTGATGCGTCTGGCTGTGTCGATGTAGGCGGCCACCGTGCCGTTGCTCAGAGAACCGGGCTTCAGTTCCTCCTCAATCCACTTGTCCAGCAGCCCTGCAAGGGTCAGATTTTCAGATCTTGCTACGAATTGCTTTTCCTCATAATCCGCCATGGCCTTGCGGAGCATAGCTTCCGTTTCGCTCTTGCTCTCAGAGCCGGGAAACTCCCTCTGGACGCTGTTGCCGCTGGCATCCTCTACATAGAACCGATAGTACCACTTCTTTCCCTTTTTTCTTACAGAACCTTTTGCCATAGTGCTTCTCCTCTCATAGCGGCAAACGGAGCTGTTATGATGTGTTGTCTGCTATTATAGCAGACCGCACATGAACCGGCAAATAAAAAGCTCCGTGTTGTTCTGCGCTTCATTTGACCGCATGGACCTGTTCCCGCACCAGAAGATCTGCACCCTGGTTGGCTTCCATGAACTTATGAATGACATCTATGCGGATGATGTATCTGCGCCCGATCCGCAGTACGGGAATCTTCTCCCATTCCACGAGCTTCCGCATGGTGTTTCTGCCAATGCCTGTATAGTCTGCGGCTTCTTCAATCGTTAAGCCGATTTTATCTGTCATGGGGATACCTCCCAAAATAGTAAAAGTTATAAGTTGTTATTATCACGCTATAAATGATGGCAAGAACGGACGGCGGCTGGCAGCCGCCCACGGGAATCTCACCCCGGCCCATGCTGATGGGTGCGCCGCGCAATGCTTTGAGGGCGTTCAACGCGGGAGTATCATTATCCCAAACTCGGAGTCATGGCCGCCGTGCTGCCACGCACGGTTACAGACTGGCTTGCCCGCTCGCCTGTCCAGTTATCTGGATGGGTCTTGGCGCGCCGTCTGCCGGCTCGTCCGGCTCGGAACGTTATCCGTTTGCCTATGCAGCGCAGCGCGCGTTTTCAAGGTGCATATATCAGGCTGTGTATCAGCCGGGAAAGGCTCTTATCCATGAGATAAGGGCCTTTCCTCGCAGATGCACGGAGATGCCGCCGCAGAAGTGTGGAAAGGGGCAAACACATTCCTGAGCGGCAGATGTATTCACACGGTTCGGATCACCTTGAATTCAAGGATCTTGGTGATCAGCTTTGTTCGCATCCTGCATAGCTTTTCCTCATCAATGCAAAGATGCTCAACGCCGTTCTCATCATAGAGCCGCCTTGTCGCCAGAGCCGCCATATAGCGTTCGTAGTGCCGCAGCACGGCATTGATCGCATCCACATCTCCGGAAGATGCTGCTTCAATGGTAGAGAAAGGGAGCAGGGATACATTCGCATTACCCGGTTTGTTCGCCACTGCTATCAACCTCCATTTCCTTTTTTAATTCCTTAAGAGACTTTGCACGTCTGCGCTGCACGGTGTATCGGACCATATCCAGCTTGTCCGCGATCTCCTGATCGGTCATGTCCAGAAAATACGCAAGCAGAATAATATCACGCTTTTTTTCAGACAGCTTCACAAGGGCATTGGCAAGGATTTCGCTGCGGATAGGGATGTTATAGCCCTGCACCTGAAAGCAGAATCGCTCACACGGGTATTCATCCAGTACGCCCAACTGTCCCTCCTGACTTTCTGACAACCACGAAAGGGAAGTCTCATGCTTGGAGCGCCATGCGATGTGATTGTCATAATCGATGGCCTCTCCGCGCAGCACCATCTTGCATAGCCTGTCGAATTCATGCCGAGCAGTTTCCTTCTGGGACGGCGTCAGCTCCATGAGTTTTTGCACCTCCTTCCCGAACCGCGGGAGGCGGTGTATTTTCCCCTTTGCTTATATCCCGATTGGGAGGGGTGGTTTTGCGCACTTTTCGGCAAAATTTTCAAAAAAATTTTCCAACGGCATGATGAGCCGATGGAAAAAGAGAATATGGTAATTTAAGCAATACAAAGCGGTGTAGTTGAATACACCGTTTAGAACCGTAAAAGCTATATGATAAATAGCAGTGCTTCTATCAATTTGACTAAGGTCCGCTATCCGCATCGCACCAACAAACGCGGTCTTTTACTGGAAATTCCTTAATTTAGAGATTTGCTTCAAGAAATACAACTCCTTTCCGATGGTGAGTTACAGTACATCACAATACTGCCCTACATACTGATTTAAGTGAGCTGAAGTACACACTAAAATGGTAGTAGAGGTGATGAATGTGTATGTTGCGCTCGATCTTCTGGCAAAGGCTGTGAGAGAGGCCAGAGAGGAACGGGGTCTTTCTCAGCGAGAATTAGCCCGCAAGCTAAGCATGAATACAAGAACGATCATGGATTTGGAGATCTGTCGCAGCAATCCGAAGGGCGAAACTATTTTCCTTATTGCCCGTGAGCTGCACATCAGCTTGGATGCCATAGCACACGCTGGCACCTCTCGTCCGAATTCCGTCAGCGCCGATGTTCTGGAGTTCTTCTCCGGAAAAGACGATACTGAATCAAGGGACTATATCGATCTCTGTCGTCAGGTAGAGAAAATGAAGAAAAAGAAAGATCAGTAACGGAGAAGTGGGGGTTACACCCTGCTTCTTTTTTGCTCCAAAAGATAAAAAGGCGGCGGCAAAGGACATGGTGATCCTTTGCCGCCGTTCTTATTGCGGGGTTAGTATACGGTTACTTGCTCTGATAGTTACGATAGAGGAAGGTGACGATCTGGGCTCTCGTGCAGTCGTTGCCAGAGCCGAACAGACCGCCGCCGATACCGCCGGTGATGCCGTTCTTCTCAGCCCACTTGACCGCATCCGCGTAGTAAGCGTTCGCCGCCACATCGCTGAAGGCCGCGCTGCCGCTGACGGCAGGGCTGCCGGAGGCGCGGTACAGGAAGGTCACGCTCTGCGCACGGGTGCAGGTGGCGTCGGGGCTGAACTTGCCTTCGCCGGTGCCGCCGGTGATGCCGTTCTCCACGGCCCACGCCACGGCCTGCTCATAGAAGCTGCCGGGCTTCACATCGCCAAAGGCGGTGCCGGTGTTCTTGGGAGCGGGGCTACCCGCCGCGCGCCACAGGAAAGTGACGATCTGCGCACGGGTGCAGGGATCGTTGGGAGCGAACAGGTCGTTGCCGATGCCGCCGGTGATTTTCTTGGCGACTGCCCAATTGACTGCTTCGGCATAGTAGGCGCTGTCAGGCACATCGATGAAGGTCATCGGCTCATGGCTTTCCTTGTCGATCACGATGGCGTAATCGGAAGCATGGTCAAATGCCCAGCTTGCCTTGCCGCCGCTGATCATACCGGCACTCCGGAACTCCAGCGCACTGCTCTTGGGATTGTAGAAGTAAAGGTTGGCGTACATACCGTTGTGCTTCTTGCCGAGGTCAACGGAGAGATTCAGCGACATACCGAAGGGACCGTTGTGGTTAAGCTGAAGCTGAATTGTCGTCGTCTCGCCGGTCAGGGCGTTGATGACCTTGGCGGGAATGGTCTTTGTGCCGGTCTTAACGCCGAGGTCCAGTCTCACGCCGCCCTTCGGAACATCCAGACCGTTGAAGGACCAGACCATGCCGCCGCCCATATCCAGTTCAACGGTGACATTCTTGCCTGCGATTTCCTTGGTAACGCTGGCAGGAAGCTTGGTTTCGCCCTTCATGTCAATGGTGACGGTGGAGCCTTCCTTGGCATTCTTCAGCTCCTTGGCTGCCTTGTCGGAAACAGACGGGGTCGCCGCACTGCTGCCGCCACCGCCGCCGCCACCGGAGGAGGAGCCACCGCCGCCGATGTAGGTCCAGTGCGCATAGACGGTGGTGTTGGAAGAGAACACATAAGCGGTCGTGATCTGGGTGCCGCCGCTTGCTGCGGTGTACCAGCCGGCGAAGCTATAGCTGCCGCTGTGGGTAGCGGTGGGCAGGGAGGAGAGCTTTTTACCCACCGTCGTCATGTTGGAAGCAGAGGGTGTCCCGCCGTTACCATTAAAGCTGATGGTGTACTCGGTCGGCGCACCGGGCGTATAAGCGGGAACATTCACAGTAGCCGCAGTACCCGCCTTATGAGTGGTGGTTTCAGCCACACGGACATAATAGGTGCCATTGGGAAGCCCGGTGATCTCCGTGCTGGTACAAGCCGTCTTGGTGGAGAAATCAGAGACGGAGGAATACTCCATCGTGGTATCGACGCCGGTAATTCTACCGTCATTGTTGCTGCTGTTTGTGCAGGCAACGGGAGTCACGCTGGGAGCCGCAGGGCCGTCAGCCTTCTCGATGGTCCCTGTCGCTGCGCTGGTGATCTCGCCGGTCTGAACATTGCTGGTGATCTTCACGGTGATGGTCTTGCCGATGTCGGCTGCAACCAGCGTGTACTTGCCGGTGGTATTGGTTTCAATTTCGGCAGTCTCACCGCTGCGATACCACTTGTAGGTCAGAGTGCCGGTGTTGTTGCCACCGGTCAGCGTGGCGGTCAGCTCCTGGCCATACTTCAAGGTGCCGGTGATGCTTGCCGTGCCGGTGAGGGCAGCGCCCTTGAAGGTCGCCTTGACGCTCACATTCTCACCGGGCATGGTGAACTTGCCGTCTGTGCCGATGCTCAGGTCGGAGGGCGTCTTATTATCCCACTTGTCAAAGACATAGCCGCTGCTGGGGGTGGCCGTCAGGGTGACGGTTTCGCCCGCCGTAACATCGGCGGTCTTGTCGGCGCTGGCCGTGCCGTTGGCATCGCTCGTCACGGAGACGGTGTACTTCGTTGCGCTGTAACCAGGAACGACCAACGCGGCAGACACGGCGCCCGCATTGTGGTTGGCATCTGCCTTGAAGCGCACATAGTAGGTGCCGGGGGCAACCTCGGTCGCCGTATCCGTGCAGGTCGTACCAGTCGGAGAAGCAAAGCTGCTGTCGGTGCTATACTCCATCTTATCGGTGGTGCCGGTGATCTTGCCGTTGCCGCCGCTGGTGGTGGGAGCCGCCACGCCGAGACCGGTAGGCGCGTTCTGATCTGCCAGAGCGATGTTGATTGTGCCGCCTACCTGCGTTTCAGCAACCGCATTATAATTGTTATTCTCGACGATCTTGAAATGCACAGTATAGTCGCCCGCATCAGTCGCAGTAGGAATAGTCGTGCTGTAAGCGCCGCTATTCAGCTTATACTGCATCTCGCCGCCCTTGGTCACGACGCCAAAGTTGATCAGCGCCTGCGGGGAGCCGGTATAGGCAAGGCCGGTCTTGGCAGTAGGCGCGGTATAAACGGGATTGGCTTTATCAATCTTAAAGTCCTTGGTGAAGCTGCCCGTGTAGCTGCCGATGCCGGTGACGGTCACATCATAGGTGCCTGCATCTTTCGGCTTGCCGCCGTCAAGCGCACCACCAGTGCCGCCGGGCTTGACCGCATAGGAAACCGTATAATCGGTATCACGAATAAGGCTGCCGCCGAAGGTCGGCTCCTGCGCAGACTCATTGTAAGTCTTGCCGGTCAGATCGGTCACGGGGACAAGCGTTTCCGTGATAGGAGTAGCCGGGGCTGTCACGGTGAACTTCACATCGAAGCTCTGCTCGGTGACGCCGGTGCCGCTGACCTTAACAGTAGCGGTATAAATACCGGCAGAAAGCCCGGTCTTGGGCTGCACGGTGAAGGTGTCCGTACCGCTGGCTGCAATATCCGTGATGCTGGTCTTGCTCAGCGTGAAGTTGGTGGCAGAGGTACCCTCCAACGCGATGGTCAGCGCGCCGGTAGCCGCCGTGCCGTTGTTGGTGATGGTAACGGTCTGCGCTGCCGGAGCAGTAGTGTAGCTCTCCTCTTTGCTGCCAAAGTCCACGGTGCCGGTCGTATCGAGGCTGATGTTAGCCGTGGGCGTGGACGCGGCGGTGTAGTTCACTGCGAACAGATCGCTCAGATACCATGCGCCATTCAGCTTTTCGGCGACATAGTAATTGCCTGCCGGAAAGTTATTGAAGTTTACCGTACTACTGTACTCATACGGGCTGCCCGTGGAGGTTTTCGATGGATTGATAGAGCTGTATTTACTCGTAGTGTCCACATCCGCCTCCTTCACCAGATAGAAACCCTCACTTCCGTCATACGGATCTACCACCGTTGTGAAGGTGAGTGTTCCTTCGGTGCCGGTCGTGCCCTTGGGCGTGAAGGTCGGCGCTCCGACAAAGGGATTGTGCTTCGCCGTCACGGTGACAGCGTTGGCGGGAACGGTGAAGGAATTGTTCTCCGTGGTAGCCGGGCTGGTGAACGCTACATCCGAAGGAGTCCACTCCTTGAAGGGAATGACCTCACCGCTTTTACCTTTCATTACACTGGGCTTGATTTCCACCGTGTCGCCCGCAAGGAAGTTTCCGTTGTTATTTGCATGGGAGACGACACCGGTGCCGGCGAGCGTGCCATACTCGACCGTCACCGTATAGGGTGTGCCCTTGCGGTAAGAGGCGTAGCAGTTAGTCTCATCCTCATTGATTGCGTAGTCTGTGCCGCTGAGGCTCGCTCCTTTGTAGACGGCACCGCCGGGGTAACTGGAATTGTTGGCCACTTTTTTCCACTGGACCTCCATATTGCCAACCTTGGTCAAGGTCGCAGTTCCCATAGGATAAACACCGAAGCTGTATCCATTATTCTCATCCATACCGGCGTTTCTCACGTCGATCTTAATCGTGCCGTTGGTGTCGATGGTCACATTTTGGGCTGCATACAGACCGTTGCAGTTACTACCGCCTGTCGTATTTTTCGGCGTAGCGCAGGTGATGTCCACGGAGGCATTTTCGGAGATGGTGATGTTTTCCTCCGCAAAAATGCCGTAGGCTTTCTCGTAGCCTCTCGTGCCATTGTGCGTCATGTCGATAGTCACTTTGGCATTGCCCTTGATTGTCACATTGCCGGTGGTATTGCTGGCAGATAAACCGGTCTCGATACCGATTGCGGGATTGGAGCCGCTTGTTGTTTTGCTAATAGAGAGTGTGCCGCTGCTATCCGAAGTAATGGTTATATCGCCGCCCATATCACTGCTGACAGAGCCGGTGACGGTGTTGTTACCAATCAGTTTAATGGTGATGTCCGCTGTGGTGGCTCCGCCTGCTATGATGCTCCCGCCGTCGTAATCTTGCAGCGTCAGGACGCCGGTGGTTTCATCATATGCGGCGTTGTAATCTGTTGCGGTGCCGGTGAAGGTCTCCGCTGTATCGTTGTTTTTATAATACAGTTTCCCCGGCTTGCCAAAATACTTGCCGTCAACTAAAACTGCCTCGGCAGCGGGGTGACTGTCTGTCGCCAGCGCCGTGGTGGGGAGCAGCGAGAGCAGCATCACCAGGCTGAGTAGGATGCTCAGGATTTTGCTTTTTCTTCGTTGCATAGGTCGTTGCCTCCTTCATAGAAAGAATTTGTTGTGCGCCGCGTTTTTGTCCCCGGCTCGCGGCCGCCGGATCGGTTTTTACCGGGCGCTCCCGCCCGGCATGGTCTCCGCTGTTTCGTCGAGCCATATACGCATCTGCTGCGCAGAAAGGTCGCCGATGCAGTAGCCGTCGATGAGCTTCAGCTCCACGGCCTTTTCCAGGGCGGGCAGCTTCTCCGGGTGGCCGTCCTCACAGACGAGGTAGACCCGGCAATCCGGCAGCTTCCGCCGCACCTCGACGGCGACATTGCAGCAGGCGGAGATGTCCCTGGGCTCCTCCGCGCCATCGGTAAAGTCGGCCTTCATCAGCAGAAGATCCGCCTTCTCCGCCGTACACTGCCAGACCACATCATCGCAGTCGTCGGATAGAATACCCAGCGGACGGCAGCCGCCCAAATTACCCAGCCAGTCCGCCGCGCGGCGGGTCATGGCGGGAGTGGTGAAGCAGGCCGCTGCTCTGGGCAGAGCCTGTTCCGCTCCGGGACCGCTGGCCGGCGGCTCCCGCTTTCGGAATAAGCTCATACCGCGGTCTCCTTTCTCCGTGTCACGCCTGCCTTCGGCAAGCGCGTCCCGCACTCCGGGCAGTACACCGCGTAGTCGGTGACAGCCACACCGCAGCCGGGGCAGCAGCGGTGGCGGGAACGGTAAAAGTCATAGAGTGTATTCTCCGGCAGGGCAGCGCCGCAGTCGGCGCAGTCCGTCTGACCAGCGCTGTTGGCCTTGCCGCAGACCGGGCAGACCTTGCGTCCCCGCAATGTCTCCGGCCCGAAGCCATATTCCAGCAGCACCACCCGGCGCAGGGCTCGTTCGGTTCTCAGGTCATAATCTGTCATTCGGCGGCTCCCTCCTTTCCGTCTGTGCCGCCCACCTGCAATCTTGCTCCACAGATGGGGCAGAAGCAGGCGTCCGGTTCCCGGAGCCGCGCACCGCAGTGATGGCAAAAGGCGGGGAACTCCGTTTCCCACGGGGCGCAGTCCAGACACAGCCCCGCGTTGACATTGAACATAGCGGAGGATACATACTTCCCACATTTGGGGCAGAGGTTGAACTCCCACTTGCCCTCCTTGTCCCACGCGATCTCCAGCGCCGCTTCCTCCGTGTCCGCCCGGATGGGCTTTGTCACGCAGCACAGCTCGCCGCTGATGTCGCAGTAGAAGCGAAACACCCGCCCGCCTCCGGCGTCCGCAACGACCTTGTACGTTGCTGTTTTCTGTGATTCGGCCACAGACATTCCTCCCTTCCGTTTTTTCTTGCGAAGCATAGGGGGCTATGCTATAATGTGAGAGAAACAAATCAGGCGGCGAGCGGTCCTTCCGTTGGAGCTATGCTCCAACGGAAAGGGGTACCCCTTTCCAATTTCTCTCTGCTGACCGGACACTCCAAAGTGTCGCTTGACTGTCCGTTCTCCTGTTGTGTACCATATTTCCTCGCTCCTGTCATCTCCAAAAACCCGAAATTGGGTAGACGGAGACAAAAAAATTTTCAAAAACCATCAAAAATACGGCAATTCGCCAAACGCCTGTTCGATCTGGAGGTTTAACGCATGAAACCGAGATTTTTTGCCGCACTGCTGGCGGCGCTGATGATTTTCTCCCTCACCGGCTGCGAGAAATCGCTGCTGGACAAGGATAACCCTGTGACGCTGACCTTCTGGCACGTCTACGGCGAGCAGTCCGGCTCTCCCATGGACGAGCTTGTGGACGAGTTCAACCGGACGGTGGGCGCGGAAAAGGGCGTGCGGGTGACCGTCACCGGCACCAGCAGCGCCTCTCAGATCGGTGCGTTTCTGCTGCAGGCGCAGAAAGGCGCTCCCGAAATGCCGGAGATGCCGGATGTGTTCACCTGTCACATTGGGGACGCGCTGGCGCTGGGGGCGGAAAATTTGCTGGACTGGAACAGCCTGTTCACCGAGGATGAGCGCGAGGAGTTTGTCTCCGGCTTTCTGGCGGACGGCACGGCAGACGGCAGGCTGCTGGTATTCCCCATGTCCAAATCCACCCATGTGCTGATGCTCAACGGCTCCGCCTTTGACCGCTTCTCTGCCGCCACCGGCGCGCAGTACAGCGACCTTACCACATGGGAGGGCTTTTATCAGACCGCCGGCGCTTTCTATGACTACAGCGGCGGCAAGACTTTCTGCGCTCTGGACTATCCTCTCCGCGCTGTGGAGCTGCGGGCCATGGAGCAGGGTGCGGAGGATTTCTATACCGAGGACGGCTGGTACGACACGGACAACGCCATCTTCAAGGAGAGCTGGCTGGAATTTGCCCGATCTCTGGTGCAGGGGCATATCCAGATGTCCGACCGCTATTCCAATACGCAGGTCATGACCGGCGAGACCATCTCCGGCATCGGCTCGTCCGCCGCCATCCTCTACTATAATGATAAGGTGAGCTATCTTGACGGCACGGTGGAGCCGATGAACCTGCAAGTCCTGCCCATGCCGAAAACCAACGGTGCCGATGCGCTGATGACGCAGGCGGGCGTGGGTCTATGCGCTTACAAGACCGATGAACAGCGGGCGGAGGCCGCAAGCCTGTTCGTCCACTGGCTGACGGAGCCGGAGCGGAACCTTGATTTTGTGGCCGAGACCGGCTATATGCCCGTGCGGAACGGCGCGTTTGACGCCATTGAGGACTATACGGATTTCCCGGAACCACAGCAGGCGTACCAAAATCTCTACGCCGCTCTGAACACCATGCGGCAGGAGTATACACCGGTGTCTGAGCCGCGCTTTTCCGGCTATTACGGCAAGGTCAACGCCCTTTACGATGCGCTGCGGGAGACACAGAAGGACTATCCCGCCCGTCTTGCGAGCAGTGAGAGCGTGGATGAGCTGGCCAACGAGACATGGACGATGCTTTGCTCCATGGGCTGATGCGGATGAAAAACAAACCACAGGCAGGTAAAAATCGATGCGCCATGTACTGGAAAAACTGAACTACGCCAACCGCTCCATGAAGCACAAGCTGGTACTCTACATGGCGGCGATGGGTCTTCTTCTGGCCGCGGTGCTGCTGGTGAGCCTGCAAATTTTCGGGCGGATCAATACCCCCGGCGAGGAGCTGTCCAAAAGCATGAGCATCCAGATGGAGGTGTTCCGCTCGGATATGACCTCCCTCTGGCGGAATGTCTCCGGCATGAGCACCCATCTGTCCAAGGATATGACGGACATTCTGGAGGACACATTGGCCGAACAGGGCATGACCTTTTCGGAGCTGGACGGAAATCTTGACGCCATCTCACAGGTAGAGGAGGCGCTGCTGGAGCCGCTGTGTCAGTATGCCCGTCAGACGGACTGCTCCGGAGCCTTTGTCATTCTGGAAGCCGCCATCGGCGTAAGCAGCGGCGAGGCTGACCGCAGCGGGCTGTATGTCCAGCGGAGCAATGCCGAGCATTTGACCGGGGATCTGCTGCTCTACCGGGGCATGGCGGAGATTGGGAAGGCCCACGGGGTCATGCCCCACCGGAAATGGAGCCGGGAGTTCAACACGGAGACTCTGCCGGATTACCGGCAATGCCTTGCGGATGCGGCCGCGCCGGTATCTTCCGCCTCCTGCCGCACCTCGGCACTGATCACCCTTCCCGGCACCTCGGAGCGGGCCGTTCTGCTGACCATTCCCATGGTCGGGGAGGACGGCACGGTATACGGACTGTGCGGCTTTGGGGTCAACCAGACTTATTTTGCAGCTCACCACAAGCAGCCTACTGGCTTTCAAAGCGTTGCCTGCCTCATGGCCTCGGAGGGCGGCGTGTCCAACACGCTGGACAGCGGCGGGTGTCTGATGACCGGCGGTGCGGGAGACTACTGCTATGTTCCCATTAACGACCGTCTCACACTCAAGCCCATGCGTCACGGCATGACATCCATGAAGTGCGGGGACCTTTCCTATGTAGGCATAACCATGGACTTTACCGCTGCAGGTGGAGACAGCGAAAGCCGGACATTGGCGGTGCTGATCCCCGCGCAGGATTACCGGCAGCTTGTGGTACGCAGCGTCTGGCAGACCGCTTTGCTGCTGTTCCTGCTGCTCTTTGCCCTGTGTCTGGCCTGCATTGTCCTCAGCCGCAGATACCTCTCTCCGCTGCTGCGGGACCTCCGGCAGCTTACGGAGGAAAACCGGGGCGACGGGCAGATGCGCTACAGCGAATTTGCCGCCGTATCCGGATCTCTGCGGGCGCAGGATGAAGCGCATCAGGAGACTGTTTCCGCGCTGGAGAGCGAGAAGGACGCGGCCCTGCGGCAAAGCGAATTTCTTCAGGCGCAGGTCGAGGAAACGCAAAGTCAGTTGGAAACCGTACAGACGGACGCATCCCGTATGGCTCACGCGCAGAAGGACGACATCGACCCGGAGGTGTACCGGATCTTTGTGACCGGGCTGAATAAGCTGACGAGTACAGAGCGCAAGATTTATGAGGGCTATGTTGCCGGCATGGGGCCACAGGAGATGAGCGTTCAATTCTCTGTTAAGGTGAGCACCATTTACAGCCACACCAAGAGCATTCTCCGAAAGACGGGGCTTGATTCCTACCGAAAGGTACAGCAATATGCAGCCATCCTGCGTCAGACGCAGGAGAAGCAGGAGAACGAAACATAACAAAGAAAGCGCCCCCTTGCGCCGGTCTGAGCGACACGGCGCAAGGGGGTTCGTTTCTGTTCCGCAGTATTATGATTACTTGATGGCGTCTTTGAGCGCCTTGCCGGGCTTGAAAACCGGCACCTTGCAGGCAGGGTAGGTCATGGACTCGCCGGTACGGGGGTTGCGGCCCACGCGGGCAGGGCGCTCCTTGACCTCGAAGCTGCCAAAGCCCACCATCTGCACCTTGTCTCCGCCCTTCATGGCAGTCTCCACCGCGCCGGTAAAGGCTGCGAGGGCCGCCTCGCAGTCCTTCTTCGTCAGGCCGCTGGCTTCCACCATGGCGGCGATCAGTTCAGTTTTGTTCATAGAAATCGCTCTCCTTCTCATTTGTGGTATGACCGCATTATAACGGAGGGAGTCGGAAAATGTCAACTGCGGCCTGCTTCGGCGTAGCATCGCGGTCGTCCGATAGAGGTAAAGCCCTCCAGCCCGGTAATGACCACGTTGTTATATCCGCTGGCGCAGTGAATGATTAGCAATTCTCCGTTTGCGTTCCTGCCGCCAACGATGCCCACATGGGAATTGTTCGGGTAGAACACCAAATCACCGGGCTGTGCGTCCGCCCACGAAATATCGGTGCAATAGCTGTGCTGCATGGTAGCTCCTCCACCATGGCCGATGATATAGCTGCCGCCAGACTGGTTGTAAAATACCCAATCCACGAATCCACTGCAATCCATTCCGTAGGGACGGTAAGTTCCCGTGGTGGAGCTGCCTGCCGCCGTGACCTGCCGAAGCTGCCCCCAGTGAGAATCCCAGCCGAGGACAAGGCTCTTGCCGCCCCAAAAATAGTTCACCTTGCCGACAAGAGAACAGGCGGCGCGTACCACAGCCTCGCGCTCCGGGGACAGACCCTCCGGCAGATTGCGAATCAGCGCCGCCGTGTCCCCACTGACGGAGTACACATCCTCCAACAACTCCAGCAGAAGCACCCGCTGTTCCAGCAGCTCGTCCAGCGCCGCAATCTGATTGCGGTTGAAATGGTAAACTGCTTTCATTTCTTCTGCCGTTTTTACAGAAATCGTGATATAAAGGTTCTTTTCCGTCCATCCGTCATCATCGCCACTGCCGGGATGGTGAATGACCTCGATGCGGT